>JAEEGK010018664.1_pt1 | contig 14983 bp, 8 predicted proteins | sample 8958771 | NCBI WGS metagenome assembly JAEEGK01 (sample SAMN16246547, study PRJNA631951) | gut metagenome | biome: gut microbiome; feature: rumen; material: SC-attached | host: Bos | place: Iran: Karaj | collected 2018-10 | reverse complement strand
ATATATTAATTATTCATATATGAAATTTCCTTTTCCAATGACAGATAGAGATTTTGTACAAAAACATAAAACTTGGTATAATTATTTAGGAAATGAGAAATGTGTTTTAAATCATAATAAAAGTACAACACATGAGAAATATCCTGAAAAAAATAAACCAATTAGAGCTGAAATGATAATTGGTGGTTTTTATTTTGAAGAAATTAAAGATAATTTAACTAATATTTATCTTATTAATAATGCTGATGTTAAAGCAACTACTGGAATTTCTATTATTAATAGTAAAGCGCCGGAAAGTCCTAAAAATTTTATTATGTGTTTAAGAAATGGATGTGATATGTGGATTAAAGGGAAAAAAAAATAAGATTTTTTTTTTTTTAAAATTTTTATTGTTTTATTTAATATTTGTTGAATATTTAATTTTCAATATATTTATATAGATATGATTAATTCATTTTTTTAGGCTTAAATATTTTTAGGATCTCATGCCTAAGGATGTTAATTTTGCAAATAGGCTTCCTGCTTTGATTACTACGAGTGAACTTTGTATTAGGGCGACGAGACTACCTTTTATTATTCCTTTAGCTCCAAATCCTAAGAGTTTTAATATAAATCCAATCATTTTATTTTAAATTATTTTTAAATTCATTTTATATTTATACCATATATTTATTTAATAGTTCTATTTTTCTATAAAATATAGAATTAAATAGTTTATTTTTTTTATTTTATTTAATTACAATTTTAATAATTTAAATTAAAATTAATCTAAAAAAAATTCAGAAAAAATATGGAGATTGGTGCCAATCACCAATTCCATTATTAAACATATTTATATTTAAGATAATTATTATTTTGATTTAATTAGTTTAAAATTAATTAAATTAATTGACTTATTATAATTTATTGCATTCAGAATATATTATCATTTTATATTAAAGAATTATAAAAGTAATTTAGAATTTTTAATAATAAAATGAATGTTATAAGGAAATATGAACAAATTTATTTAATAAAAACAATGGAGAAAAATGGGATAGAAAATTTTATATAAAATATAGAATATCTACTACTAAATGTTATAGTATTTATACTTATTATAAAATAAATTTACATAGTGATAATAATATATTAAAAACTTAAAAAAAATGAAAGAATAAAAAGAAGAGATGATAAATATCAAAATATATAAATTAATATATTATATGATAATTCTTTACAAATATATATAAATAAAATAAAATTTATAAAAAATAAAATAAAATAAAAACTATTTTTATTCTGAATAAATTAAATTGTCTTTTTTTATAAATAATAATATTAAATTAAAATAAAATAATAACTTTAAAAATGAATGATACTTGAAATCTCTTAAATTTATTTTCAACAAATCCAACATTTCCAAAAAATGACATTTTTTCAGATTATATATATTATAATCCTGAAAATGGAAATGGAAGTTTAGAAAATTCTTTAATAAAAGATATAAATGATGATATAAAAATAATTGAAAATGGAAAAAAAGAAATTAATCAAAATTTTTTTGATAAAAATATAATAAATCAAATTCAAAAAAATCAAAAAATAAAAGAAATAAAACCTTTAATTAATAATCAAAAAAAAATATTTGAAACTTATAATGGAAATGAAAAAGAAATTCAAAAACAAAAAAAATTAATGATGAATAGAATTTCTGCAAAAAAATCTCGTTTAAAAAAAAAAGTTTATATTAAATGTTTAGAAGATGAATTGATAAAAATTAAAAATGAAATAGAAAAAAAAAATAATTTTGAAAAAATATATTTTGAAGGAATTTGTAAAAAAGATAATGAAAAAGGAATTACAAATTTATCTTCTGAAATACAAAAATATAATAATTTAATTACAATTGAAAATAATTTATTCAATAAATCAAAAAATGATAATCAAGATATAAATGATTATGTTAATTTACAAAAAAATTTTATTCTTGATATTTTTATAAAACAAATTAAAGTTTTAATGCCAATTAAATGTAAATTATTTCAAAATAAATTTTTAAAATTACAAAAATTTGAAAATGATGATTCTATTGAAAAATTTATCAATAAAATAAACGAAAATATCGAAATGTTAAAAGAATTATATGATTTTGAAATACCATTTAAACAATTAACAAATAAAAAAAGTGAAAGTATGGCATTACAATTATATAATTATTATTATAATTTAAAAAATTATTTAGTATCTTTTAAAAAAATATTTGAATCAATTATTTAGATTAATGTATTATAGTGTAAAAAATTAGAAAATAATGAAAAAATAGGTTTAATTAAAATTTGTAAATTTAATAGTTTGATTAATTTTGAAGCATCAATTAATTGTTTAATAATATATTAAATTAAAATTATATATCTTAAAAAAACATTTTTTTTAAAATTATTTTAATTAAATTATAATCTTATTAAAATAGAATAAAAATAAATAAAAAAGTTATTTATTGGTTTAAACAAAAACAAATAATAGAAGGATAATCTAATTCATTAGCAATATCAATATTTATAATTGAAATAAATAAATTATTATTTAAAATAATATCATTTTCTTTTGGTAAAATATTACTAATAAAATTATTATTATTTTCATTAGAAAATATATTAACAATATTATAAACTTGTTTTATATTTTCAATACAAGAATAATTTGGAATTGTATTACTTTTATATATTATTTCATTATTTAAAATAGGAATATAAATAGATAATATTTTTTCTTCAATTGGTTCAATTCTTTGATAAATATCATTAAATATATTATAAATATTATTATTTTCATTTTTTAAAATTTTATTGAATTTATTATTTATTTCTGAAATAATTAATATATTTCCATCTTTCATTACTAACATATAAAATTTTTGATCTGTTTGTTTTTCAATTAAAACTTCAATTTTTTGTGTAATTCTTATAAATTTTTTTCCTTTTATTTCAACTTGAAAATATGATTCAAATTGAGTATTAATTTGAAATATATTATATAATATTTTATTATTTAAATTTGATGGTAATTTCAATTTTATTTTTTTATCTTCAAATATTTTATTTATTTCATTTAAATCTGTTGTTTTATTATAATTCATTCCATTTCTTAATTGTGAAGATATTTTATTTAAAATTTCATCATTATCTAAAAATTCATTTTCTAAAATATATAAATTGAATTGATTAAAATTAAAATCAAAATCTTTTGATTTAATAATTTTTTCCATATTATCTTTTCCATTATAAATTATTAAACCTGAAACTATATTAAAAGCATTATTATTATTATTTTTTGAAATGAAATTTTCATTTATATATTTCATTTTTTGATATCTAATTCCTCCTTCTAAATTTTCTAATTTTGCCCATTTAAAATTTAATTGTTTGAAAATATTATTTATTTCTTTATTTAATATTAATTTATTTTCGATTTTTTCATAATATAAGTTAATTGTTAAATTTTCATAATTTATTTGCTTTTCATTTAATAATTTTATTATATCTTCAATTTCATTTTTTATATTTTCATTATTTAAAACTGAGAAATTAGTAATTTCAATTGTATTATTTTCATCTTTTGAATTACATATAGAACAAAATAAATTTAAATTTCCTTCTTGTTTTTTAATAATAAACATTGGATTAATTTTATTAATATAATCATTTAAATTATCTTTAATATTAAAAATAACTTTTTGTTCTTTTGGAATATTTAAATAATAATTTTTATATTCATTTTCTAATTCAAAAATATCATTTTTTACAAAATCAATTTTATTATCTTCAAAAGAATTTAAAATATTATTTTTAATATCATCATTATCATCTCTTGAATAAGAAAAATTGTGATTTTTATTTAAAACATTAATTTGTAAATTGTTTTTATTATTAATATTAGTTCTTTTAATAATTACTTTTTTTCCAATTTTTTTTTCAGGATTATAATTATTAAAAATTAACTCATTAAATAAAATATAATAAGCCTCAAAATTTTTTTTATTATCTTTTTTATCTAAAAAATTCATTAATAAAGGATCAAATGGTGATTTTATTCCAAAAATTAAACCAATATAATTTTCTTTAATTATTTTTAAATCATTATTTATTTTTATTAAAAATTGAGAATCTAAAATATATGAATTTAACATTTTAGATAAATCAAATTTATTATTTATATAATCATAAGAAATTAAATTTCTTAAATCACTTACTTGTTGAAAAATATTAATTAAATGATTTTTTAAATTATTTAAAGTATTTTTTGCTTCAAATAAATTTCTATCATTTTCAATATTATAATTTCTTTCATTTTGTAAAACAATATTTAATCTTTTTAAATTTAAAATTAATTTATCTTTATCAATTGATTCATTTGTTATTTTAATTATTAAATCATATATTTTTTTCATTTTATATTTTTCACAATCTAAAATTATTTTTTGATATTCATTACTAAAATAATTTAATTTAAAGTTAAATTTTTTTCTAAATTCTAAAGTAACTCCTAAAGAATCCCATAAATTTATTAATTCATTATCAATTTCTATTTCTTTTATTAAATTATTATTATTTTTCTTATCTGGAGAATAAATTTTATATCTTGTTTTTTTTATTATTTTATGAAATTCTTCATCTTTTTTTATATTATTTTCTTCTTGTTTTTTATAAAATGCTTTTTTTATTTCTTCTATTTCTTTTTTTTCTTTCATTTTTGCCAAAGCAGATAACATTTTAATACCATTCATTTTTTTATGTATATTTTTTAAAAAAAAAAATTATTTTAAATTAAATTTATTACAATAAATATAGATTATAATTTAAAATATAACGAAATATTTATGATTAATATGAAAAAAAATTAATAAAACTTTTAAAATATAAAAATAAATGTAGTCACATAAATATTATATTGTTGAATAAATTAACCTGTAAAGTTTTTTAACAAAAATAATATAAAATTAAAAATCATATAAAAATATTTTGTTATATAGAATTTTTTTTAAATAAATGAATTGAAGAATATTATATTTTTAAATATAAAAAAAAAAATTGACAAAAATTTTTAAGATAAAAAAAAGCATGAATTTAAATAAAATTATTTTATTATCATTTTTATTTTTTTATAAAAAAGTTAATAAAAAAAGAAGTTAATTAAATCTATATAAAAACAAATATAAATAAATAAATTATTTTTAAAAATAATAAATAAGAAATGGGTTCATCGCCATCAAAATCTAAGATAACAAACTTAATTTTAGAGTCATTAAAAAATAGTATAAATCCAGATATTGCAATATCAAAAATGGAACCTCGTTTTCCTTTAGATTATGAAAATGATATTTATAATCAACAAGAAATAACAGTTGATAATGAAGAAAATAATGATGATTTTGAAAATTCAATTTTAAATAATAATAATGAAATAAATGATAATAAAAATTATCCTCAAAATTGTATTGGACAAATTAGTTTTTTTAAAAATGAAACTGAATATAAAATAACAGGAAGTATTATTGGAGAAAATATAATTTTAACATTAGCTTCTTCAATTTATGATTTTGAAACAAAAAATTTTGTTTCAAATATTACATTTAAAGATTCAAATAATATAATTTATAAAAATCCTGAGATTAAAATATATAAAAATTATATTACTTCAAATCAAAAAAAAGATGATTTAGCAATTTTATATTTTAAAGAACAAATATCAAAATTTTTTTTAGGAATTGATTTAGAAGAAATATCAAATTTACCTAATATTGATATAAATATTTATGGATTAGATTTAAATGGAAATTTATTTCATGGGATAACAAATGCAGAAAATCAAGAAGATAATTTAATTAATTATAATATTTTATTAAAAAAAGGAGAAGAGGGTTCTCCTTTAATTAAAATATTAGATAATAAATATTATATTATTGGTTTACATATTTTTACAGAAGAAAATAAAGAAAATAAAAATTATGGTAATATTTTTAATGAAGAAATAATTCAATTTATTTATGATATAAAAGAAAAAGAAAGAATATTTATTGATGAAAGTAAAGTTATTAATTTAGATTTATCAGGACAAAATTTATCTCCTTTTGATATGGAATTTATAAAAGATTTTAATTTTGAAAAATTACAAATTTTAAATTTATCTAATAATTCAATTAAAATACAAGGAGTTTATTATTTAAAACAAGCAAGATTAGAAAATTTAAAAATATTAATTTTAGATTTAAATGAAATTGGAGATGAAGGAATTGGTTATTTATTTCAAGCAAATTTTAGAAAATTAACTCATCTTTCTTTATTTTGTAATAATATTTCTTATAAAGGAATAAAAGAATTAATTAAATTTGATTGTAAAAAAAGTTTAAAAAAATTAGATTTAAGTGAAAATCCAAAAATTGGTGATGAGGGAATTGCAAAATTAATTAGTGTAAATTGGGATCAATTAGATACTTTATTTATAAATAAAATTAAACTTACAATTAAAGGATTAGAAAAATTTAAAAATTGTAATATTAAAAAAATTTTTATGAAAGATAATCAATTAAATGTAGAAGAAGCAAAAAAAATTATTCTTGCTTTAAATTTGAGTAATAGAAAAATTATAACTGGAATTCCTGAATTAGATGAATTATAATTTTTAATAATAGATTTTAATGAAATTATTAAAATTTGTAGTTTTATTTATTTATTTATTTAGATTTTTTATTTTATAAATTTTTTTTAATTAATATAATGGAAGAAACTACTTTTGATAAAAAAGATGATATTACTGAAGAAGAAATGAATGATATTATTTCATATATTAATAGTTGGGATTATGAAAAATATGAAAGAGATATGGAAATAAGAGAAGCATTACAATTATTAAAAAATAAAATGTTAAAAGATGAAAAAGAAAAAGAAGAAAAATTAAATCAATTAAGAGAAAAAGAAAAAAGAGAAATGATTGATAATAAAAAAGAAAATGAAAATAATAATCAAAATCAAAATGAAGATAATAATAATAATAATATTCAAATTAATGAACAAGATACAAATAATTTATTAAATACAAATTATTATAATTATAATAATGATAATTTAAATAATGAAAATGATATTAACAATAATAATAATTATCAAGAATTGACAGAAGAAGAAAAAATAAATTTAGAAAAAAATTGGAATAGTTCAGTAAATATATTATATAATATTTAATAGACAAAAATTGAAACTGGAGGACAAATAATAAATGAAAAAGGAGATAAAGAAAAAATAATAGAACAAAATCAAATAACAAATAATACAAATTTAAAAGATAAAACTAAAAAAATTCAACAATTAATTGATAGTCAAAGAAAATATTCAAATTTATTACAATATTCAGGTAATAAAATTTTATTTTTAATAAATTTTTTTTTAATTAGGAATGCCTAAAGTTTCTATTATAAGTGAAGGTGATAAAATTTATAAAGAAAAATCTGCGATTTATCCTTTTTTATTTTCAACTCCAGAATTTTAAAAAGAAACATTTTTTTACTTTTTTAATAATAATAAATTAAAAGTTTTTTAAAAAAATAAATTTTTATATTTAAAAAAATATTATAAATATTTTTTAATTAAATACAATAAAAAAATAATATGTCACATTACTTAAATACAAACAATTCAATTTCAATTGAAAATCCATTATTAATGTTATATTTAGTAAAAAAATTAGATTCAAGAAAAAAATCTTTATATAATATGAAAGATTATTTAAATGAAATAAAAACAAAAGAAGAATTATTTATTCAAAAAAAAACAATAATTAAATTTTTAGAAGATTTAACAGAAGATTTTCAACAATCAATTTTTGCAATTAAGGCTTTATTAACAGAAAATAAAGCTTTATCTTTATCAAATAATGCAAAACAAAAAGAAATAAAAAAACAAATTGAAGAAAATGAAATATTATCAACTGAAAATAATGATTTAAAAAAAAGTCAAAATATAAATTTTAATAATGAAAATTATTATAATGAAAAACAAAAATTTAATCATTATATTTCAAAAACAGATGGTAATTTAAATAATAATAAATTTGATAATAATTTTAAAATTAATGATTATAGTTTTCAAAATGATGATAATAAAATTATTAATTCTTTAAGATTAAATTTAAATAAAAGATATAGAAATAATTCTTCTTTTTCAAGTAATAATTCTAGTTCTAATGATTTACTTATTAAAATTATGAATAATGCAGAAAATTTAAATTTACTTAATCAAAAATTAGGAAAAAATGTTATTAGAAATTTAATTTCTCCAAATTGTTCAAAAGAATTTCAAGATAAAGTAAAGAAAATTATTAATGAAAATGAAAATAAAATTAATTTAAAGGTTCCTATTAGAATAAAAAATACTATTCAAGCAGAAATTAATTCTCCTAAAAGTGAAAAAACAAGAAAAAATAAAAGTATGTATAATAATTTTTATAGTAATCAAAAAAAAATTTTATCTCATAGAAATTTGAATCAATATTTAAATAAAAAATTATTTGATAATTATACAAGTCCTTATGGAGGATATTTTGAAAAACCAATATTTATTGGTAATCAAAATAATTATCCTAAAACGAAATAAATAAATAAATATTTATTTATTTAAAATGTATATAAAAGTGTAAAAAAATATTTAAATAAGAGTATTATTATATATATAAAAAATAAAAGAAATAAAAGAAATAAAATAAAGAATTGGAAAAAATAATATAAAAATAGTATAATCAATATTAATTTACTTATTTATTCATTTATAAATTTTATATAAAATTTAATTCAAAAATTTTATTTTCATTAATTAATACAAATATACTTAATTTATTCATTGAAAAATTTTAATTTAATTTTCATTTTTATCTTTAATTTTATACATATAATTATAATCAATATAATTTATAATTTCTTTTATATAAGGAGCTTTTATATTTTCATCTAACCATTCCTTTGATAATAAATTTAATATTTCATATATATTTATTATATTATTATATTCTTTATTAAAATTTCTAATATCTGCAAAAGTAACATAAAAAATAGAAAAACTAGAATTAAATTTACTTAAAATTCTAACAGGCTGAAATTGATTTAAATTTGAAATTTCTAAACTTTTAATATTAAAATTAAACATTTTAATTTCACCATTTAAATTTTTATTATCTTCACTTAAAATTCCAAAATAATAAATTTCTCTTTTATCATTCATAATAATACTATTTCTAAATCCAGCATTAATTTGAATAATAAAACCACATTTATCAATTTTATAAATATCATTAAAAGTTTTATTCTTAATTCCTAATTGTCCAAAAGAATTATTACCAAAAGTATAAACATTTCCTTTATTACTTAAACAAATAACGTGTTTAAATCCACATTTAATTTGAATAATATTATCATTAAATTTTCTAAATCCTATTATTTCTTTTGGAGAAAGTAAATTATTTTCATTATTATTATTATTTTTTTTATTATAATTATTATAATTATTATTTCCACATTCATTAAAAAAATTAGTTCCAGCAGAATATAAAATTCCATTTTTATCAAGAATAATATAAAAATTTTTTCCACAAGAAATTTGTTTAATTTGTATATTTTGACCAAAATATAATTTTCTAGGTTGAATTAAATCAATTTTTTTTGATATTAAATATAAATATAATTCAGAATTATTAGTTAAAATAATATTCAAATTTCCAGTTGAATTAATATATTTAACATAATCATTATTTAAAAAATTATTTTTAAATAAAATAATTTTTGGATAAAATCTATTATTTAAATCTTCATTTTTATTATTTCCAAAACCTAATTCTCCTTTTTCATTATTACCAAAACCAAATAAATTTCCTTCTTTATTTAATAAAATTGTATATCCATTTCCTAATAAACAATTTTCTATTCTTCCAAAAGTATATTTTCTATTTAAATTTGGCATTTTTGCATTTGAATAATTTAAATTTGGAAAAATTTTTTTTTCTTTTAAATTTTCTAATATATAATTTCTATAAGTTAAATAAGGATTTATTCCACATTGTCCATTTTCATTCCAACCAAAAGTAAAAATATGACCTTTATTATTTAATAATAAAGTATGTGTTTCACTTAAAAAAATTAATTGAATTGGATTTTTATTTTCTAAATTTAATTTATATATTTTATTATATTCATTTTCCCAATTTTCAAAAATTTCATTTTTTGTATCTCCTAAAATGTCAATATCTACTATTTTTGCAAATAAAAAAATTTTTGAATCATTATTATTTAAAGATAAATTTGGTATTTTATCTTTTATTTCTTTTGTTTCTTTTATTTCTTTTATTTCTTTTTCTTCTTTATTTATTGGAATTTGGATTATATTTTTTTTATTTATATAAGTTGAAAATAATAAATTTGAATATTTTTTTTCTAGTTTTATATTAAAATTCTTTTGAGAAATACTTGGTTTTAATTTCTTATCATATTCTTTATTTTCATTTTTTGATATAAAAGAAAAATCATTTTTATAATTTTTATAATTTTCAAATGTTGATAAAGATTTTTTTCTTGGTAATTTTTTACTTATTAATTGATTTATACTTTCATTATTTAATTTATTGGGAAATAATTCTAAATTAATATTGTTAATTATATCATCATAATTATTTTTTAAATTATAATTTTTAAAAAATTCATCATTTATTTTTCTTAAAGATTTTATTTTTTCAAGTTTTGTTCTTAAATATTTTATAATTATTAATGAATTATATTTAACATCTGAATAATATTTTTCAAAAATTTGAGTAGTTGTATAATTAAATATAAATTTAGTATTAATTTTTTTGTTTTCTACTTTTTTGAATAATAAATTCATTTGAAAAACTGATATTGAAATTGTTATTCTTTCTAAATATATCTTTTTTTTCACATAATTAAATATTTTTTTATTTTTATTTCTAGTTGATAATGAAATAAAATAAGGATTTAATTTTAGCCATATTTCATTTTTTTCTTTTTGTACAATTTTTTTTCTTACTATAGTTTGAATTAAAATATTATATGAAACATTATTCATAAATTCATATAATTCTTTTTTCTTATTATTAATATAAATTTTTATTCTATATGATAAAAATTTTAATATCCTTTTATTACTTTTTATATAATTTTTTGCCAATAAAATTTTTAAAGAATTTTCTATTATTATATAATTCTTTTTTATATTTTGAAATTTATTTTTTATTTCATTTGTTTTAATTAAAGATTGTATTATATCAATTTTATTTTTTTTGTTCTTTAAATTCAATTTGTAATTATTTAATTTAACTCTATTTTGAATATATAAAATATTTTTTTTATATTTCTCAATTGTTTTCTTTTTTTTTAAAAAATAAACACTTGACATAATAATTTTAATAGAATAAATTTTATTATTCAATATATTATCTTTTTCATTTTCTAAAAAATAATTAAAAGATTCTTTCATATATATTTTACTATTACCAAACAAACAAAAATTATCTAATTTTTCAAAATTTTTTTTTCCTTTAATTAAACTTTTAATAATAACTTTACATTGATTAATATAAAATTCATTATTATGATTTGAATGATGATCAAATTCATAAACAATATTAAAATTATTATAAAATTCATTATAAAATCTTTTAATAACATAACCATTATTTATCATTTGAATTGTTCCTAATAATTCTAAATATTTTATTTGATTAAAAACAAATCCAGGAATAAATAAAAAAGGTTTATTTATTTCATTTGGTTTAATACATCTTATATAATGTCTATTACAATTTTTTAATTCATCTTTTAATAATTTAAATTCTCTTTTAAATTTAATTCCAATATAATTTAATTGTATTTTATTTGATTCAAGTTTATTTCTAAATTTAAAAATATTTTTAATTTCAATTTCAAATTCTTCTTTATTTAAACAATTACTAAATATTAATCTTATAATTTCATTTTTTGAATTTAAAATACAATCTATAATAGTCCATTTAATCTCATCTTTATTTTTATTAATCCAATTTTTAATATAATAAGAAACTTTTTTATGACTATGTAAAATTGTAAAAAAATTTTTTTTTAATTCATCTACTATAAATTTATTTTCTTTTACTTTTTTTAATGATTTAAAAAATCTAGCATCAATTTCTTTTTGTAATTCACTTGCAATTTCATATAAATTTTCATCTTTATTTGAATCTTTACTCATATCAAAAAAGAATTTTATACATCTAATAATATCTTTATTATCTTTATAATTGATATTTAATAAATTAATATAATCTTTTAAACCTTCTTTTATAAATTCTTCTTTTTCTTTTTCAAAAATATCTTTTATATATAAATTTTGTATTTGTTCATATGAATAATTAATACATAATTGTTCAATTGAGTTTTTTTCAATACATTCAAAACCAAAAAAGTCTAAAATACTAATAAATTTAATATTATTATCATTTATATCTTTTTTATCTTTTATATCTAAAATATGATTTAATTTTAAAACAATCCAATAAAATAATTTATTATATAATTCTTTTGCTAATAAATTTTTATTTTCATTTATTATTTCATCAGAATAAAAATTTCCAAAATCTTTTTCTGAGAAATTATTTAAAATTTTATCTTTACCAATAGCAAAAAGAGGGTTTTTTGTTAGTACTAATAATAATATATTTGAATTAATTGATAATAAATTACATATATTATCAAATGTTTCTTTTGGTTCAATTTGAATTTCATTTTCTATATTTTTTAAAGTTATATTTCCTAATAATAAAACTGCAGAAACAATTTTAAAAATTGTATTTATTTCTTCTTTAGAAAATCCAATTAAAATTAAACATTTTATTACATTTTCAAATGAATTTTTATCATCAATTGTTTCAATTAAATAAATTTGATTATTTCCTTTATTTAAATATTTATAATTTTGTGGATAATTTATTAAATATAATTTTTTTAATAAATCTAAATCATGATAATTTAATAAATAATAAAAAATATGAAAATTTCTTTCATTAATATTTAAATCTGTAATCCTATATTTTTCTAATAAATAAACATTAATTTCTGCACCTAAAATTATATTTGTTTCTTTATCTAATTTTATTTTTATATATTTTCCAAAACGAGATGAATTATTAGTTTTTTTTGTTTTTGCATTTCCAAAAGCTTCTAAAATTACATTTACATATAATATTTTTTGTTCAATAGAAATATTATTTTTTCCTTCATTTAAATGATTTAATAAATAATTATCATCATTTGAATTTAAATCATTAGAATATGAATTATTCTCAATTGAATTATTTTCATTTGAAAAATAAGTATTAAAATTATTAAAGGTTATATTATAATTATTATTATTTGAATTATTATTTATATTATTATTTATATGATAATAATTTTGAAAATAAAAAATAATACATTCAATACAATTTTTTGTTGTTTCACTTTTACCAGAACCACTTTCTCCAGAAATAATTAAAGATTGATTTTTACAATTATCTTTTAATATTTCTTTAATTGTATTTACTACAATATCATAAATATGAGGTTCATTATAATTAAAATTAATATTATTTTCAATAATATTTTTTTCTATATAATATTTTAATTTAAAATGATTATAAATTGATTCAATTTTTTCAAAAGGATTTAAAATAATAAGAATATTTTTTATATAAGTAAATATTTCTTTTTCATTATATCTATTCCATAAATTATATAATATATCCATTTCATTTATTTCTTTAATATTTGACATATCATTTACATTAATTGTTGTTTCATTAGTTATTTTTAATATTTCATTAAAATTTATTTTTGCACCACTTGAAAATAAACATTCTTTTTTATCCATATCTTTTGTTAATAATTTACCTTTTAAATATGGAATTTCATTTAATGAAGGATTTGGATTTTTATAATAATATTCTTTTCCTGGTTTTAAATATGAATAATAATCTAATGATTGTAATGCTATTAATTTTGAATTTAAAATCAATTTTGATTTTAAAAATGTATTTTTTGTCATTTTTTAAATTTTTTAAAATTTGAAAATTTAATTTAATTTTTTATAATTTCAAATATTATTTTTTATATATTGTATAATATTTTGTTAATAAAAATATTAACTTAAATAATTGAAAATAAAAAAAATATAATAAAAAATACTTATTACTTGTTTTATATTTATTGAAAATCAGATTTTTTAATAAAAAAACAATTATATATTAAAAATAAATTTTTTTATATATATTCTTATTCAAAAAAATTATTATATATTTATTAATTATCATAATTATTTAAAATTTCTTCATGATATTGAATAATTTCATTAAATAAATTTTGTATTTCCTTATCTTTAAAAGATTTTTTATTTACTCCAGTAAAAATTTTAGTTAAAAAATAAACTTCTTTTTGAGTTAAAAAGAAATATTCATCATCATTTTGAAAACCAATTAAATTTCCTTCATTTTCTAATTCTCTTAATTTTTTTAAAGTATCTTTAAAAGATAAATGAAACTGTTCTGATAATTCTGTAATACTCATTATTTTATTTAATTGTACATATTCAACAAATCTTTCAAATAATTCTTCATATGTTAATTCAATTTCTTTTTCATTTCTTAATTTATTATCTTTTTCTGTTACTTTTGATTTATTATCATAATCTTTTTCACTTTTTATATCAATATTAAAATTATTTTCAAATTCAATTTCTTTTTCTTTATTTATTGTTTCATTTTTTTTATTTATTTTATTATCATTTTTATCTATTATTTTTTCTTCTTTATTTATATTTTCAATACTATTATTATTATCTTTAGATTCAATATTTTTTTTTGTTATTTCTTTTGTATTTTCTTTTTTTAAGTTTGATTTACTTTTTTAATTATTTATTTTATCATTTTTTTTTTTTTGTGT
>JAEEGK010018663.1_pt1 | contig 14983 bp, 4 predicted proteins | sample 8958771 | NCBI WGS metagenome assembly JAEEGK01 (sample SAMN16246547, study PRJNA631951) | gut metagenome | biome: gut microbiome; feature: rumen; material: SC-attached | host: Bos | place: Iran: Karaj | collected 2018-10 | reverse complement strand
ACCGGGATGGAGTATCAGTTAATATACGGAAACAGGAAACAGAGAAAGATATAAAGCCCCATTTTAGATTTATCAGGGATTCTTTCTGTCAGTGCGTTGCAGGTATCACAGTGATATGGGCGAAATCAAGCGGTTTTGCAGGTGTGTGGAACGGATCACCGGAATCATAATTGTTTCCTGCACAAAGAAGCAGAGGGGCTACTTTAAAACCTAAAAAACGCGGACGCAGTAAAGGTGAGAAAAGAATACTGACACCAGAACAGGAAAAGGAAGTTCAAAAGATCATGCACTACTGCGATTTCTGCTTCATCCTGCACAGATGGAACATTTCTGCTTTTTTTATATTCGGTTGCAATTTCCGGTTGATTGTGATATAATAAAAGCAACAGCCATCTGCATCGTCGGCTCTGTTTTGACGAAGGGAGGAACGAATATGATTTTGAAACGTTTGGCAGCAGCGCTTTGCGCAGCAGCCCTGCTTGCGGTGCCGTTCTCACAGCCTGAGATATGTGCGCCGTTCTGTTTAGCAGCGGCGGCCGCCCCGGAGGCCGCGGTCTCTGCGGTGACAGTCGTTGATTCGGGATACTGCGGCAAGGAGCTGAAATGGTGGCTGGAAAGCGACGGCACCCTCACCATTTCCGGCAACGACGACATGTATACCAACACCATCCCGCCGTGGTCCGGTTATTCGGGCTATCTGACCGAGACGGATATCAAAAACGGCAAAACCGTGCCGTCCACCGTCATCAAAAAGGTCATCATCGACAAGGACGTCAAAAGTCTGGCGCCTGCTTCATTCGCGAAGTGCCAGTATATGACGTCGTTCAGCAATCTCAGCACCGAGATCACAAGCATTCCTTCGTACTGCTTCAACTGCTGCTATGCGCTGACCTCGGTCAATATCCCGTCGCAGGTCACAGAAATCGGCGACTATGCCTTTGCGCAGTGCACCTCGCTGAAAACCGTGACGCTGCCCGAGGGCCTGCTGCTGATCTGCAAGGATGCCTTTACCGAATGCACCTCGCTTGCGAGTCTCACCATTCCGTCCAGCGTCAATACCATCATGCACGGCGCCTTTGAGGGTGCGAAATGCGTGGAATATGTCGGCAGCATCGGCTATGTCGACACTTGGGCAGTGTCTCTGGAGGGCGAGGCGGAAGGCGATGCGGTCTCCGTCACAAGCTGCTCGTTCCGCTCCGGCACGCGGGGCATCTGCCGGGAGCTGCTCCAGACGCACAAGGAGCTGACCTCCGTCACACTGCCCGACTCCCTCGCCTACATCGGCGAGTCTGCGTTCAGCGGCACCGGCATCACCGCGCTGACGCTGCCTGCGGGGATGCGCTCCATCGACAGAAGGGCGTTCAATTTCTGCATCAGCCTGAAAAGTCTGAGCATCGCGGAGGGTCTGCGCATCATCGGGGCGGAGGCATTCTCCAACTGCAACCGCCTGACCGCGGTGACCCTGCCCGCCAGTCTGGCGGTCATGGACAGTCAGGCGTTCTATGACTGCACGTCGCTGAGCGACATCCGCGCAAACTGCCTCACCTGTTCAGTCGCGACCAATGCGGCGATCTTCGGCTTCAGCACCGCGAACAATCTCCAGCGCACGGTCACCTGCTACGAGACCTTCACATGGCTTGCGGGCTATGCGGAAAAAGACCCGAACTGCACGTTCATCCCGCTGCACCCGACCGGCACCGGCTGGAGCTTCACCGGCGGCACGCTGACGCTCTCTGCCGCAGATACCGACCCCGCCGGATGGTCGCAGCTTCGGACGCAGATCAAGGCGGTCACGGTCAGCGGCACGGTGTCGGCGCTGCCGGAGGATGCCTTCCGGAACTGCACCGATCTCGCATCGGTCACGCTGGAGGACGGCATTGCCGAAATCGGCAGCGGCGCCTTTGCAAACTGTGAGGCGCTCAGCGCGATCACGCTCCCGGAGAGCCTCATCCGCGTCGGCAGCGAGGCGTTTGCAGGCTGCACGGCGCTCACGGAGATCGTATTCCCCGAAAGCGTGTGCAGCATCGGCGAACACGCGCTCGCGGGCTGCACGAAGCTCACGCAGGTGACCGTGATGCACCCGGGCTGCGAGATCGCAGATTCCGCGGACACGATCCCGCAGGGCACGGTGATCTGCTGGGCAAATTCGACCGCGGAGCAATATGCTGAGACCTATGCGCTGACAAGCTCGCCCAATCTCGGCATCTGCTATGCCGCGGGCACCAATGTCTGGATCTCCGGCACCGATCACGTCGCGAAGCGCATCTGGGCAAACGGCACGGTGACGAAGGTCACGGTCCCTGAATGGTTCACCTCGCTCGGCAGAACGAAATTCTCGGTGCTGCCGGATATGGAAGCACTCATCCTGCCGGACACCCTCATCGGCATCACGAACGGTACATTCAGCGGCTGTGCGGCGCTGAAATCCGTCAGCGTTCCGGGCGGGGTCATGTACATCCCGGACGATGCCTTCTCAGACTGCGTGTCGCTCACAGCGGTCACACTCGGAAGCGGCATCAAAACGATCGGTGAGAACGCATTCAGGGGCTGCTCCGCGCTGGCATCCGTTTCCCTGCCCGACACGCTCACAGCAATCGGCAGCAGTGCGTTTGAGGGCTGCGGCAGTCTGAAAGCGATCACCGTCCCGGAGGGCGTCAGGAGCATCGGAGACAGCGCATTCCTTGCGTGCACGGGACTCACCGAGATCACCTTGCCGTCCACGCTGGAGCAGTTCGGCAGCGATGTATTTTCCCGGTGCACCAATCTCAAAAAGGTCACGTTCTATTGCCTCAGCTTTACCGGTGACCCCGGCATCGCGAAAAGCGTGACAATCTGCGGCTATGCCAATTCCGCAATTCAGGATTTTGCCGACAGGCACGGAAATCCCTTCGAGCCGCTGAGCAGCAATTCGGTCCTCAGCACGGGTGTGCTCGGCGGGACATGCATCTATACCCTGTACGGCTACGGTCTGCTGCAGATTTCCGGCACGGGTGCGATGCCGGACCTCATCACGGAGAGCATTCCGTCTCCGCCGTGGGAAAGCGGCAGAGCCTTCATCTCCGAGGTGGTGATCGACGACGGCATCACGGTGATCGGCAAGAATGCGTTTCGTTCGCTGCCCAGACTGACAAAGGTCACGATCCCCGATTCGGTCGTGCAGATCAAAGACTATGCATTTGCGGGCTGTTCCGCGCTCACTGAGATCACGCTGCCGGGCCCGCTGCGTGTGATCGGCAGCTATGCCTTTTCCGGCTGCAACGCGCTGGAGTCGATTGTTCTGCCCAATCAGCTGCAGTCGGTCGAAAGCAATGCCTTTGCCGGCTGCTCCGCACTCACAAGTGTGAACGCAGCTTCCTCGGAGATTCTGACGGTCGGAACCTATGCCTTCTACAACTGCAAAGCGCTCACAGATGTCAGACTGCCCGCGACGGTTCAGATGATCAACAGCTACGCCTTCTCCGGCTGCGAGTCGCTCGCGGAATTCAGGGTGCCCGGGTCGGTCGAGACGATCGGCAGTTATGCCTTCTCCGGCTGCACGTCACTGACGTCTGCCGAGATGCCGAAATTCATGACGACGCTCGGCGAATACGCATTTTCCGGATGCACAAAGCTCGCATCCGTCACGCTGCCCGCGAGCATCACGGCGCTGAAGGAGGGCACATTCCGGAACTGCGCATCGCTCGAAACGATCACGGTCCCGGAGAAGGTTACGCAGATCACCGACGCATTCGGCGACCGGACGCTCGTCAGAGAGATCACTGTGCTCGGTCTGAAGGTCACCATGACCGGTACCCTGCACCCGGATACCGTGGTCGCTTGCTACACCGATTCGACGCTGTGGAGCTATCTGGTCAGCAAGGGCATCCCGCACCGCGCGCTCAACGAGGTCGAGCCGGTTGCCTCCGGCGAGCTCTGCGAGGGCATCACATGGGAGGTCACCGTCGAAAAGGAGCTGATCATCGAGGGCACGGGGCAGATGGAGGATTTCGGTCTCCTGATGAAGAAGCCGTGGGACGGCTACGGGTTCCATACAGTCATCATCTCTGAGGGGATCGAGTCGATCGGCAATTACACCTATGAATCGCGGAAGCAGATCAAAAAGGTCGTGCTGCCGCGCACGCTGAAAACGATCGGCGAGGGCGCGTTCTACGACTGCGAATCGCTCGAGCTCGATGCCCTGCCCGACAGCGTCACCGAGATCGGCGCGAATGCGTTTCAGGGGACCAAGGCGCTGACGAAGATCACGCTGCCGCACAGCAGCTGCACGGTCGGCAGCAGGGCATTTGCGCTCAGCTCTGTGAATGAGGTCGTTTTCCCTGTGCAGATCAGATCGGTGAACATGGCGGTCTTTTATCCGCTGCTGGAAACGGACAGCGGGTCATACGCGAAAAAGACCCTGTATTTCCTGAATCCCGACTGCCGGATCAGTGCGGGCAGCATCTTCACCTCCGACAGCGCATATGCGGGCTGTGTCAGCATCGTCGGCTTTGCGGGCTCGACGGCGGAGGCGTTCGCGTCGGAAAACGGTCTGGAATTTTCGCTGATCGACGCGGCACAGTTCACCACGGAGCCGCCCGAGACCACGACCACCACCACAACGACCACAACGACGACCAAAATCACGACGACCGAAACGACAACGACCGAAACGACGACCTCCTACGATCCTACCCCGCGCGCGGTCTTTGACCGCGACACCGGCACACTGACGATCAGCGGCGAGGGCGTCCTCGGATCAAACAGCATATTCAACGGCTTCTCAAAACCGGATGTGCTGCATCTGGTGATCGGCGACGGCATCACCGCGATCGATCATAATTCCTTCAACTACTGCATAAATCTGGAGAGCGTTCAGCTCGGAAAGAATGTCAATGCCATCGGCTACAGTGCCTTTATGGACTGCCACGCACTGACTGAGATCACGCTGCCGGACAGCCTGCGGTGCATTGAAGATCAGGCGTTCTATTCCTGCGGCAGTCTCGCGGAAGTCAGCTTCGGAAAGCAGATCGAGATCATCGGTCAGCAGACATTCTACGGCTGCGGGCTGCTTGAGCTCACTTTGCCGGATTCCGTGACAGACCTCGGGGAAGAGGTGTTCGGCTATTGCAGATATCTGCATTCCGCGGTGGTCGGCAGCGGCATCACGAGGATACCCAAACGGCTCTTCTATGGCTGCAACGAGCTTTGTACGGTGGAATTCCAGGGAGAAGTCGGGATCGTCGAAGACCAGGCATTTGACTCCAAGATGCTGTCTCAGATCAGCGGCATCGCGGGCTCGCAGCTGGAGTATTATGCGATCGAGCATGAGATCCCGTTTGTGCCGACTGTCGGCAGCAACAGCAGAAGCTATATTGCCGGTGAGCTGCCCGATTTCAACGGCGACGGCAGGGTCACGATCGCGGATGCAGTGACGCTCGTCAAATATTTCACGGAGCAGGTGACGATCGAATTCCCGGATTATGCGCCGTCTATGCTGACGATGGTCGACCTGAAATATCTGCTGCGGTATCTGGATGAAATGACCAGGTATCAAACAGCTTACTGAACTCTGACCGCCGTCTGCAATCAACCGCAGACGGCGGTTCCTTTGTATTTACTTTCCGATGCAGCGTTCCAAAGCCGCTCCCCTGCTGCGACGACTACCGTTCCAGAAACAGTTTCAGTTGATTTGCCGTGCCCGGCGACCATAGCCGCTTTGAGCGCATATTTCTTGATGAGCTGTTTCATATTGCACCTCGCATTTTGATTTGGTGCAGTGTATGCGTGCAAATGAAATTCTATGCAAATGGAGAGCAGCCGCCCGCGGGCGGCTGCACAGACTGTCCTGCTTTTTTGCGGCGTGTCGTCTGTGAGCAGTCCAATTTTACGCGATCGCGCATTGCATTTTCTGCTGCGATGTGCTATAATAAAAATGGTCGTACCGAAGCTGCGCGGTGCGCGGAATAATATGCAGCAGAAAGGACCAAAGAGCATGAAACAACGATGGAAGAGGACCGCGGCTGTCATCCTGTCCGCGGCGACGCTGCTCGGCGGGGCACTGCCCGTGCTGCCGGAGGGCGTCAGGCTGTTCGTACCGCCGCTCACGGCAGGTGCTGCCGACCTGCCGAGTTCCGGCACGCTGGGAGGCGGTCTCACATGGACGCTGAGCGAAAGCGGGTATCTAACGATCAGCGGCAGCGGTGATATGCCGGATTTTTCCGATGAAGCGAGCCCGTTTTACGGTGCCGCCGGCGTGAGCGTGTTGGACATCGGGGAGGGCGTGACGAGCATCGGCAGCTTTGCGTTTCAAGGCTGCGAGAATATGGAGTCCGTTACGCTCCCGACAACCCTGACCGCCATCGGGGACGGCGCATTTCAGGATTGCTCGCTGCTGTACGATGTCTGTTTACCGGAGGGCGTGACCCGAATCGGGGACGAGGCATTTGCGTACTGCAGCCAGCTGCATACCCTCAACATTCCGGAAAACGTGACCGAGATCGCGGAGAGAACATTTTTATGGTGCACCAGTCTGGAAAACGTCAACATGCCGGACGGCGTGACCAGAATCGGTAATCATGCATTTGCATGCTGCACCGCCCTGTGTTCGGTATATATCCCGGAGTCTGTGGGGGAGATCTGCGACGGTGCATTTGAAAACTGCACCGCGCTGCAGTCGGTGGATCTTCCGGACAGTGTGACCGAGATCGCGAACGTAACATTTCGTGGCTGCAGCAGTCTTGAAGACGTCGACATGCCGAACGGCGTGACCAGAATCGGCGAATACGCATTTGCAGACTGCACCAGTCTGGAACACCTCGAGATTCCGGGCAGTGTGAAAACAATCGGCGATCATGCATTTGCAGACTGCACCGCGCTGTCTGCGGCAGTGATCTCGGCGGGTATCGAAGAAATACCATCAGCCCTATTCGACGGATGCACGAGCCTGCAGTCTGTCACGCTGCCGGACAGCCTTCGTGTGATCAGTTCAGCTGCATTCCTCAACTGTGCGCAGCTCACCTCCGTCACCATTCCGGAAAATGTGGAGTCGATTGATCTACAGGCGTTCGAGTGTTGCGCAAGCCTGACCTCCGTCACTATTCCGAAGAATGTGCAGCGGATCCAGCAATTTGCCTTCGACGGGTGCAGCGCACTGTCTTCTGTGATCGTGCAGTGCAGTGCGGGTACCTATCTCGGCGCAGGCGTCTTTGACGGCACATCGGAGGATTTGTCTATCATTGTGCCCTATGAGGATCTGGAAGAATTCCGGACGGCAGACGGCTGGAGCAGCTATGCAGCCCGCATCACCGCTGAGAATCTCGGCTCCGGCACCTGCGGCGATGATCTGACATGGACGCTGTATACCAACGGCACGCTGGTCATCAGCGGCACGGGCGCTATGGATGATGCAGACCATGATTTCGGCTGGAATGATCTGCGCAGCTCCATCACGAACGCGGTGATCGAGGAGGGCGTGACAAGCATCGGTCTGGGCGCATTCCGCAACTGCCCGAACCTGACCTCGGTTTCGCTCCCGGACGGTCTGCAGTCGATCGGCACAAATGCGTTTGCAGACTGCACCGGTCTGACCGCTGTCACCGTTCCGGAAAGCGTGAAAACGATCGGGCTGGGCGCTTTCTGGCAGTGCGAGGGTCTGACCGAAGTCAACCTGCCGGAATCGATGAGCGAGATCGGAAAAAACGCATTCTACGGCTGCAGCGCGCTGACCGCAGTCACGATCCCGAACGGCATCACGGAGATCGCCGAGAGCACATTCTTCTGCTGCGAGAGTCTGGAATCGGTCACGATACCGGACACTGTGAAGATCATCGGGAAGAAAGCTTTCATTGGCTGCTCAAGCCTGACAAATGTCGTTATTCCCGAATCCGTGACAACGATCGGTGATAGCGCCTTCTACAGCACCGGTCTGACCGCTGTCACTGTTCCGGACAACACAATCTATATTGGAATCAGCGCATTTTCAAGCTGTAGAGCGCTGACCTCCGCAGAACTGCCGGACGGTCTGGAAAGCCTCGGCGCCGGCGCATTCCAGTTCTGCAGCAATCTGACCTCGTGCAATATCCCTGCAGGTCTGGAAGAAATCGGGCCGTATGTATTCGACAGCTGCACTTCTCTGAAAGATGTGAGCATTCCCGCGGGCATCACAAAAATCGGTGACTGCGCATTCAATAACTGCAAAGCGCTGTCCGTGATCGCGATCCCTGAATCTGTGACCGAGATCGGAGCGGAGGCATTTTCGGGCTGCACATCTCTGACGGCGGCAGCCTTTCTGTGCGAAACGCCGCCCGAGCTCGGTGAGAATGCATTCCCGACCAATACCCTGATCTGTGTTCCGGAAGATAGATTTCAGAACTATTCCAACGCGGAGGGATACTGGTCGGACTATCTCGGAAGACTGATTGAATGCGAGCGCTGCGGCGAGCATATCCTGTGGCGGCTGTATCAAGGCACCCTGACGCTCCTCGGCTGGGGCGATATGTATGATTACTCTGACGAGGATCCCGGCTGGGCAGATTACGGCACGGATATTAAGCATGTTGTGATCGGCAGCGGCATCACGAGCATCGGAGCGCGCGCGTTCTTCGGATATTTCAATCTGTCGTCCGTCAGCATCCCGGACAGCGTCACAAGCATCGGCAGCTACGCATTCACTGACTGCGCGATGCAGTCCGTCACCGTTCCGGAAAGCGTCACAAGCATCGGCGGTTCCGCATTTGCTGACTGCAGCTCGCTGACAAAGATCACCCTTCCGGCTGGCTTGACAAGCATCGGTAAAAATGCATTTTTCTCCTGCAGCTCGCTGACAGATATCACCCTTCCGGCGGGCTTGACAAGCATCGACAGCGAAGCATTCGCTTATTGCACGTCTCTGACCTCCGTCAGCATCCCGGAAAACGTCACAAGCATCGGCTATTGCGCATTTTATGACTGCAGTTCGCTGACAGAGGTCACCCTTCCGGCGAGCCTGACAAGCATCGGCAGCCAAGCATTCGCTAATTGCACGTCTCTGACCTCCGTCAGCATCCCGGACAGCGTCACAAGCATCGGCAGCTACGCATTCGCTAACTGCGAGCTGCAGTCCGTCAGCATCCCGGAAAGCGTCACAATCATCAGCGATGCCGCATTTTATGACTGCAGTTCGCTGACAGAGGTCACCCTTCCGGCGGGCTTGACAAGCATCGGCCGCGACGCATTCGCAGATTGCACGTCTCTGACCTCCGTCAGCATCCCGGAAAGCGTCACAAGCATCGGCGATAGTGCATTCTACGGCTGCTCCGCGCTGACCTCCGTCAGCATCCCGGACAGCGTCACATTCATTGACGGATCCGCTTTTGAAGGCTGTGCCGCTCTGCAGTCTGTCAATATCCCGTCAGGCGTGGAGATGATCTACAGCAGAACCTTCTACGGCTGCGCCGCGCTGACAGAGATCACCATTCCCGCGGGCGTGATTAGAATCGATAGCTACGCATTCTATCAGTGCACCAATCTGGCTTCTGTCAGCATTCCGGAAAGTATGGAGTTTTTCGGCACCAAAGCATTCGCAGAAACGGCATGGCTGACCGCAAAGCAGAACGAAAACCCGCTGGTGATCGTGAACGGTATTCTGCTGAACGGTGAAACCGCCTCCGGCGATGTCATTCTCCCGGACAGTGTGACCAAGATTGCAAGATGGGCATTCAAAGGCTGCGAAAATCTGACCTCCGTCACAGTTCCGGACAGCGTGACCGATATCGATGGATTAGCCTTTGCCGACTGCCCCGCACTGACGGCGGTCTGCTTCAGAAGCGCCGTCCCGGCTTCGCTCGTTGACACCGCGTTCGATAATCATTCCGACGGCATGAAGATCTACGTTCCCGCGGCTGCCGTTGAAGACTACCGGGACGTATGGAGCAGTTTCGCAGACTGCATCGAACCCTATCCTGCACCGGTGATCACCGCACAGCCCCACAGCGCGACCAATGTCATCGGCTACACCGCAGCATTCACCGTCGCTGCCGAGGGTGAGGAGCTCAGCTATCAGTGGCAGTACAACAAGGGCGACGGCTGGAAGACCTCCAACGGCACCGGCTCCAAGACCGATACGCTGCGCATCACCATTGCCGCGGGCTACAACGGCTATCGGTACCGCTGCGTCGTTTCCAACAGCTACGGCGGCAAGAGCATTTCCAACGCCGTGACGCTCAAGGTCAAGACGAAGATCACCGCACAGCCCGCAAACCAGTCCAAGCCGATCGGGGAAGCGGCGCAGTTTACCGTCAAAGCAAGCGGCGCGGGTCTGACCTATCAGTGGCAGTACAACAAGGGCGACGGCTGGAAGAATTCCAACGGCACCGGCTCCAAGACCGATACCCTGACGATCAACACGGCGGCAGGCTACAACGGCTACCAGTACCGCTGCATCATCGGCAATGCCAACAATCAGCCTGTCACGTCTGCGGCGGCAACGCTCAGGGTCAAGACCGTCATCACATCGCAGCCCAACGGCATGCGCGCGGCGATCGGCGAGACCGCGGTGTTCTCCGTCGCGGCAACGGGTGCAGGGCTCACCTATCAGTGGCAGTACAACTCCGGCGACGCATGGAAAGCCTCCAACGCCTCCGGCGCAAAGACCGAAACCCTGAGCATCAACGCCAAGACCGCCTACAACGGCTGGAAATACCGCTGCGTCATCACCGACGCAAACGGCACGAACACCTTCTCCTCCGTGGCGACGCTGAAGATCAAGGCAGCGATCACCGCACAGCCCGCAAACGCTTCCGCAGCGATCAATGAAGCCGCGAAGTTCACGGTCAAGGCGACCGGCATCGGTCTGACATATCAGTGGCAGTACAATTCCGGCGACGGCTGGAAGAATTCCGGCGCATCCGGCAACAAGACCGCCGAGCTCACGCTTTACAGCAAGACGGCATATAACGGCTGGCAGTTCCGCTGTGTCGTCACCGACGAGATCGGCACGAAGGTGATCTCGTCTGCGGCAGTGTTCACGGTCAAAACGAAGATCACCGCACAGCCCGCAAGCGTTGAGGCAGCGTCCGGCACACCGGCGAGCTTCACGGTCAAGGCAAGCGGCATCGGGCTGAGCTATCAGTGGCAGTACAACAACGGCTCGGGCTGGAAGACCTCCAACGGCACCGGCGCACAGACCGACACGCTGACGATCAATGCAAAGGCGACCTACAACGGCTGGCAGTACCGCTGCGTTGTCACCGGCGAAAACGGCAGCAACGCGATCTCCGACGCAGCAGCACTGACTGTGAAATAACACATTTCTGCAGAGGGAGCTTCGGCTCCCTCTCAGTCTGTCCGGAAACCTGCGGCAATTCATAATTCAGGGAGAAGGGAGAATGGAGGAGGGAAAATCATAAAGAATAGAGAAAAAAGAATAATGGCGGTATCCGCTTGCGCGGATGGTTTTGGAATGGGGCATGGCGGCAAGAACAGCTCGTCACTCCTGACCGCTCACTCCGAACCTGACCTCCTGCCTCGCAAATTCTTGTACACATCGACAGACTGAGAGGGCGCTTCGGCGCTCTCTTTTTTGCGGTCTGCTACAGCCTTCTCAGCGCCCTGTTTCTCGCGGGATGCTTCAGCCTGCGAAGACAGCTTGCTTCTGCCTCCGCGATGACAGCGCCCGGGCAGTGCAGGAGCCGTGCGGCTTCATCTGCTTTTCTCCGGCAGCCGTCCGCCAGACCGTAACGAAGACAGATCACATTCCGCTCAAACGGAGATACCGTGCCGAGCATCCCGTCCAGCGCGGCTTTCAGCTGTTCGGGGCGGTGCAGCAGCGCGGGACGGAATTCGCCGAGCAGATCATTTGCCAGCAGCGCATAACCGGTTTCCGGCTCCGGGAGCAGGGCACAGTCGCTTTTCAGCAGCGATGCAGCCGCCTGCAGATCGCTCTGGTCAAAGCCGCCGATCTTCCCGCTGCGATATCTCCCGCGTTTCAGATCGACCGTGCAGAAATCCTCACCGGCGGCATCCGTCACAAAGGAGCAGAGCATCTCATACTGCGCCGTCAGTGCTTCCGCTTCGGGCGCATCCGATGCGAGCATCCTGCAATAGCGGTGAATGCGTGCAAGGGTGATCTGTTCCCTCTGCGGACCGCCGGCGGCAGCGGAGAATTGCCTGTCCGCCGAACAGTCCGTGCCGTCAAAATACAGCATCCAGTGCACGATCATCCTTGTCTGCATTTCGGCGAGCGACGGGTCCTCCTCCCGCTCCGGGAATACAGCCGGACAGGTGCCGAATGCAGCGCCTGTTTCGCGGTAATAATCCGCGAGCCCTCTGAGCGCCAGACAGAGCTCCTCTGCGCGTGCAATGAGCGATACCGCACGCCCGGCATCCAGATGCATTCTGCATTTGCAGAAGCGCCAGCCCGCACCGGCGCCCTGTTCATACAGAATGAGCCTGCCGTTCTGATCGGTGCGCTGTGCCAATGCCTGAATGATGCTGTGAATCATCGTGATCTCTCCTTTCGTGATGTGCAGCAGACGGCTTGCGCGGTCTGACCGTTCGCACGGTGACATCATAGCACATCCCGGCATAATTGTAAACAAGTTCTTTGCAGAAATTTCAGAAGGACTGCCGCAGAATGAAATTACCCATTGCACTTTTGCGGAAACTGTGCTATAATACAAAATGTGTGCAGGCAAGGTGCACACAGGGTCCGCTTGATGCAGGATCCAAGCTTTCGCAAGGGAAACGGAGGAAATGGAAATGAAACGAATCAGGGCACTTGCCGCCGCAGCAGTGATGCTGCTCTCCTGCACTGCCGGGATCATGCCGCATGGCGCAGCGATCCCGGGCATCGCCGCATTGCCGGCAGCAGCCGCAACCGGCGGATCGTTTGACAGGCAGACCGGCACGCTGACGCTCAGCGGCGTTTACGACGGATTGTCTGCTCTGTGCCCGGAAAATGAAGACATTGGATATGTCACAACGGTCGTCTGTGCGGACGGCACCGTTCTGCAGAATAACTGCGCAGCGCTGTTCAGCGATCTGTACAATGTCAGGACGATCGACCTTTCCAACGCAGATACATCGAATGTCACAAGCATGAAGCACATGTTCGGGAACTGCAGTAATTTACAGACCGTGAATTTTTCCGGCTGCGATACATCCAATGTCACTGACATGTCGATGATGTTTTATTATTGCGAGGCACTGACCGCGCTGGACCTCTCCGGCTTCAACACGGAAAAGGTCACCACGATGCAGTCGATGCTGTCCGGCTGCACGGCGCTGACAGATCTGGATATTTCCGGATTCCGCACGGAAAACGTCACATCGTTCGGCGGAATGTTTTCCGGCTGCGAAGGTCTGCAGAGTCTTGATGTTTCCGGATTCGATACGTCAAGCGCCCGGTCAATGTACAGCATGTTCAGCGGCTGCGCTCAGCTGAAGGAGCTCGACGTCTCCGGGTTTGATACATCGAATGCAGAGTCTATGGATTCCATGTTCAGCGGATGCAGCAGCCTGACCGCGCTGGACGTGAGCGGGTTTGATACACCGAACGTGACAAGCACGCGGCTGATGTTCGACGGATGCCGCGCGCTGACCGGGCTGAACGTCTCCGGCATGGACACATCCGCTGTCACGGATATGTACGGGATGTTCCAGAACTGTCAGAGGCTGGAAGCACTTGACCTCTCCTCGTTCGATACCTCCGGGGTCACGGACATGAGAGAGATGTTCAGCGGCTGCAATGCGCTGGAACAGATCACTGCATCCGATCTGTGGAGCACCGGTAACGTCGAAAGCGGCGCAAACATGTTTCTCGGATGCATCGCGCTCAGGGGCGGCTGCGGCACTGCGTCGGAGGGATACGACACCGGTATTCTCTATGCGTGCATCGACACAGCGGACACACCGGGCTATCTGACCGCAGGCGAAGCGGTCATCCCGGATGACGGCAGCGTGACACTCGATAAGGAGACCGGCGTGCTGACGCTTTCGGGTCACATCAGGACGGAAGATGTGCAGCAATACAACGGAAACAATCAGGTCAAAAAGGTCATTGCACTGGAAGGCACGGTTTTCCCGGAAGACTGTTCAAACATGTTTGAGTTTTTTGAGGCAGAGACAATGGATCTCTCCGGAGCAGACACTTCTCATGTGCAGGATTTCTTTTGCATGTTCTCCAACTGCTATAAATTAACAGATCTGAACATTTCAGGTTTTGATCTCTCCAGCGGTCTGTATACAGCCTGCATGTTCGTGGGCTGCGAAAGCCTTACCAGTCTCGACTTAAGCAGCTTTGATACCTCCGGCATAAAGTCTATGGCGCAGATGTTCCAGGACTGCCGCTCTCTGACGGAGCTGGACATTTCCACATTTGACACCTCCGCAAACGCAACCTTCTACGCAATGTTCAAGGGCTGCACTTTGCTGGAAAGGATCATTGTCAGCGACAAATGGTCACTGGAAAGCGCGATCCATGACGGCTTGCAGCTCAATGAGATATTTGCGGGCTGTGATAATCTCGTCGGCGGAAACGGCACCAAATATCCCGGGATTTACTCCGATGAGTTCTATGCATGCATCGACACCCCGGACCACCCGGGCTATCTGACTGCTGCAGAGGAGCTCCCTGCAGCCGAAACCACGACAACGGAAACCACCACAACAACTGAGACTACAACAACATCGGAGACCACGACAACACCGGAGACCACGACAACAACGGAGACCACGACAACATCCGAGACCACAACAACATCCGAGACCAAAACAACAACGGAGACCACAACAACATCGGAGACCACAACAACATCGGAGACCACGACAACATCCGAGACCACGACAACATCGGAGGCCACGACAACATCGGAGACCACAACAACACCGGAGACCACGACAACATTCGAGACCACGACAACACCGGAGACTACGACAACGACCGAGACAACAACAACACCGGAGACCACCACAACATCGGAGACCACCACAACACCGGAGACCACGACAACAGCCGAGACCACCACAA
>JAEEGK010018661.1_pt1 | contig 14984 bp, 14 predicted proteins | sample 8958771 | NCBI WGS metagenome assembly JAEEGK01 (sample SAMN16246547, study PRJNA631951) | gut metagenome | biome: gut microbiome; feature: rumen; material: SC-attached | host: Bos | place: Iran: Karaj | collected 2018-10 | reverse complement strand
AGCCCTCGAAGCATTCCCCGCAATCAGACGCTGCCACCGCACCTATCTCCTCAACGTCTCGAAAATAACCCGCATCGACGGCAATTCCCAGGGGTACCGTGCAGTCCTCGAAAACTGCGAAACAACCGTCCCAATATCGCGTCAGTACCTCTCAAAGCTTGAAATTCGTCCCAAAAACTGACGCCCGTCCCAATAATTTGGCAGCCTCCGCTACGCATGATACATTTGCCGAAAAATCGGAAAAATCATGCGAAACTTATTCAGACTTTACTTAACAATCATCCTCGCCACTGCCTGTCTCCAGGGTCTGTCCGCCCAGGGTCCAACTACCGTATCCGGCCGCGTCACCGATGAAAAAGGCGAGCCGTTCCCTTACGTCAACATCTATATAGAAGGCACCGTCTGCGGGACGACCACAGAAGAAGACGGAACCTTCTCCTTCCGCTACGACGGGACAGAAGGCACTCTCTGCGCCTCGATGATAGGATACGAAGACTTCAAGACCCGCCTGAACCCCGGGCAGAAATACCTTATAAAACTGCAGCCAGCCTCCTCGGTCCTCAACCAGTCCGTAGTCGTAGGAAGCACCTTCCTCCTCCGCGGCAACAGCACCTGGGACAAAATGGAAGCGACTGACCTCGTAACCGGCGGCGCCTTCATGGGCAACCTCGCAACTACCATCCAGAGTCTTCCGGGAGCCCAGGCTTCAGCCGAAAGCGGCACCCTCAGAGTACGCGGCGGAAGCGACCGTGAAAACCAGGTCTACATCGACGGAATGAGGGTCCTCTTCCCATATACAGTCTCCGCAGAAGGCACCCAGAAACGCCTCCGCTTCTCCCCGTTCATCTTCGAAGGCATCAACTTCTCCTCCGGCGGATACTCCTCCGAATACGCTGACGCCCTCTCCGGCGTCCTCCCCATGGACACAAAAGACAAGAGCGAAATAACCAAATCCGGGATCAACATCGCCAACACAGGAGCCGGCGGCGGTGGCACGAAGGCCTTCCGCAAAGGGTCCGTCTCCTTCAACGCCGACTATATCGACCTTGGCTGGTACGGCACCTTCTTCCCGGATAACACCGACTGGATCGAGCCTTACCGCAACCTCTCGACCGGCCTCCAGTGGAGAGCGCAGACAAGCCCGACCGGCACTCTCAAATCCTTCACCCTCTACGACTTCACGCACCTTGTCCAGGCCACCGGCGACGGCCGCAGAATGAGGATCCAGGAGAACAACATCTTCTCCAACCTGACCTACAAGGACACCGACATCCGCGGCTGGAACGTCTTCGCCGGCGCTGCAGTCTCGGCCCGCCTGCGCGACTACGCCGAAGTCCTCGAGGCCGGGGACATGTACGACGAAAACGAAGGCGAGCTGCACCTGAAACTCCGCGCCTCCAAAAGAATCGCCCGCCACTTCCGGGTAAGCTTCGGAGTCGAGGACATGGTCCATAAATACGAAGACCGTTACCGCTTCATGGACATCGACGCCTCCAGCCCGCTCGACTTCAACTACGCCTCCGTCAACGCCTCCCTCGTCTGGAACCCGAAGAGCAATCTGTTCATAGAGATGTCCGGCCGCGGAGAGTACCGCACCGGCAACGACCGCCTTTCGATAAACCCGAGACTGGCAGTCAATTATGAGGCAGGGCCATGGAAACTATCGGCAATCGCCGGCCGGTACACCCAGACCCCTGAAATCAAATGGATGCTCAAGGACAAAGCCCTTGACGACGAGAGCTGCATGCACTACGTCCTCGGAGCACACTACAGCCGCAACCGCCATCTCTTCCGAGCAGAGGCCTACTACAAAGACTACGACTCGATGGTCCTTCTCGAAAACGGACTTCCGACAATGGAAGGCAACGGTTTCGCCAAAGGATTGGACTTCTACTACATGGGCCCTGCAGCAAAGAATCTCGACCTGACGTTCAGCTATACCTGGGGCCTGGCCGGACGCAGAAGCGGAGAGAACCCGGAGATGCGCGTACCTGACTATTTCACCCGCCACAACGCCTACGCGATGGCAAGATACTACCTCTCCCCGCTACGCACTATCATCGCCGTGACGGACAGGTTCGCCTCCGGCAGGGCAGGAGTCGCCAAACCATACAACAGCCTCGATCTCGGGATCACCTTCCTTATCAACCCTAAACTGCTCATATATACCAGCGTCACCAACGTTACCGCAAGAAAGAACAACTTCGGCACCCTCGACGGCAAAAAAGCCATCGTCAACAACGACCGGAGCATCTACATAGGAGTATATATCACCCTCTCGGGCAACACAGCATATGATGTTTCAAATTTCTAAAAACCATAAGATCATGACTATCAGAACAACCCTTATCGCAGCCCTCGTATCAGTCTGCTGCAGCACCTTCGCGCAGAACGCCAACCCAATGCAGCTCCGGAACCAGTTCCAGCGCGAAATCCAGTCCCCGGATGCAACCTGGATGTCCTACTACAACCTCGCCTACGCCGACCTAATGATGATTCTCGGAGGCGCGCCGGAAAACACCGTCCAGCCGCTGCTCGACGAATCAGAAAAAATGATCTCGAAACTCGGGAACGACAAGACCGCCGACGCATCGGAAGTAGCGGCCCTCAAGGCCCTGAGATATCTCGCCATGATGAGCGTAAACCCGCAGGTATATGGGCCTAAGCACTCCGGAGATCTCGGGAATGCATGCGCGACCGCGCTTGCCCTCAACCCGGACAACCCAAGGGCGATAATCATCCAGGCGATGTTCCAGGCCAACATGGCCTCGTTCATGAATACGCAGTACGACCCTTCCAAAGACTTTGCAAGGGCCGCCGAATTACTGGGCCGGCAAGACAAAGACGCGCCGGGCCCGAAATGGGGAATGGATTTTATCCAAGCCGTTTCCAATCGGTAATGCACTCAGGGAAGTCCTCCCTATAGTGCGATACCATGATAAGAGTCTTTCCGGGTCTTCTGCAGAAGGTCCGGATTATCTCTTTTACGCGCTCCCTGTTGGACAGGTCGAGACCATGGAGAGGCTCGTCAAGAATCAGCAGGTCCGGATCCTTTACAAAAGCCCTGGCAAGCAGCACCAGACGCTGCTCTCCGCTTGAAAGCTCCATGAAGGTACGGTCCTCGAGGGCTCCGATACCGAAAACCTTGAGCCAGAAACGGCTTACCGCCGCCTCCTGCCTGTCGATTGTCGAAACAGGGCCCAGGGTATCCTGGAGTCCGCTCGCGACGATCATTATGGCCGGGATGTCATCCTGGAAGGCGCGGTGCATCTCCGGACTGACATAGCCAATGCGACGCTTTATGTCCCAGATGCTGGCCCGGCGGCCAAGTCCGAATATCTTGATGTCATTGGCATAGCGCTGCGGATGGTCGGCGCAGATCAGCGAAAGCAGGGTACTCTTTCCGGAGCCGTTGCGGCCCTCGAGCGCCCACTTCTCTCCCGAACGGATCTTCCAGCTGACCCCGTCCAGAATCTTCCTGTCTCCATAACGGACTGTCGCAGACTTGATTACGACGACATCCTCCGGAGTCTCCGGAGCCTCTGACGGCAGGGCCAGGATGCTGTCTTTCATGGTCATGGTAAGAGACTTGACGGTATTCGACGGCCTGTACTCCGATACCGGGACCTTCTTGCCGGCGACGAGGTCCTTGACTTCGATGACATGGGTAATGAACGACGGCAGCGTCTGTTCGCAGTCCGGCATGACCAGAATCATCCTGGTCCATCCGGATGCGGCGAGAGTGTCGAGGATTCCGAGGAGATAGCCCCGGGCTTCGGCATCAAGACCGAGGAACGGGTTGTCCATGACCAGGACCCTCGGATTATAGAACAATATCTTGATAATCTGGAATTTGCGCAGCTCTCCGCTGGAGAGTTTGATTATCTGCGAGTCAAGGAGCGGCTCTATCTGGAACATGCTGTAGAGATGGTCGCGCATAGCCCGTCTCTCGGCGGTGTCGGGGCCGCTGATTTCATAAGCCTTTTCCAGAAGCTGCCTGATCGTCGGCATGTCAGGATCGACCGTGTCGGCATTCCACCTCTGCTGGAGGAAATACTCGGAATCGGCCGTGCCGTACGAGTCCCTGAATGTCAGGTATTTGATATTGTCGCTGATAAGCGGTTTCTCGGACGGAGAGAAATCGTATGTCGAAACCGGCCCATACATAGGATGGGTCATCGTGATCATTTCTGCCAGGAATGTCTTGCCTCCGCCGTTAGGACCGACGATAGCTATATGTTCATCCTCATTTAATTCAAAGTCTGCCTTTTCGCTCAATCTCCACTCAGGCCTGCCGGCCATTCCGCCACGTATGGAAATAATAGTTTTCATTTTGCACTGAAATTTCGGAGTATTGTGCAAAAGTATTAATAGATTTTAAAAAATAAAAACATTCTATAATAAAAATCAATATTTTAGTTATTGTTTATAATCTCTCGCGGGGAATTATTCCAGAAATTATGACTAATTTTGGTACATCAAGCATAGACCTTAATGACAATGAAAGCTTTTTACATCGGAATCATACTTGGTCTGGCCTCCTATTTCTGTCAGGCCCAGACTGCTACACAATACCATCCTGTGGCTCCTTCGGTGCCCGATTTCATCGAGTTCGCAGGGAAAAAGATACGTTTCGACAGAGACGACCTCTACGAAAGGATGGACCGGGAACTGATCGCGTTTACGTACATGCACTCGACGTCAATCCTGATGCTGAAGCGGGCGGAGAGGATTTTCGCCCAGGTCGAGCCTGTACTGAAGGCGCAGGGCATTCCCGATGACTTGAAATATCTTATGGTCATAGAGAGCAATCTCGACCCGAAGGCTCTGTCGCGCGCAGGCGCAGCCGGGCTCTGGCAAATGATGAAGGCCACCGGCCAGAGATATGGACTCGAAGTCAACAATGTCGTGGACGAGAGATACAATATCCGGAAGGAGACTGTCGCTGCCTGCAAGTATCTCAGGGAGGCTTATGCGAAATATGGGGACTGGATGACGGTCGCCGCCAGCTACAATGCCGGTCAGGCCGGGATATCACGCCAGCTGAAGCTGCAGAGGCAGAAAAAGGCCATGGACCTGCTGCTGGTGGAGGAAACGTCCCGGTATATGTTCCGTATCCTTGCGGCGAAGTATTTCATGGAGAATCCGCAGCTTTTCGGGTTCTCTATAGATGAGAATCAGAAATACCGCTACAGGAAACCGAGGAAGATAGTCGAGACTGACAAGCCGATCGAGTCTCTTATCGATTTCGCCGAGAAAAATGGCACAAGTTATGCAAGACTGAAGGAGGCGAATCTCTGGCTCAGAGATACGCTGCTGACAAACAAGTCAGGGAAAAAATATGAAATAATTATTCCTTAGCTACTTATGAAACCACTCAGGATCCTCCTTGCGATATCGGCGATAACGATGGTTATCTCCTGCAGCCCGAAAATCTATACGAAGATGGCCAAAGCCTCCGATATCGACCGTCTGATTCTTGTACAGCCGCTTTCTGCGATATTCGTGGACTCCTCCGGCGAGGAAGTGATCGACGAAGGCAAGAGTCTCGCGGCGCAGAAAATTCTCCAGAAAGATGCAAAACGGCTCCTTCGCGCAGAATCCGTCGTCGGAATAGATGGTGATCTTTACGACGAGCAGATAAGAAATCAGATTGCAGATGCAGCGACTTGCGGAAGCATGTCCGTTCCCGTCCCCGAGGAGCTCTGCTCCGTCATCAGCGGCGAGGGCTACAGGTATGGAGCGATAGTCTTCCACAGAGGTCTCGCAAGGAAAGGCGGGGATATCGCCAAGGAAGTAAGTGTCGCCATAGGAGTCGGCCTTCTGGCGGCTGTCGTGACTGACGGGGGGCTGACCATGGATGCTGGAGTCGAAGGCAGCCATGCGGAGCTGTTTCTGGCAATCGTCGACGCCGAAAAAAGAAGGGTTGTATATCATAACAGGGCCGCGGGGGAATCAAACCCGACAAAAGGCTCAGTAATCCGAAAACTACTGAACAGGGCGGCAAAGCCCTTCTATAGCAGATAAAATAAAAGGCTGGCCTCTCGGGCCAGCCTTTTCTGTAGATCTAATCGACCAGATGTATTCTGTATACCTCCGCCGAAGCATTATAATTGCTTCCGTTGACCGTGCCTCCGACTGAGAGAAGATCTCCGTCAGGAAGGACTCTCAGGCCCATGCTGCCCACTACGGAATAAGGATACTGTACAGCATACAGGTCCTCGCCCGTATCCGGATCGAAAGCATTGATGTAGATAGGTCCATCTTGTTTCATGGCAGTCAGGTACAGCACGTCATGGGCATTATCCATGATGGCCGCGCCGCAGTATGCGTAGTATGTTGACGGAAGTTCCGCTATTTCCCTGAAGGTCTCGCCGGCCGGGTCGAAAGCCATGAGGAAATTGGTGTTCTCCTTCTTGGCAACGAAGTAATAATTTCCGTCAGCCTTCCTGTACCACTCTGTAATATCTGTTCCCGCGCTCATGCCGGTGTTGACGACATACCCGTCGAGAAGTCCGTCTTTTGAGACAAGGGTATTATTCTCATCTCCGCCCGGATTGTATTTGGTAACATGAGGTTCGCCGAATTTTGATCCATGAATATCGTATTGCGAGACAATCACGGCTCCGCCGTCGTCGGTAGGGAAGATGAACGGAGCGCTCATCTCGAAGCTCAGAGACTGCGCGATGAGGGTGAACATTCCGGTCTCCGGATCGAAGATCTCTATCTGATCTGCATCGTTGTACCAGTTTCCGGCGATAAGCACCTTGCCGTCCTTAAGCAATGCGCCTCTTTCCATTCCTCGGGCCACATTCATGTCAGATACGCTTGAGAAGGTGTTGGTGGCAGGGTCATATATGGCTGCGCTCCTGATCTGGCCGATACCGCCTCCGGAGCGCATGCCGCCGGCGACGAGAGTGCGTCCGTCCTTGAGGGTTACCTGGGCTGAGATGTCGAAATAGATGTTCTCCTGGATTGTCGTCCATTCGCCATTGCTGAACCTCTCTGCAGTCGTCGAACGGCCGAAGCCTGTCGTATGTCCTCCGACGACCACATAATCCTCAGCACCGTTCACTATAAGGACAGGGGTGATTCTCGGCTCGTTTAGAGAGGCAAGCTGGGTTGCCGCAAGAGCGAATTCAAGAGAGCTTTCTACCGTGACCGCACATGATGCCGAAACTCCGCTTCCGTCGTTGGCGGTGACGGTGATCGTGGCGGTTCCGCCGGAGAGGGCCTTTACGACTCCGTCAGTTACGGTCGCCACGTTTTCATCGGATGACTTCCAGGAGATTGACTTGTCTGATGCATTCTCCGGAGCTACGGTTGCAGTAAGGGTCGCCTGGTCCCCTTCTGTAAGAGTGAGTGTCGTTTTGTCAAGAGTGATGCCTGTTACGGCTACAGTCTTGTCAACTGGCTGTTCTTCCTTATTCTCCTTATTATCTTTAATATCCTCCTTATCGCAGGAAATAAAGGTTAATGCTGAGATGCATGCCAAGGCGGCAGCGATTAGTCTGATGGTCTGTTTCATAGCTGAAGTGTTTTAAAAGTTTGTTGGCCGAAAGATAGCTACCCTTCTGACCTACAGCACTTTCAAAACACAAAAACAGACTTTCAAATATAAAAGACTTAAGTTAATTTATTTTTTTGCCGCGATAATAACTGTTGAAGGAATCCTTGGCGTATCCTTTCTCGAGCACCTTGAAGCTGAACGCGGTTGCGTCCGGGATTTTCTTTCCTTTGTAGTACACATTGAAGGAGTCCTTGGCGTATCCGCTGCCGAGGTATTCGAAGGAGTGGACAGTAGCATCCTTGACCTTGTGGCCTTCGTAGTAGACGTCGAAACTGTCTTTATAATAGCCTCCGCCAAGGTGCTTCAGGCTAGGATTCTTGTGGAAAGAATCGTCTTTCCTGCCTCTGTAGTATTTGTTGAACGCGTCTTTGGCTACGCCGTTGCCCAGGACTTCGAAAGTCGATGCCATCGCATCAGCGACTTTGTCTCCTTTGTAATACACATTGAATGCGTCCTTGCCATAGCCGTCGCCGAGATCTTTGAAGGTACTTGCCATCACGTCATCCAGTTTCCTGCCATTGTAATAGACGTCGAAAGCATCCTTGTAATAGCCTCCGTCGTGGTCGCCGTGGTGGTGGGCGTCGTGGTGATCGTAGTGATGGTGGTCGCCGTGGTGATGGTCGTCATGATGGTGGGAGTCATGATGATCCATGGAGTCGAACGGGCTATGCTTCTTTCCGCAGTAGTATGTATTGAATGCGTCCTTTGCGTAGCCGTCCTTCAGGAGCGTGAAGCTTGTTACTGAAGCGTCCTTTATAACGCGGCCGCGGTAATATACTCTGAATGCGTCTTTTGCATAACCGTCGCCGAGATATTTGAAGGACGTTACGCTGGCTTCCTTTATCTCCCGGCCTTCGTAATAGACGTCGAAGGAGGATTTCGCATATCCGCCTCCTATAGTCTTGAAATTCTGGGAAAAACTTGCAATTGATATGAAAAGGCAGAAAACTGCCGCGATTATGGACTTGGCTGCTACTTTCATGGCGTAATAGTTTTTGCGTCTTGGTGTTTTGCGTCTTGGCTCGCAAACTTAGTGCCAGTCGCAGAATCTTTTCTTATTCCTGATGCAAGATTTCTGAAGGACATATATTTAGGGAATAGAAATGATTTTTAAAACTACTAAAACAATGAGACTGTTAAAGCTATTTAAGGTTACGGCACTCCTGCTGGTATTGGCAGGATGCTCTATGGTTTCCGGATGTGACAAGACTGAGAATGTCGATGCCACAGAGGTAAATGCTATCCTGGTCGGAAAGTGGCATCTTATGAGAGAAGGAGAGGCCGATATGTCTTCCGAAGAGAATTATGTTACTTTCTCCGAGGATGGTTCTCTCATCTACGAGATGGTGATAGACGGGGAAAAGACTACGCTGAAACGTCTGTATGCCGTTGATGATAACTGGAACTGGTCCGAGAAGGAAAAAACGTACACTGGAACCATCAGGGACTACGCCAGCAGCAGCGACCAGCACATATCCTGCACAATTACCGGCAACATGCTGACGACAGTCGCCGCCTCTGTCGAGAGGGTCTACAAGAAAATCTAAGCTTCGCTATATTCAAGCGGTTACACGCAACACGTCCGCGGATGGGTGGTACACATGCCCCATCCGCGGATGATATGTTTATAAATCACTGATTGTCTTCTGCTAAAAAAAAGACAAAAAATTGGTGAATCCCCAAAAAGTTCTTATTTTGTATTCAATTTGTTGGTCCCAACCTTTTTAGATTAACGCCTATGAAACCTGAATTAGTACAAGTATTTATTATGAAGAATGGTGAGTGTTTTGATATGATGATGATTCAAGATGTTCAAAACAAGCTTGCTGAGGTAGATGATGCTAAGTATGCCTTGTTGATGAGCATGAACCTTCAGCAACCGACCATCATTTTGATCATCGCGATTGTTCTCGGCTGGGAACGTTTCTTCCTTGATGACATCGGATTAGGCGTATTGAAGATTATTACGTGCTATGGATTCGGAATCTGGTGGTTGATTGATATCTTCTCTGCCCAAAGAAGAACTTATGAGTACAACTACAAGAAGTTCAATGAGACCCTCATGCTTTGCAAATAATTATTAAAGAATCAATACAATGGAAGAGACTCAAGCAACACCCCAAACCACGACTCAGAAGTCATCTTTTATCCTGCCCCCTCATAGCAATAAGATGGCTATTTCTATTATCTGTACGTTGTTCTGCTGCCTTATTGGTGGTATAATTGCTATTGTGAATTCCTCAAAATCAAATAGTCTTTACAATAGCGCAATACTGTCTACGGATGATTCAATGAAATCAAATCTGTACTATCAGTCTGAGTCCAGCAACAAGACTGCACAAACGTGGATTACCATCAGCCTTATCACTGGTGCCGTCTATGTTTTTGCTATCATCATTCTGGCTGCGGTCGGAGTTCTTGCCGATTTGTAATCCAAAGATTATGAACCCATTAGTAAAGAAGGTTGGCATAGTATTGATTATTATCGCCGCCTTCTTTGCTATTTATATATATGCCAAGTTCGACCCAGAAACCACATTCTTCCCTAAATGCCCATTCTTTTGGGCAACCGGATTGAAATGTCCAGGCTGCGGATCACAACGAGCACTACATCAACTGCTTCATCTTCGAGTTGGTTCGGCTTTTCAATATAATGCCTGTCTCGTCGTATTTATCCCAATCATCTTGTTCTTACTGATTGCAGACGCACTCCGCTATAAATACCCGAAACTATATTTTGCAAGTCGGAATCCGGTTCTTTCCCGGAGTATTCCTGTCGTCATATTATTGTGGTGGATATTGCGTAATGTTTTTGGCTGGTGATGCGCGGAGGGGCTTTCCGTAGATAGTTTATTTTCAAGCACTTATACAATAGACATCCGCGCATCCTGGGTTGAGGCGTAGCCGGTATCGAGTTCTGTCTCTATAAGCGGGAGAAGGATTTCGTCGGCGGGGAGCCAGTTGACGCTGCGGAGGTCATCCCTGGAGAGCCAGCGGGCGGCCTCATGCTCATTCAGATGCAGGGCCTCCGTCAGCAGCGAGCACATGAAGCAGTGCATCGTCAGATGGAACTTCGGATAGTCCCATTCGACCGTGTGGAGGAACTTGTCGACGCTGATTTCCGTCGAGAGCTCCTCGCGGATTTCCCTGATCAGCGCGGCCTCCGGCGACTCTCCGGCCTCCATTTTCCCGCCCGGGAACTCCCACCAGTCCTTGAAATCGCCATACCCCCTCTGGGTGGCAAATATCTTGTCCCCCTTGCGGATAATCGCTGCTACTACTTCGATTGTTTTCATAAAGATTGCTCTGTTATATATTCGTATAAATTGTTCTCTACTGGAGTATCCAGCTTATATCCTATTTCAACAGCCGTGACACCATCAGTACCGTTCATGACAAATTGTTCAAGATATCCATTATGGCGTACGGTCCCAAGGAAATAGAATTCTTTAGATGTCTTGTCATCCTTGTTTTTTCTTACAAATAAAGGCATGATAATTCCCCTTGAAACACTATTCACAGCATTCTGGACGTCATCGGATTGCTTGGTACGCTTACTTTTTGAAATGGCAATCAACGATGCAGGGTCGCTAAACCGGTCCTCATATTTTGTTGATGCAGAAATATCCTCTTCCTTCTCATAGTTGATAAAAATCGGATATGTCTTTGAATAGGAGTCATATTTGTATCCTCCGATATTTAGGGACACTTCCTCGTTTTTCCAGTTTAGGAGCCAGCAAACTTCAGCATATGTGTATTTCTTGTAAAGATTAAACTGAGTGCCGGTGTATGGTTTTGAATAATCCCTTTCATATCGATATATGCCGAATTCTAGCAATTCCTTAACAGCTTCCTTATAGCTGCTGTCTGAAAGGTAATCCGTAAATACTTCAGATAGTTTATACTGTTTGCCAGAATGATGCGCAAGCTGTATCTGGAAATCTTTTCCCCTGAAAAATTTACCTCCTAAAACAGATTCAACGCAAACCCTGGAAAGATTATCCAACTCAATACCATAGTCGTTTAAGAGCAGTGCTTCATAAATCTCATCCTTTGCAGGACCATCAATCAACATACGTAGAAGCGCAAGCTCATGAATTCGCATGCCGGAGGCGAACTTCCTTGAAATAAACTCCAGGATTTGATACTGTGCAGCGTCCCATTTTTCATGGAAGTCTTTTTCGTAATCACGCAGGAAGGCCTGATATGAGCCTTTGTTGTCGATTATACGAAGCGGATCCAATTCACCCATATCATCGAATTCCTTCAGTTTTGGAATTCGACCTAGTTTATATTTAAGCGCTTGATATTCAGTTTTTAAAATCTGAATATGATTAAGATTCGCAGTATCTATGGACTTATATATCCTGTCCCTGGATATCTCATCAAAGTATATAGTTGAAGCACCTTTGATAATATTGTTGCCCTCCATTAAGGACCGGCGAATGTTGTCCTTATTTCCGGTGCGATCTCCAGAAAGGGCAATCGGAATCATGTAATTAGTCTGGTAGTTTCCAATGAAATCCAGGACAACGACAAATTCCTTTCCATCTGCTTTTCTGAGGCCACGGCCGAGCTGCTGAACAAAGATAATCGGGGACTGCGTTGGACGAAGAAGAATCACCTGGTTTATCTCCGGAACATCGACTCCTTCGTTGAAAATATCCACAGTAAAAATGTAGTCAAGCCTGTCTTTTCGTCTGTCCGAAACCAACCTTTCGATGGCATCCTCTCTAAGTTCCTGAGAATCGTCACCGGACAGCATTATCGTGTTATAGCGACCCGTCTCATTGAATTTCGCACTTAGTTCTTTTGCTTCGTCCTTTCTGCTACAGAACACCAGCCCCTTCACTCTCTCTCCACTGAATCCGTAATATTCAGCCCGATCGAGGATATATTTTACTCTTTTGTCTGAGGTCAAATGACGGAATCGAGTTAAATCATTATTATCCTCACCTTCTATTTCAAGATCGGTAATACCGAAGTAGTGGAAAGGACAAAGCATATCGTTCTCTAAAGCTTGCTGCAGACGGACTTCACAAGCTATATTATGTTCAAATAGCGAAAAGACATCAAACCCGTCAGTTCTTTCTGGCGAAGCGGACATTCCCAGAAGAAGCTCGGGTTGGAAATAGCTTATTATCTTTTGATAGCTCTCTGCTCCGCTTCGATGACACTCATCAAGAATTATCACAGAAAACTCCTTTGGATTGAACTGTTCCCGGATATGGTCTTTCGCCATCATCTGCATCGTAGAGAAGAGGAACGGGGTGCTTAGCGCCTTTTCTGTGTCATTTTGGGTTCCGCTAAGCAACTCCATCGGGATATTTTTGCCAAATATCCTCTTGTAGCTCTTAACCGCTTGTCGATTTATCTGTTCTCGATGGGAAAGGAAAAGCATTTTCTTTCCTTTCAAGATATTCTCTGTGAACAATTTGCGAATAGCAAAAGCAGATGCATATGTTTTTCCAGTACCTGTAGCGGAGATTAGCAACGCTCGTCTCCCCCCATTCCTGATTATCTTCTCTATATTTAGAGAAAAAGCCGTCTGCATGGAGTTAGGCTGAAGAACTTGAGAGTAACTAAGATCTAGATTTCGCGTTAAACGAGTTATTTCTTTTCGCTCCTTCCGACTATTCTCATACAATTCGAAATACTCATTTCGGTATTCTTCATAACATACAGAAGTTTCCCAAAGATCATTGAATTCTGATTCGACTTCCTTTGCATATGATCCCTCTGTTGTGGAAACCAATCTAGTATTCCATTCATGATTCTTAGTTATAGCGCCCTGTGTAAGGTTTGAACTACCAACGATTATTCTCAGATTGTCCCCATTATGGAACATATATCCTTTTGTATGGAAACCGATATTATTTTCCCCTGTTTTAAACACTCTCAGTTCAAGGTTCTTTAAGGAAGAAAGAGTATCCAAGGCACTGGGTTCACTAAACATAAGATAATCCGTAGTAAGGATTCGTCCTCGCGTACCCTTCTTTTCCAATTCCTTCAGCGTCCCCAGTAATGGTTCTATTCCGCCTCTGGTAATAAATGCTACACTAATGAACAAATCATCGCAGCCTTTCAATTCTTTTTCCAGGACATTGAGGACTTTTCGTCCATGAGAATTGACGAGAAGACTTGGAGAAAATGTGGGGTCAGACTCAATCGAAGCATCGATGAATGCCTTCTGGTATCCATCGACTAATTTATTTGTGGACAGGGACTCCATCGATCGTTCTTGCTTTGATGTACAAATTTACAAAAAAGAAAGACTTGGAGAAATCTATTTTCTATCTTTGACATCACACAACAGTTTACCACCTTGGCAGATAATACTACTTCTATCCAGCGCCACAACAACATGGCGGCGATTCACTCCGACTCGACGAAGCCGGAGCTGACGCTGCGCCGTGCGCTGTGGGGGCGGGGATTCAGGTATAGGACAAATGTGCGGAGCCTGCCGGGGTCGCCGGATATCGTGTTGCCGAGATACAGGACCGCGATCTTCGTGAACGGCTGCTTCTGGCATGGGCACAAGGGCTGCAGGAGCTATACCGTGCCGAAGACGAACACGGAGTTCTGGGTGGCGAAGGTTGCCCGGAACCAGGAGCGGGACCAGGTGGTATGGAGGATGCTGGAGGCGAAGGGCTGGAGCGTCGTCATCGTCTGGGAATGTGAGCTGAAGAAGGCGCACCTGGACGCCACCGTGGACCGTGTATGCGCCGAGATACGCCGCAACGGGGAGCGCTATCGGGAGTTTCAGGCGGCCCGTAGGAAGGCCCGCGAGGAGTACCGGCGGGAGCAGAAGCTACGGAAGGAACGGGAATCTCAACTGCGCGCCGACTTGAGAAAATTTTCTATATTTGTGCTATAGCTGGTGTGATATGAAACTTTATGAAATACTCGATGAGATGTCGCCGGAGGAGGCCCTTGAAATCGAAGTTTTTGGGATGAAATTGTAATTCTGTCGTAATTTATGGAAGAGTATATATCCAAATGTAATCAATGCGGTCATGTAATGACCTTTGAAAAAGTCATCAGGAATGGTGCGGTCGTTTTGACGGCCCTATACAAGTGTCCTAACTGCGGGAAGAAATGTATTGCCGAGTTTGATAAGTTTTATGACATTGACAAGCCGGATCTGTACGATTTGGACGCAAACGGTTATGACACTGACGGATACGATGCTGACGGATATGATAGGGAGGGTTATGACTCGGGAGGGTTCGACCGCATGCACATCCATCGAGAGACTTCTACGCCATTCAACCCCTCTGGATATGATTGGGAAGATTATGATGCAGACGGGCTGGATGAGAGAGGATTTGACCGGGAGGGTTTTTATAAGAAAACGGGGGAACGATACAACGAGGCTGGGTTTGATTGGCATGGATTTGATAAGGATGGATAC
>JAEEGK010018660.1_pt1 | contig 14984 bp, 12 predicted proteins | sample 8958771 | NCBI WGS metagenome assembly JAEEGK01 (sample SAMN16246547, study PRJNA631951) | gut metagenome | biome: gut microbiome; feature: rumen; material: SC-attached | host: Bos | place: Iran: Karaj | collected 2018-10 | reverse complement strand
AATATTTTGAAGGGTTCGCCTTATTAGAGACAGAAGTTATTTAGCATCTATTGGATGTTTTTTAAACAGCCTATTAAAATATTTCAGAACCCAAATTTCAGAACCCAAATAGTGCAATTAGTCCAGAAAAAGTGGTTTTCGAAGTCCCATCACCGGTTTTAAATCCCATACTACAAATGTAGTTTTTGATGAATTCATGATGTTGAATGAAAATAAAAAAATCAAATTTCACGATCATGAACAGTAATTATAACTCGTTACAAAAACATGCAAGTAATCAAATACCTGAACTTATATCAGTTCTGCTGCATCAATACTACCTGTCCGATCTATTATCCTCAGGATCTGACTCATTTCCCCCCGCCAGTTCAATCAGCGAGCTGAACATACGTCTGATCAGCTCAGGAATTCCCTTCGGACCAAGCCGATCTGCCTTCTCTATTATATTAATGGCAAGACCAGGTTTGGATCTGCGATGAATGGCTCTTTCAATAATTTTATTTTTTGAAACATTCTGGGCGAAACCGTAGCCGGATTCAATACGGTAAACTGATTCAAAACCGTTGCTGTAGAAGAAATGTTCGATATCCACATCGTCAAGCAGAGTTAAATGTTTCTTTACTGACTGATTCTTCTCAAGATGTGATCTGGCAATTTTAATATACTTCTGTCCGGCATCATCACCGTCAGCCATCAAATGCCAGTTAATCCCCATCTGTTTGGCAGTTTTAATAAGCGGGGATGCACCGCACTGTGCATATTCAATGATCCTGATCCCCTCAGCCTGAAGATTAATTCCCATAATTGCGGCAAGCTGCAGCATCAGCCAGATTTCAGTCTCACCCTCCACCAGCAGCCAGCAGCGGGCAAAAATGGACATAGGACGGGTAATTCTTACATGGAAGGTCAGACGACGCAGATCGTCAGCGGAAAAATTGTTTTCATTAAGCTGATAGGCTATCACCCGATCATCATCCATCTTAACCATGCGCCTGATTTGGGACAGCGGCAGACAGGAGAGTGTATCCCCTGAATTGGTTACGATAATTTTCTGGGCATTGAGTTTTTCCAGAATAGACATGAAAATCATCATGTAGGACGGATGAAGTCTGGACTCCAGATCTTCTAGCAGGAAAATCGGGAAACAGACCTTTGGCAGGTTGCGTTCACCCCTGGCGTCCATCAGCGCCTTCTGCAGCACAATCATAATAAACTTGCGGGTATTTGAATTGTTTCTGCCTTCCAGAATGCTCTGCAGCGAACCCAGACTCTCCAGGGATATCGGCCTTGAGGCAATATCGCGGGCGGTACGGTATTTGTACAGTTTGGCATCCTTGTATTCCGTCATATAGGACGCGACAATATAGTTGAGGGCATCAAGTCCGCTGGAAATTGTTTCCTCCGAAATTCCTTCCGAACGATCCCCCTCCCCCATCAGGTATTTCGCCAGCTCGGCAATTTTCTTCTCCCAGGCGTTGCGGTAATATTTTTTTTCACTGTCAGAAAGCTCCCCCTTGTTTCTGTTTCCCATACGTGCATCCTTCAGATGCAGCACAGGATTGAGTTTGATGAGACTGCGCAGATCCCGGAGGTTGCTGGATATGAAGTTTCCGAACTCGTCGGCAAAATAATGACTGGTACCGATCTGATCCCCAACCATCTTCGAATCGATATGATAGTAAAGCCTGAAGAAATCATCCTGTCCCTTGCGCCAGTAGCGGTTAAACTGCTGGAGAATGCGGGATCTTTTCACATGACCGAACTTGCGTTCACGGAACTCAAAGCATATATGGATCTCCCGGAAATCCGGCCGCTGTTCATCAATTCGGAAATCCTCAGGACTGAAACGGCAAGGTATTCTACTGCTTCCGAACACACGTTCCAACAGATTGTAGAGTGATGACTTGCCCCATCCGTTCTCACCTATAATAGCCGTGGTGGAATCCAGCCGGATATTCATATCCCTGATTCCGTGATATCCCTGAATGCTGATTCCGTTTAAAATCATAAGCCGTCCGCCTGCTGATTGTTATCAGTCTTCTGTGAACCTCCCAGTGCATTGTACAGTTCAGCTTCATAATTTAGCTGGGTCTGAACCTCCTTCAGGAGATTGAGAATGTAGCTGCGCAGCATGAGCTTGTTGTTAAGAAAATCATTGTAGGACATGGCGCCGCTGTTATACTTGACATCATAACTGCGGTCATTCTGCTGTGCCAGTTCAACTCTCTTTCTGGCATTGCTGAGTTTCTCATGTGAGCGATCCAGTTCCCCGGTAAGAAGTTTTACCTCCAAAAGCGCGGTACGAACCTTGGTTTCGTATTCCAGCACAGCCTTTTCATAATCCACTTTGGCAATATCACGGTTAAGCGACAGCGTTGAGTAATTAAGGAAAGGAAGAGCAATAGAGCCGGCAATGGCGGTAACCGGGTTGGTAAAGAACTTAAGCAGCTGATCCGAGGAGGTGCTTTCCTTGCCGGTCAGAGTAATCTTCGGGAAGAAATTAAGTTTGGTCACATCATAACTTGCAAGAAGGGACTTCAGCTTGTATTCGGCAGCCTGCAGATCCGGACGGTTTTCCAGAATATCCGCTGGGATCCCCGGATTGATTGAAGGAATGCTGGTGTCTCTGAGGGTAATCTGGGACACATCGAGTTCCTTCGGCATACTGTCAACCGAAAGCAGGATCATCAGCTGGTTCATGGTTTCCTGAATATTGTCGGTGAAAGTAATAATGTTGTTTTTCGATGACAGACTCTGCTCCACGGTACGGTTGTAGTCATAACGTGAAATTGCACCGACATCATAACGTATTTTGATTTTTTCCAGAATCTTTTCATAATCCTTAAGATTCTGCTGTTCAAACGCCAGGGCATCATGGAAATAAGCCAGCTGCCAGTAGAGTTTGGCAATATTCACCGCTATGGTGAGTTTTGCCGCCTTGAAATCCCACACTGACGCCTCATAGGCCATGCGATCCACATCCCGCTCCGCCTTCAGACGCCCGAACAGATCAAGTTCATAGGATATTCCGACAGACGCCGAACTGTTGGAACTGATGCGGTCGTGGCGGTTGTCCCAGTTTCTGCCGGACGACATGGACGCATTCGGGGTCGGAAGCAGATTGAGATCGGTCAGATCCGCCCTAAGAGCATAGCGTTGCAGCGTTGCCAGAGCTATTTTCAGCTGATTGGCATTATTGAGCGCATATTCAATCAGACCGCTGAGTAGCGGATCATTGAAATCACGCCACCATGAACTTTCCGCATCCCTGATCACCGACTGATACTGTACATCCTGTTCAAACTGTTCCGGGATATGAACATTGGTTGTTCTTTCGTAGTCGGAACGCAGAAATGAGCAGGAGCTGAGTGTACCTGCGACTGCCAGCGCCAGCGCTGCTGTTTTTAAAGAATTCATTTTCATAAAACTACTCTCTTGCCAGTGCATCGATCGGATCAAGTCTGGCGGCATTCTTGGCCGGCAGATATCCGAACACAACCCCGATCAGTGTCGAACAGGTAACCGCGGCAACAATGGACAGCGGAGAAAAGACCATCGACATTGACTGGACAAACATCGAGAAAATAACGCTTACCCCGTAGGAACAGGCTATTCCCAGGAATCCTCCGATCAGGCAGACCAGGATGGCTTCGATCAGGAACTGCTGCAGAATATCCGACTTGCGGGCACCGACCGCCATACGGATACCGATTTCCTTGGTTCTTTCCGTCACCGAAACCAGCATGATATTCATAACACCGATACCTCCGACTATCAGCGAGATAACCGCAATACATGAAACCAGCAGAGTCATGGTTCCGGTGGTCTTCTGAATGGTCTTGAGAATGGTATCACTGCTGTTGGTGAAAATATCCTTGGCCCCGTGGCGGATGGAAAGGAAGTTCACGATCAGCTGTTCGGCAACAGCATTCGACCAGCCGTCCCTTACTTTGACTACGATCGAATTAAGATATCTTGAACCGGTAATGCGGGCAATGGCGGAGGTATACGGAATATAAACCTCCAGATTGTCCTGACCGCCGAAAGGGCTGTCCTGCTTTTCCAGTACCCCGATCACGACGCACGGAAGTTTACCCAGCAGAATCACTTTGCCGATCGGATTTTCATTAGGGAAGAATTTCTCCTTGGTATTCTGATCAAGCACGGCAACCTGGGCGATACTTTTCACGTGCTCCTCATCAAAGAACCGGCCGCTTTCAAGCTTGAGTCCCTTAACCTTGGCAAACTGTTCACTGACACCGGTGATGCGGCCGGATGCCTCATAGGAATCGTAGTGGAAGGTTCCGCCCTGCTGAATGCTCGGCGAAACCCCGTCTACATACTCCTGGTGTTTGAGCGCATCAAGATCGTTGACCTTCAGGGTCTGGATCTTGTTGGCCCTCATATCACCCCAGTCCTTGCCGGGATAGATAGTAATAGTATTGGTACCGATGGAACTGATATCATTGGTTACCTTCTGACTGGCTCCGTTACCGAGGGCAACCACACTCACCACCGCCATGATACCGATGATGATACCGAGCATGGTAAGAAGCGTTCGCATTCTGTGGGTAACCATGGCGATCCAGGCCATTTTAAAAGCCTCTTTGAAGCGCATGAAAAGAGCGCCGAAACTTTTGATCATATTCTGATCGAGCGGAGCAATGCTCTCCGGCTGACCATCCTGCAACTGTACCTGATCTTCCTTGGTCACATCGGAAATTACATTACCGTCTCTGATTTCAATAACGCGGTTGGCATGGGCGGCAATAGAGGGATCATGGGTAACCAGAATAACCGTATGACCTGCGGCGTTGAGTTCCTTGAGGATCCCCAGCACCTCTTTACCGCTTTTGGTATCAAGGGCACCGGTCGGTTCATCGGCAAGGATCACATGCCCGCCGTTCATCAGCGCCCTGGCGATTGACACACGCTGCTGCTGACCTCCGGAAAGCTGACTCGGCAGATGCGAGGTTTTGTCCCCAAGACCGAGACGTTCCAGCAGTTTCACCGAATTCTCTCTGCGCTCGGCATTAGAGGTTCCGGCATAGATGGCCGGGATCTCCACATTGGAGCTGGCATTGAGATGGGTCAGCAGATGATAGCGCTGGAATATAAAACCGAAATAATTTCGCCTGAGAGCGGCCAGCTGATCCGAGGAGAGGGTACTGGTGGATACCCCGTCAATCTCGTAACTGCCCTCGGAAGCCTTGTCGAGACATCCCAGAATATTCATCAGGGTTGATTTACCGGAACCGGATGCACCGATAATGGCAACCAGTTCCCCCTGATAGATATCAAGATCGATGCCGTGCAGCACTTCGATTTTCTGTTCCCCCGAGGTATAAATTCTCTTTACACCGCGTAATGAAAGTAGAAGTTTTCTCATAGACGAGGAGGTCCTCTTCTTCTTGACTGATGATTTGCCAGTGCAGCATTTTCGGCCGATTCAACGTCATCGCCGACTGTCAGCACATCCCTTTCGGTCAGACCGGAGATAACCTCGACATTGGTCTGATCTCTCAGGCCGAGTTCCACATCAACCCTCTGCGGTCCGCCTTTACGCAGAACCATCACATAGGATTTTCCGGTACGGTGATCTGTCTTAACGGCGGTAATAGGAACTATGAGCACATCCTTCTTCTGCGCAAGAATAATTGAGCATTCTGCAGTCATGGAAACTCTCAGAACCCGATCATCATTAGGAACATCAAACTCCGCATTATAGTAGATGGCGGTTGAAGTTGAGGAGGTGGTGGTATTGTTGCTGGAACTGGCCGACTGCGGAGCCGGGGCAATTTTCTTCAGTGTACTTTTGAAAACCCTCTTCGGATCTCCAAGTATGGTGAACTCAACCTCCATACCAGGCTTGATTTTGATTACATCAGCCTCACTGATTTCAGCTTTAACGGTCATGGTATCCATGGTTGCCAGTTTAAGAATGGTGGTTGCAGTCTGGTTTGACACCACAGTCTGACCTTCATCGGTCACAATGGCAATAACCGTACCGTCAATCGGGGCTTCGATTTTGGTATAACCGACATTGATTTTGGCGGTATCAACCTTGATTTCCGCCTGTTTGATCTGCTGTTCAACCACATTCACATCAGCTTTGGCCTGAGCAAGTGAAGCTTCCGCCGCTTCAAAGTCCGCCTTGGCGCTGGCATCACTTTTGAGCATGTTCTGCTGACGGTTGAACTCCAGCGTTGCACGTTTCAAAGTTGCCTGTTTTGCGACCAGCTGTGCCTTGTAGGTGTTAAGCTGGGACTGCGCATCCTTCAGAGCATTCTGCTGGGTTCTGGAGTCAATCTGTGCCAGCAGCTGTCCCTGTTTAACCTCGTCACCTGCATCAACATACAGTTTCTGCAACTGACCGGAAACCTGGGCACCGACGCTTACCTGTTTGTAGCCTTCAAGGGTACCGGTGGCAAGAACCCGTGACACAATGTTTCCCTTGGTAACATGGGTTGTCATGAATCTCAGATCACTCGGGGCCTTGGGCTTGAAAAAGTAGAAATAGCCCGCTCCGGCAAGAGCTGCAACTATCAAAATTATAATTATTTTTTTCATAAAAAAATTCCGGAGGTAACCAACTGCTCCGCTAAAACAAAAAGGAGCATTCTCTCAATTAGATACAGCTGCGGCTTTAAAGTTCACCGCAGCTGTCAGGCATAATCGCATCCGGCCAAATATTATTCAAATGGCTGATTGTTTATGCAACTATTTATTTTTTCTTGGGATAAAGCACATACCTTGTTTCGTTTTCTACTCCGGCTATGGTGCTCTTGTCAAACAGCAGAACTACAACCTTGCTGGCTTTGTGATATTTTGGGTTGCTGCTGTCCACATATACATTGTCAATGTCTCCTACAGGATACATGTAGAGCCACTTCTCGTGGAGCGGACCGTTGCCCTTCAGATACCAGGTGCTCATATTCCACGGACGGTTTGCCGGGATCATGCGGTATTTGACACCGTCAATGGTCAGAGTATTCAAATCATGGGTAAAACTTCCCTGAATTTTCTGTTGCGGATTGTCCCAGTCCTTATCCATAATTTCAAATCTGAAATTACCGTGAGGGGCAAAGAATCTGATTTCATTACGTGTAACAGGACCGTTTGCACTGTACTGCGGATCAACCCTTTCATTCATGTAGACAGTGTAATCGCAGTTTCCGTCAGGTTCACGGGTAATCATCATAATCTTGCGGTACGGATTAATACCGGCCAGTCTGTCGGTATTGAAATTGTCAGTCAGAGAGGCGGTTGAATACGGCTCGTAATCTGTTCCAGGCAGATCGTAGTGATCGCCGATGGCAATATTCATAACCAGTCTTCCGGTAGGATTGGTGTTGCGGTCCGGTGAAATGTTGTAAATCGGTGCAGCAGCCCATGAATTGCGGATCAGATAGTAGAACTTCATCGGTTCATCGGCCCAGGTTATGGAATTGTAAATCCAGTTCGGGAACGGGAATGATCTTGCAGGCATGGAATAGCTCTGACTGGCATAGGTTGTATCGTTGGTGTTTTCCCCCATCATCTCAGGAATTTTCTGAACATATTCCTTATACATGTTGTTATGAAGGATGTAAAAATCAATTCTGCTCTGCAGCTGGGCATCCTTCGGGCAGAAATTGTCATAAACAGTCTGAACCTTTTCAGCCGGGATGGAAGCCTCGTAACTGGAGGTGATTGCAGTAAACAGATCAGAAACCTCGTCAGCAGCTGAAACTGCAGGAAGCATGAAGACAGAACTGAGAAGCGCTGTTTTAAACTGTGTTGAATATTTCATTGTGGTGCCTCCTCTATTTACCTGATTTACCGGTCAAAACAATTCGATCACAGATCCCGTCGGAATTTCTTGCAAACAGTACTACGCGCGATGCGTTGCGGGAACATTCGAAGCCCTCCATGCATCCGTATTTTCCGGTGGTATTATCCGGGATGGCGTCATAATCACCCTCAGGAAGGGCAAGGATCTCACGATCGCCCACCTTGAATGAAATACTTCCTTCAAACTTTTCTACGTAATAGTATTCCTGACCGCCGAATCTGAGCACTGCCACAGACTTTTTAATGGAATCCTCACCGTTGGCTTCGGCAGGCGGCAGAACCTTGTTGTCGAAAGTAACCATTTTTTCCTCAATGCCGAAACTGTAGGCACCGTCGGCTGAGGTATAAACAGATGAAAAATCATCCCAGAACTTATCTCTGAGACTGAAGCCTTCGGTATACAGCCTGATCTCGGAACTGTGCAGGCGGTTCTTAGGACAGAAATTCAATGTATATTTCTCCGGCAGAACCACATGTTCACATGCTCCGTCCGGGCCGTCCTTCGCATAGATGTGGACGTATGAAACCGGCGTACAGATCCCTTCGGCATAGCAGTAGATCCGGTTAGGATCCTGCGGGGCCAGAATCATATACTGGCTGGTACCGCTGGTATATACCGGGGCATCATTGAAAGATCTCGGATCACGTTTGGCTTCAATCTCCTTTCCGTCAAGTGTAAATTTAACGGTATCAAAAATTTTTATTTCCCCCGGTTCATAGTCTATTTTGGAATATTTATGATCAGTGAAATTCTCAAAGGTTCCGTCGTTGAACTCCCAGAATGAATTCATTGCAAACATCCGGATCTGCGCATCCATCAGAGTATTATGACAGAATTCAAGTTTTGGCATTTTTGCCTGACAGTTGGTTTTATTGATCTTGTATATACCCTTGCTGGTATAGTTAATAAACGATGACTCATTATCACCGACGCTGGCAAAAACACCTGCAACCTGTTCATTGTCATAGGCTAGTTCAAAATATTCACCGCTGGCTCTTCCGGCCATTTCCTTGATGTATGCATCAAGCAGAGCCTCACTTCCCAGCAGATCTGCAAGACTGTAGCCTTCAAGTTCTCCCGGATTGAGGAAACGTTTGTTTTCATTTTTAAAACAGGTTTCAAACGGATAACGGAGCGTTCTTACAAACAGATCCCGATCCTTCTCTGTTATTGCTTTTTTTATACTGTTAAATACTTTTCCTGAGCCTTCCTCATCCTCTTCACAGTAGGCAGGAGCTGCCGCTGTCACAGCAGCCAGTGAGGACAGAACCAAAAATTTGAAAAAATTCATACTGAGTTATCCCAAACAACTTATATCAATTATCATATAAACCGCCGTTCCGGCCGGCTTTCAAAACATAACTTTTATATCACAACGGTTTTCAAAACTAAAGGAAAAAAGGGATTTCGTTTCTGAAAGTTAAATGCAGTTAGAATTTCTGCCAACATCCGTTTCAACGCACCGCACGCACTGCGCACTCAAGTGCCCATCATCCGTTCAAAAGCTGTAGACTAAACCGTAAAAATCGCTGACAATATCGGTGCAGACAGTTCATTCTGCCTTGATTTTAATACCTTAAGGAGGTACTCAAATGAGTAAAATTCTCGTTTCCGGTCTTCTGAATCTCGAAACTACCGCAAAAATCCGCGGTTTTCCAATCAACTACTACCCTATAGATTTTGACTTTTTCGGGGTGAACAGCACTCTGTCCGGAGTGGCTTTCAACCTGGCAAAGGCTCTTACCACTCTCGGAGATACAGTAGATCTGACATCGCTGGTCGGCAGGGATCTGACCGCCAGAATGTTTATCGAGGAAATCGGTAAAATGAGGATCCGCAATGATCTGATCCAGCAGAAAATGAATGAAACCCCGTCTTCGGTTGTTCTTTACGACGAATCGGGAAGAAGGCAGATTTACTGCGATCTGAAGAATATCCAGGAAACCTCCTATGATTTCAGTGCTCAGATCGTGGATGAAGCCGATGCCGTGGCGGCCTGCAATATCAATTTCAGCCGTCCTCTGCTTGAAATGGCAAAATCAAAAAACAAGCTGATTGCCACCGATGTCCATGTACTGTCAAACATCGATGATGACTACAACAGGCAGTTTATGGAATATGCCGATATTCTTTTCCTCAGTGACGAGAATATTCCGTACAGCAAACACGATTTCATCCGTAATCTCGGCGCCCGTTATCACAACAGTGTAATAATCCTCGGGATGGGGGCTTCCGGAGCACTGCTGCATCTTCCGCATCAGAACATTCTGGTCGAGAAACCGGCTTTCAGAATTGACAATGTGGTAAATACTGTCGGTGCCGGCGACGCTCTGTTCTCAGCCTACCTGCACTATCATCTGAAGGGATACAGTCCTGAAGATGCTCTCGATCGCGCCCAGCTTTTTGCCGCCCTGAAAATCCGGGCCAAAGGTGCCGCTGAAGGATTCGTAACCGAGGATGAAATTGAAGAAAAATTAAAATCCGCAGCCAGATAGAACTGCTCTGCGGATCTTCTTCATTTGCACACCGGAGAACAACTCCGTTACAATCAGCTGATAAACACAGCTTTTACTGGGCCGGACGGCATTTGCTCGGACGGTCCTTTACCATGGTCAGATGGAAATTAAAATATCATAATGATATGTTACAATCATTTACCTTTATCTATAACTTTTCCATCAAACAACATATATTTGTCGAACATAATTATTTTCCCTTTCATTAAAACATTATGCATAACAAATTTTTCGGGAGTTGCTACAACAAATACTCTAGCCCCCTTTTTTATTTTTCTCAAAAAAGGATCTTTTGTATCAAGTTTAATCATAACTGTATTAAATCCATGTCTATCGACACTAACCGATATATACGGTTGTCCAAATGCGTCTTTGGCAATCTCCTTAATTTTGACATCTTTCAAAATAATTTTTTTCCCCTTCAAATCTTCGTCTGCAACAACTTCGTTATCATCGTACATTTGAAAGATTTCCTGCGGAGTGGTTTCATAATGAAGAAATAAATCTTCTAAAAAGTCTGTAAGTATTTTAATTTTTTGAGTTTCTTCGAATAGTTCAAAGGGGTGTACTTTTACTTTTTTATCTTTCCTTTGTTCTCCAAAAGCGACTATTATTTTATTACTATTATAAACGACTAGCTGACACTGCTTTACTTCTGATTCTTTGCATTTTTGTTTAAATTCTTTTTCAAAAGTTTTTTTGTCAATAACTTCATCATTTGAAACTAAAGCGTTATACAAAATATATTTTTCTGGAATTTCTTCCTTAATAGTTAATTCAATCGCGTAGGAAATACTGATAGGTAGGAGAATTGCTATAAAAAAACAGGTTAAATATAATTTCATGGTAATGACCTCATTGGTAAAACAAATACAAATTAACACACATTTGTTTTGCATATCGTTATACAACTATCATATTTTTCTTCACACTCTCCAATAATAAAATTTATGCTTATCCCTATAGGAAAGGGACAAGCATAACCAACAGTAGTTGAATTAACTATTCATGTTTGTCAGCTGATAAACACAGCTTTTACTGGGCCGGACGGCATTTGCTCGGCCGGTCCTTCACCAGAGTGTAGGAATTCTGGTTGAAATTCTCCACCGAACCGCCGGCAGAAAAAGAAGGATCGGAAACCGTCACCGCCATATGATCCCTGTCCACAGGGGAAATAAATACCTCTATTACCTCTTCTATGTTGTTGAGTTCCTCATTGCCGGGTTGCACCTCCACCCAGTCAGGAACGGTACGGCAGTAAATCTGCCCGCCTTTGTAACCGCACTGTCTGTCCACAATCACCTCCGCTCCGCGGTACATGGAGAAACATCCGTTAACGTGAACACCCTGCTCATTTTTCTTAAGAGTAAACTCACCGCGCGGAAGATCTATGGTATCACCACCGTTTCGAAGATCAAAATAAACATCGTGACCAAGAAACTTCTTTCCCATCTTCAGCACGTAGGTACCCTCCTGGAATACCGGCGATGCATCAGCAGATTCTGCAGCAGCGGCAACTCCGGAAAATGCCGTTGCAGCAAGTAATGATAAAACTGAAGCTGTTTTTAAAATTTTAGAATTAACGATCACCTCTTACCTCCTTTATACTAAAGCTTTTCCCGTACTGAGTCCTGACCGGACGGTTCCAGGTATCAATTATACACCGGACTGACAGAACAGTCTGCAGGACGGCCTGCACATATTAACTGCTCTAATGCAACCGATGTGTTATACTCTGTGCTAATTATTCATCATTATCATTTAGGCAGAAAGATCATGTATAAAATAATTCTGGATCAGGATCGCGAAAAATCACTGCTACGCCGACATCCATGGATTTTTTCCAAGGCAATAGCAAAAATTGAAGGAAATCCGCAAAGCGGTGAAACTGTTGAAATCTACAGTTCAACCGGCAGCTGGCTGGCCAGGGGATCTTATTCTCCGGAATCTCAGATCAGAGTCCGCATCTGGACTTTCGATCAGGATCAGCAAATCAATGAAAAATTTTTTGAAGATCGTATTCGAAACGCACTGGATAAAAGACAGCAGCTGATAAAAACAAAAGAGCTGTCAGCCTACCGTCTGATAGCAGCAGAATCCGACGGACTGCCCGGAACCATCATTGATATATACAACAACTACATCGTATGCGAGCTGCTCAGTGCCGGCATCGAATTCCAGCGTAAAAACCTTTTCTCCGCCCTGAAAAAAATTTTTCCTGACTTCAATATATATGAACGCTCCGACGTGGCTGTACGTAAAAAAGAAGGACTGCAGGAACGCAAAGGGGTGATCAGTGGCGAAGAACCGCCTGAAATGGTCGAAATCAGTGAAAACAACGGCATGAAAATTTTTGTCGATCTGAAAAACGGCCACAAGACCGGATACTACCTTGATCAGCGCGACAACCGCGCCTCACTGCAGAAATACTGCGATGGCGCCAAGGTTCTCAACTGTTTCTGCTATACCGGCGGATTTTCTCTGTATGCCCTCAAGGGCCATGCAAAGCAGGTATACAATGTTGATGTTTCAAGACCGGCTCTGGAGATTGCCAAGAAGAATATCATGAACAACCATCTTGACATCGGCAGAGTGAAATTCCTCGAGGAGGACGTTTTCAAATATCTGCGCCGGCTGGTTGAACAGAATGAAAAATTCGATGTAATCGTGCTCGATCCTCCTAAATTCATTGAAAACAAAAACCAGCTGGTCAGAGGTTCAAGAGGATACAAGGACATCAATATGCTGGCCTTTAAACTTCTCAATCACGGAGGGGTTCTCCAGACTTATTCCTGCTCCGGGCTGATGACTCCTGAACTGTTCCAGAAGATTGTCGCTGATGCCGCTCTTGATGCAGGTGTCAACGGACAGATTATCGAAAAACTCTCCCAGGCCTCCGATCATCCGGTTGCCCTGCCGTACCCTGAAGGGCTGTACCTCAAGGGACTTACTGTCAAGGTGGACTGATATGCTAAATTTTACCTCCATACCTGTAACCTGTTTCTCAGAGAACTGTACTTTTATCTATTCTTCAGAAACGAGAAGGGCCGCCATTTGCGATCCCGGCGGTGACTTTGATGTAATCAGAAATAAAATTACAGAGCTGAAACTGAAACCCGAGCAGATCCTGCTGACCCACGGGCATCTTGATCATATCGGCGCGGTAAGAGAACTTATAGATTTATATCAGATCCCGGTTTACGGGCCTCACGAGGACGATCTGTTTCTGATCAATGCCATCGAGAAACAGTCCCACATGCTGCGACTTCCTCCTGCAGGAGAATTCAAACCGGAAAAATTTGCAAAAGACCGCGAAACAATCAATGTGGCAGGCGAGGATTTTCTGGTGCTGCACTGTCCGGGACATACACCTGGCCACGTGGTGTACTACGCCACCGAATCAAAATTCTGCCTCACCGGGGATGTAATTTTTCAAAGTTCCATCGGCAGAACCGATTTTCCTCGCGGCAACTATGACGATCTGATTTCATCAATCAGAAACAAAATTTTCAGTCTTCCCGACGATACCATTCTGATCCCGGGCCACGGTCCATACACCATGGTTTCAGAAGAGAAAAAATACAATCCGTATCTGACATCTCTGTAGTTCGGATCATACAAAATCAAACTGTGCAGTCTTATCAAAAATTATAAAGACAGCTCAGTTTGTGAAAGCATTTACTCTTCTAAATCATACATTTTCAATAGTTCAGAAAAACTTATATCTATTCCGGCCCTCTTTAGCATAGTTATTCTTGCCTTATACAATTTTTCCAACAAAATTTTTGAATCTTTGCCATAATGCAATAATCTATGACAATTACTGCACAACGCAACTATGTTTGGCTCTGTATCTAAAGTAGCATCTTTAAAATATCGTTGGTAGGCCATAGGAACGAGATGATGACACTCGACGTACTTGATATTCTCATTTTTCTTAATAAAAGTTTGATGAGTTTTATCTATTTCACAACAATAATTGGATGATTTAAGAGCATTTATTGCTCGATCTCTATGTCTAATATAATGTTTCTCTTTGCCTTGCTCTATTTCCTTAATGTCAACCGGTCTAGGACCTATTTCTTCGGGAATGTCCCCTTTTTCATCAAATAATGTTGAATTCATTATTTCATTGAATGCAATAAAGTCGTCCTGATCATTTAATAAAACGGTATATTTATCTACACAGAAATCTCTCGTTGTTTTATCATTTTTTTGAGTCTTATCTGATATTATTTTTTCTACATATTCAGACTTTGGAGACTTTTCTAAAGTTTTTTGATTTAAAGCATTTTTTGAAATTTCACCTAAATTAACACCATTGTGAATGGTAATAAATTCCTTATCTTCATCAAAATCAACACCTACATAGCTACAAATTGATTTTAAAAAGGTATAGTTAGAAAATTTTTTAAAAAGATAATCTTCATATTTCTTTTTAAGAGAAAGAATAAAAGACTGATATACAAATAAATTTTTATTGTTGAATCTCATCCCGATTTGCTCTAGAAAAAAATCTAAAACATTATTCCATGTTACACCAATAAATTTACTACACATTTCCAAGGATTTAATTTTCAATAACATCAAATTATTACTCAAATTATTATTACGAAACAGCTCAATTCCATTTT
>JAEEGK010018658.1_pt1 | contig 14984 bp, 21 predicted proteins | sample 8958771 | NCBI WGS metagenome assembly JAEEGK01 (sample SAMN16246547, study PRJNA631951) | gut metagenome | biome: gut microbiome; feature: rumen; material: SC-attached | host: Bos | place: Iran: Karaj | collected 2018-10 | reverse complement strand
AAGGCGTTGGGCAGATGTCTGCGTCTTCTTCAAAAGTCATCGTACTATCGGATTTCATGCTAAGTGACTAATAATAAACAGTTAATAAACAATAAATATTGTCCAATTATTTGGATAGCAACATAGAGGTATTTACTTCAGAAGATTCTCTTTCGCCAAAGGATTATTTTGCCAAATCGCGGTGACTTTCGGACATCTGTCTTTCTCTGGACAGCTGCCACATGTTTCCATCTTCTTGGTTACAGCACATTTGCGAATCTCGCACAACGAGCTGCAGAATACGGTCTTAGCACCATTCATACGGCATCCCTCGCAGTTGATATGTTCTGGAAGGATTGATGCATGATTCAACTCAGACCATAGTTTAGCAGTTCTTTCTCGAAGAGACTGATCATTATTCTTTGTGGCAATATAGGCGTCGCACTTCTCGCAGTCAAGCCCACAGATGCCAATCAATCTTTTCATTTCAGCTGCCCTGGATATCCGGAAAGTACAACGATCACCCCCTCTGAGAATCGTGTTAACAATCTGAACATCAAATTTGCTATCTGGCTCAAGCTGTGACAGAATATATAAAATGCTTTGGCGCGAACACTCGCATTGTTCTGGACAACTTCTCATTCCACATTTAACTTTAGGGCACGAACATTCTAAATAACTCAGTTCATATACCTTCCCAGGGACGATTACTTTACCTGTATAGGATTTATTATTGTACGCTTCCGCATAGATTCTGTCAAAATCCCCATTATACTTGTCATATATTCGTTTATGCATCGGGAAAACAGAATCTTTAACGCATTCTATTGCTTCTTCTCGGTAATTAACTTCTTTCTTCATGTATTTCTTTCAGTTTAATATAAACTGATTTATCTGTATCTATATCTAATCTGGTTGCTGTCCGTTATGGGCTTTCCATGCGCACTCGGTAATCTTCATGTTCGAGAAAATAGCCGTGAATGAGGACTCTTCTGGCGAACATGCATAGATGCCAAAGCTGATCTCATCGGCTCCGGCATACATGTGGCAGATGCGCATCTGGCTGAACGTCTGGCCATCAGCAGAGCACTCGATGCAGTAGTCATCCTCGCGTCGGGAGAATCGGTACCACATCGTCTTCACATCGGCAGGTATAGCTGTTGTGGCCCAATCGGAATAGCCGTTGTTCGTCACCACGCTGCCCAGATGCTGGAACTCCTCGTTCTCGTATTCCGCCGAGCCTTTCAACCAGTTCTCGCTGTCAAGGTACATCACGATGCCGCACTGGTCAAAGCGATGGTGACTACCCGTGAAGTCGGTCTTCACCACGAAGCTGAAGAACTTCTCGCGGGTCTTCATCTGAAGCACGGGCGCGTTATCGTTCTGGAAATGATAGTACGTCCGCTGCCAGAGGTCGGTCTTCGGAGCTGTGGTGATACGAATGGTATCATCTTTCAATTCAAACCCTGCTGGTTCCCTCGTCCATTGAAGGCTGTCCAAATTAATGCTACCACTATCGGCAAGTGCCATTTTCACGTTGTCAGTAAATTCCATATTCGTTTCTTTCTGATTCTGCTGTCCGCAAGCGATGAGCATAAGACAAGTCCCCAACATAAAAATGATAGAATTACGCATAGATAAATTTTGCCTTTGATTTTCCATTATTAATTCCCCATTCTGAAATCATCTACATTGTCGGTTGTCAGTTCCAATTCCTCAAATGTAGAGACACACTCCTCAGCCTGAGGAGCCTGGCTGCATATTCCAAGAAAAAGTTTCTGCGGATAGTTGTTTCTATATATGCGCACCATCTGCCACTCCTGACCGTCGAGCGAGAAATAGCTGGCTATGGTGTGGGTATCGCTGCTAATCTTGAAATAGACTGATTTTGCGGAGTCAACAACATCGTGGTTGTTATCGTCGCTGGTGCCAATGGTACGCACGCTCACGATACGGTGCTCTCCATGGTCGCCCTGTTCAAAACAAAGCTTTTGCCAAAGGGTATCATTAGCATACACGAAGAAAGTAGCCGCATTGTACAAGCCTCCCTCCTTCAGGAAACCGGAAGTCACCTTTCCCTTGAAAGTAAAGGGTTTCGTGTTGTCAATCTCTGTCAGAAGAATGCCCGCATCATCCTGTGAGATTTTCTCGTTGGGATCAATGAAGAAATCGGCATTTGGATTGGCACGGACTGTGACGATGCCCGCTGAATCTGTAACAAGCTTATCTCCTCCGTTGATGGACTTTGTGAAATGGATGCCGCTGATTGTGATGTCACAGTCCTTCAGATTTGCATTGTCCACTTCTGTCTTGTTTGTTTCTGCCTGTTGTGAAGACTTGTTCTGTATGCATGCCGTCATTGCCAGCAGCATTGCAAATGCTAAATAAATCTTTTTCATTTGTTTTATATTGTTAATGATATAGTGTTGAAATGATGTTTGTTAAATTTATCTTCTTAATCACTTTGGCTGGTACACCGCCAACTATTGTATTCGGTTCAACGTCCTTTGTCACAACTGCACCAGCGGCTACTACAGCCCCATCGCCAATGGTCACGCCAGCAAGCACTGTGGCATTGGCTCCAATCCAGACATTCTTGCCGATATGGATGGGGGCATAGCTCATACTTTGACACTTGGCTGGGTCAAGGTCATGGTTGATGGTTGCCAGCACGACGTTGTGGCCGATGAGTGCACCCTCGTCGATTGTGATACCACCCTGATCCTGGAACTTGCAGCCCATGTTGATGAACACTCGCTCACCAACGACGGTGTTCTTGCCACAGTCGGTATGGAACGGTGGAAACATGCCTACCGTCTTGGGCACTTCGCGTCCCCAAAGCTGCTCCAATAGTGTGTGCAGCTCTTCTGGTGTATGATACTTGCCGTTAATCTCAGCAGTGATTTTCAGTGCCTCCTGCGATAACTGATGGAACATCATGTGGACATCGGAGCCTCCAATGACAGGCTTGCCCGATGACATGTAGTCACGAAACTCTTGTATTGTCATATTTCAACAGAATTCAATAATTGCACTTACATCTTCTCCTATTGATAGGGAAACTACAATCATGTTATCGAGCTTGTAGATGGTAGGAACAAGCTTGTCACCAAGCTTTGCTGCTACCCGATATTCTACCCGTAAACCGCTTACAACGAAGTCTTCCGGCAAGAGTTCCATCGCCATGCGGACATAATTGGCATTGTTCAGGTGCTTGTTGTAGTCGATGTCGGCACGAAGCACATGGATAGGCTCCAACACTTCACCCTCTGTCTTAGGCAGCATGATTCGGCGATCCTTATAATTCATCTCCAACTGTGGCTCCAGCGTCATAGAGGCAATCGTGGCATCATCCACGCGCTTGAGTTTGCCAGCCACCTTGTCAACGAATGCTCCCATGCTCCATGTCTTGTAGCATGGCTTACCTTCCGCGTCATAGATGAAGGTATTTCGGAATCCGAACATAGGCTTCATGTCATAGACAGAGGTTGTCACCGTCAGTTCCTCTTTGTATTCTGGCACCCTGATGACTTCCACTTGACGTGTTGCCAGCAGTTGAGCCATATTTTGCTCCGTGAAATACTGCTTGACACCAGGCTCTGAGTCAATCCACATCTCTGAGCAGTCCTGCATCATCAGGAGGGCAGAATAGAGTTTCAGCCGTCCTTCGCCGTCACAGGTACTTGTCGTTACTTTATAATTCAGACTGTACATATTTCCTATAAATAAAGAGTGTTGATAAAAAAGCTATAAGGGATACAAGGGAGATGAGCCATCTTGTATAGCTGCCCCAATCAAGTGAGTCTGTCCAATCCGTTCCTTGGCAATGTCGAGTAAGTAGGGTATAGTCATCAGAAGGGGCAGATTGTAAATGGGAAATTTTAATGTTATCAACAGATTCCTATTTACGACTCCTTGCCCATGATACTCTCCGCCATTCTCTGTCCTGCATCGAATGCTTTCTGCAAGTCCTCCTCCCAATGTTCCTCGCGATACTTCCGCTTGTCTGGCTCTGAGAATCCACGCAACTCATAGTTGTCATAGTTCTTTACCTGATAGGTGTTGTAGGCAATCAGCTTCTCAGGTTCTCCGAGGGCTTGGGTGATGCAGTATTCCATCGGACCGTAGCCCTGACTATTGTTCTTTTCAGGCAGTCCGTTCATGGTTTCCATCAGTACTACCGGCATCTTCTTGGGAGCCGTCATACTGTAGTCGTTGTACGAAAGCCACGGGAAAGCCAAACGCTCCAGGAAGGCTTGCATCTGACCTGTGATCTGACCAAAGTATATCGGTGAACCCAATATCAAGCCATCGGCTTGGGCTATCTCTTCCAAAATGGGAGTCAGAGCATCCTTGAACTTGCAGACGTTCGAAGCCTTGCCTTTTATCTTGCAAGCCATACAGGACATGCAGCCCTTGTAATCGAGGCCATACAAACGCACTGTCTTTACTTCAATTTCACTACTTACAGATTTTGCGCCTTCTGCAAATTTCTGCAGCATCGAGGCCGTGTTGAATGTCTTTCGCGGGCCTCCGTCGATAATCATTATTTTCTTCATTATAGTGTTTGTTTGTTATTTCTGATACGTGTCAACTTATCCATGTCGAAGTGCTCAATGCCGTAGCGGAGGGTTTCGAGAATCTGGGGTTTCCGTTTCAGGAAGTCAGGGCCTGTGAGGTTCATCGACGAGGTATGGTGGGTGTTCAGCTCACAGTCGCAGGTAAGCAGTTCTAGGAAAGTGAGCAGTTCCCGCATCAGTTCGCGCTCCGTTAATGGGGTGAACTCGCCACGCTGGGCTTCCTTCAGGAGCGGAGTACCGGGAAAGAGTGTCAAGCCGCCTGTACCCACAAGCATGGGCTTGCATTGGTTGAATATCTTGGCGGAGTTGGCGGCATGCTCATGACTATGTTCACGCCCTGCCACACCATTGAGGAACGTCATCCAATACTGGATGCCAGCTTCTTCAAGTTTGTGGCACTGCTCTAAGATATCCTGTGAGGTATAGCCCTTGTTAATGCGCTTCAGAGTCCAGTCGTCACCACTTTCCACGCCCAGCGAGATTTCGTTCACGCCAATGTTCTTCAGCTTACGAAGTTGCTCTACAGTTTTGTTCTTGATGTCAGAAACACGGGTAGCAGTGTACATGTGTTCCAACTCGGGCAGGTATTTCTTGATAAGTTCCAGACGAGGCATCAGTCTGTCATAACTCAATGCCAATGGATTGGCACTCAACAGTTGGATGGTCTTGGCATGAGGTACCATTGTCTGGAGTTCCTTCAAGTCCTCCTCCAACAAGTCCATCGGTTGCATTCGGAAGGGGACATCCTTGTACATGGTGCAGAACTTGCAACTATTATGTGTGCAGCCCTGCGTAATCTGGATGAGTGGCCATGTAGGCCAATAAGGATTGCGATAAACGGGATCTGTAAAATGCATAATTTTTTCCTTTCTTTTTGATTTCGAGTGCAAAGGTATGATGATTTTCACAGATTGCCATCGTTACTTACCGTTTGGTAAGTGGACTTTTATCCCAGCATCAGTTTTCGATGCTCCACGCCCCATGACGTCATCTGGTAGATGATACCGTAGAGCCGCTTGCCGTGTTCCGTCAGTCGATACTCCACCCGAGGAGGATAGCCGTAGCATTCCTGCTTCTCAATCAGTTTATCGTCGACCAACTGCCTTAAACGGTCCGAAAGCACTTTTTCGCTGATTCCCTTTACTACTGGTTGTATATCCTTAAACCTTGTCTGTCCACACAGAATAGCGGTCAGGATCTCCACGTTCCACTTGGCTCGCAGCACATCCATAGTGTCGGTTATCGACATCACTTCACGGCAGAGCACCTTGGTATCCTTTGCCGTCACCTCGCTGATGATTTCGTCAATGTGTCCCATTATATTGTCTAATTGCCCTAATCGTCAAACTGTTTTATAAGATCCACCCCTTCGGGTACCCACCAGTGTGAATCTATCACTATGGTATGAAGGATGATGCGTTGAAGGCTGGTGCAGCCCTCAAAGACATCATCGGTGATGTGCCAAACGTTGGAGGGAATCTCCATCTCCGAGAGTGCGCTGCAATAGCGGAACGCTTTCTCCCAGATGCTTTGCAGACTATTAGGCAGCACCACCTTCAGGAGTCGTCTGCATTCGTAGAAAGCACTGTTGTTGATTTCCGTGACTCCCTCTGGTATGGTGATTTCACGAACGAGGGTGTTAGCCAGCACGGCATAGTCAAGCATCGTCACGCCCTGAGGGATTCGAAATTCTGTCAAAGGACAGAATGTGAAAGCTTCGGCGCCTAACCCTTCCATTCGCTCAGGTAGCCGCAACTCGGTGAGCGACTCGCAACAGAAGAAGGCATAGCTCGGTATGATTCTTATGCCATCGGGAATGTACATACGCTTCAGTTTCTTACAGAATGCGAAAGCACTACCACCTAACCCCGTTAAGCCGTCAGGCAGGGTGATGTGTTCCAGATGGCGGGCATGCGAGAAACAATTGTCAGCTATCGTCGTGACACTCTTAGGAATAGTGTATTTATTTCTACGCTTGGCACACGGATAATGGAGGATGGCCGTCATGTCATGATTGTATAGTACTCCATACTTCGAGGTGAAGTGTTTGTTTCCTTTATCCACCTCGACGGACAACAGCCTACCATCACCCACATGAAGCGCCAGAAACCCGATGCGTCGTAAGGATGCCGGCAAGCAGAACCGCCGTACGTTCGTGCAATCTTGAAAGGAACTCTCGGCAAGTTCCTCGACACCTTCAGGAAGAAAGACCTCAGCCAGTTTCTCACAACCAAGAAAAGCGCTCTTACCGATACGGCGAAGCGTAGAGGGGAAGGAAATATCTCTGACTTCATGCAAATAACAGAACCAGTTGTCGCCGATCTCACGAACACCCTCTTCCACGACAATGGCTTTAATCTCGTCTCGTAGGGCATAGAAATCAGGCTGTCCTTTCGTCTTCCTGAATCCAGGGTGAATGGTCAGCACTCCTTCCGAGTCAATCTTCCAAGTCTTGCTCATGTGTTCATTTCTTATTGGTGATTTTTTATACTACACAAACCTTTCCTTCATCTTCTTCCACATATTGCTACTTGATGATTTTCCGAAAGAGGAACATTTCATCGTCTTCGCTCCAGTTCTCCTCAATATCCTCGGGGATAGCAGGGCCATGCTGGTATTTATTCCAGAATTCTACGATGTGGAAGCCCAGACGGTTCACATAGAAATGGATGTTGCGCTTCTCGAAATAGGGAGTCATGGTTTCCCATACGCGGATTTCGGGGTGCATGGCTTCTACGGCCTTCCATGCCGCCTGGCCGATGCCTTTGCTATGTGCCTCGGGATTGACGAACAGGATTTCAAGTTCGCCCTTCGCATGCTGCTGGTCAATCTGAAGAATCAGACCGCCAACTACATTTCCGTCACAGACGATGCGGTAGGTCTCTGCCTGTTTTCCGTTCATACTGCGCTCTATGGTCTTTCTTGAAATGACCTCCTCGCCTTCTTCCATGCGGTTATCGCGCATGCCGAACTCTTCCTGTGCTCCATACTTGAATGCCCGTTGGTTGTCGAGGATAAACTGTTCTTTATCGTCGGGAGTGATTGGAACTAAACTGATGTTGTCTGCCATTTAAATCATATTTATAATGCAAAAAGTTATAGTCAAAATAGAATGGTAACGAAACTCTCTGACGGCATATCTATGGTGGCAATGCCCTGAGAGACATTCACGGACATTTCCTCCGCATTCTGTCTGGTATTGGTCACAAAGACTACCGCTTGACTTACAGATACAGGGAGTCCAGTGACCTCAGCCTTGCAAGCTGCTCCGTTGTTAACCATGTGTAGGGCACCTTTCCCCTGGGCCTTGTTGTAGAATGCCGCCGTGTTGACATTCTCCTTGTCCACCGTCAGAGGGATGGAGAAGGCGTCGGCAGGAGTCATGGCCAGCTGTCGCAGGTTATGGAAACGCTGGGTGGGACGCAGCGGACCATCATCGCCCAGAATGCCGTTGCCCTGAAGCAGGGAGTAGTCTGCCGTAAGCTGCCATTGCAGAATGCTCAGCGGCTGGCAGATGGTACACAGTCGCATATAAAGGTTGATCTCATACAAGGCAAAGGTCGATTCCTTGAAGATGGCCGGATAGCGCCAAGCGGCGGCATCGGTGCTCCCTTCGCCCACGATGAGAGGCACGTTGATGCTCTGGGCAGCATCGTGCCAACGGCGCAGGGTCACGTCATCGCATCCGCGCCATGAGTGGAACGAAACGGCTCCGATATACTTTTGAGCTTCCTTATCCTTCAAAGCTGGCTGAATGAAGTCGATGGTCGTGGCATCGCTATTATCGCCAAGCAGCATCTTCGTGGGCAGGTGGTGACGTGCCAATGCTGCACCGAACGACTTGATGAAGTCGCAATGCTCCTGTGGCGTGTGTAACACGTCGATACCAATGTCTGATTCGTTGAACGAGAAATAGTCGGCTTCTACGCCATAGTCATTCTTCAGGAAATGAAGGTAGGAAGTCATCGACTCGTAGATACGGTCTTGTTTGGCTGGGTCAAGTCGCAAGGCAGCCACGCCGCCTCGGTGTCGTTCCTGTCCGGGAATCAATGCCCACTGAGGAGGAAACCAGCAGCTCACGACCAAAGGCATGCCAATAGCCTTCAACCGAGATGCCATCCGTGCACTCTCCATTACGTGCGGGTCATCTTTTCCACCCTTGTCCCACGATGCCCATGGAAACTCCACACGTCCCATAGCCACGCGCATGTTCTTCAGGCAGTAGTCAATCACCTCCGGGTCTTTCTTGGAGTTCTGTATGCGGAAATTGCCGCCGAAGCCCACAAACCGTGAGCCCGGTTTCGAGAGGTCGAGAGCAATGTGAGCCGTTTCGTTGTGACGGGTGCCGTCCACGGTCAACAAGACTTCAAGGTCGGCCTTCTCTCCCTTGTTGAGTGTTGGCATCAGCGTGACATAAAGCACCTTGCCTTCTTGCTCTTTCCTGACCAGCGTGTTGACTATTTTGTTGAACGCTAGATTCAGATTCCGTTCCTTGGCGGCCACGGTGACTTTCTTCCCAGAGGTCTTGATCTTAGCGTTAGCATAGTATTTGGGGGCAAAAGCCATGCCGAAGAACGCTCCTTCCTGAAGCGTCTCATCCGCTTCTACGTTCAGTTTTATCCTTACCTGATGTTCATTCATGTCCGTCACTTCCTGATGGAAATGTGCACCATGCAGAGGAATGTCCACAATCTGGGTCTGGCTTTCGCGACGGTATCTAACGTTCTGTTGACGCTCTCGCCCCGTCTTCTCTATCTTACTACCGGGATTGCCTACGCAAAGCGACGACTCAAAGTCAATCAGCTCGCCGTCGAGCCTTATACCTGTGATATTACTCCAGGCCATCACTTCGGAATGAACCTTATTGTCCGTATTAGTTTGAGCCATGCATAATATGCATTGCATTGCCAATGCGATAAAAGTCAAAATCTTTTTCATCGTATTTATTCTACAATGATGTATGCAGAAACTATTGATTCTACTTTTAATGGTAACTTAACACCCACTTCCATCGATGCTACACGATGCACCGATGTTTTCGTCAGGCATCGGCTCCAAGCCTGCATCTTTAGAAGACAGGGTTACTGTTCCATCCTCCAGTACGTAGCAAGGAATGCCTACATCGCCAATCTTTTTTGCTTCATCGAAAGTTGGACAGTTGTCTCTCAAATCGAGGAACTGCTTCAGATTACGCACGTGCTTACTAATATCTATCACCTCAAAACGAGGATTACCTTCAACCTGCTTTTCTACGTATTCGCAATACGGGCAGGTCTGCATTACAAACATCTTAATCATTGTTCCTATTATTTTGTTGAACTTATATCCACTCAAAGTTGACCTTTCCAGCACCAATCTCAAAATGATACTTGACAATGCCCAAATCCATCTTTGTGTAGCCAATCATGGAGAATCCCTTCTTGGCTCTTATTTGGTGGCAGTTGTTTTTCACTCCGACGTGTTCAAACGAAAACTTCTGCTGGTTTACGGCAGTTGGAGCAAGCAAAGCTGCTTCCACGCCCTTCTTGAACCATGACGGAGTGATGTCGCTGGCATTGCTTACTTGCTCGACGGTCTTGATCTTATGGCTGACACCTTGCGTCTCACCATATCCGATGGCTATGTAGCACGCAATCTTCTCGTCTTCGCCAAGCACATAGGTTCCTGGTACCTTGGAGTAGGAGAGTCCCACCCAGCAGGTATTCAGTCCCAAGGTCTGAGCCAGCAGCACCAGATGCTCTCCATAGTAGCCAACGCGCTCGTCCAGGTCATCAGCTTTCTTTCCAGCCATGACCAGATAGTTGTTGGCATTACGGAACTTCCCGTATTTGGCTAGTGTTCCTTGGAATGCTTTTGGCTCATTGCATATCAACTGAATGTGGAGCTGTCCCTTTATGTTCAACTTCACAATTTCATCCTTCAGCATCTTGACGATTTCCTCGCTCAATGGCTGGTCTTTGTATGCCCTCACACTATGACGGGCTTCAATTGCTTCCTGTAGTGTCATTGTTTGTCTTCTTTGATAATTGCTTTCTTTCGTTCCATTTCTTGATTGGTCTAGAATGCCTGCCTCGGTTCAGCTTGATGCCGTACTTGTTCAGGATGCGGAACACCGAGCTGCGACTTCGGAAGCCGCTCGCCTTCCAGATCTCGTCAATGGGATGCCCCGCTGCATAGAGGTTGATGACCGTCTTTTCCCTGTCCATGCGCCTCTCCCTGGAGGTGGAGACAGGAGGCAGCTGCACAATCATCCGCTCCTGCAGCCTTGACACGTGCTCGGATGACTTGCGAAGGACAAGTGCCTCCTCAGGCAGGGAACCTATCATCACCAGCACATCCGAAGGCCTTGTCTCAGGGAACAGCTCGTTGCTGGAGTCAATACGGTCATGGATACTGATCACCCTGATGACCTTCACCCGACAGAATTCCAGGAAAAATGCCAGTTCCCGTACGCCACGAAGTGCATTGCTGAACTTGCTGATGACGAGCTCGTCGCCGCGCTCAAGGGCAATCATCAGCTGCTTCCACAGCGGACGGCCCTTCTCGTCAGCGTCGCTCTCTTCCACAATCCTCACGCAACCGAACTCCTGCATCCACCGGCGGTCTTCCTCTAGACTGTCGTAGTGGAGGGTTGCCATGATGTAACCTATCTTAGCCATAATCAATATGTTATCAGTTTTACAAGTATGGGCGAATGACACTTGTCGCCCCCATTGGCTACAAAGATATGAATAATTCTTCGGATTCCAATTCTTTCAGCATGTACTTATGTATGTTTTTTACGTTATTATTATTAAAAGCATGTGATTTGACAAATCGGCATTTCATACTTTTATTGAGTATGATATTTAAAATAACAAAAACTTTCGTCAAAAGTGGCACAAGTTATGAAAAATATTCGTATCTTTGCACCGCAAACCTAACGGACACGCCTATGAAACAAAGACCACATATAGGGTCTTGCCAACATTCCACACATACTTCCGCACAGCACAAGAACGCCGCAAAGGCGCAAATGATAAAAAGTCAAACAAGTGAAAGAAAAAATACTCAAAAGAGTTTCATCTTTCACTTGTTTTTTTTGTGCCTGCTCCTCAACCTTTCCTCCTGCTCTGAAAACCACGACTACCATTTCAAGAATTCCACAGAAGCCCTGCAACAATACAGGGACTTCCATCACAATATTGCCGCAGTACACAATATCCATGCAGAGAAGCTCGCCGACTTCATCTGCCAGTGGCAGGAACTCTCCGATACCGTTTACAGCTTTATCCGGAAGGATCCAGCCTTCACTTCCCATGCATCCCTTTCCATGTCCTTCCAGGACACGTCCGACTCCGTCCGCATCGAGCTCTTCCGCCTGGCAGAAGACTGCAACCTCTCCGATGTCGCCTATGTCAGGATGCACACGTCCCCATACCGGAATGACGTGCAGCTCGACTCGACAAGGAGGAAGGCTGCTGCATTCTTCACCGCCCTGGATAGGCAGAACATATATTTTAAAGGTAACGCGCGCGAGAAGGTGGCCCTCTACCGCAGTTTCCTTGCCGATACCCAAGAACAAGGCATCCATAGCCAATAGGAGTTCCTTTCCTTCCTTCAGGCCGAAGACCGCCATTTCCTCAGCTTCCTTTCAACTATCGGTGACTACTCAGACGTAGGACTGGAGGATGTCACGAAGATGACCAGGCAGATATGTGCTGACATATACCGCTCCGCTTCCGAGAATCGACTGCCAAGCGAGGATGCCATGGTGTACATGGGCATGCGCAGCTGCCGCCGACTGCTCCTTAACGCACAGGTCTGTGCGGACTTGATCAGGGAGGGGAAAGTTGATTCGGAGAGCCAGGCAAACGCCTACCTGTGGATGACCCTGCAGCCCTTCCTCTCGATGGACGCATTTGCCATCAGCTTGCTCACAGAGGCGCAGCAACAGCAGATGACGGAACTGGCGGCGTCATACCCTGAGATTTCAGAACGGCTTGCCAAGAATGAATATGCTGACCTAGAACGCCTCGCCCGCATTCCCGAGCAACTCATGCGCCTTTACATCGCCACCCTTTGACTGAAACCTAAACCATTTAACTATAAAAAATCATGCAAGACACCATGCTGGAAGAAGCTATCTACAAGTTCAAGGTCAGCGGGCCGGCCATCATGCCGTCCCTGTTCGACAACTACTACCAGAAGGGAACCGAGGAATTCAACGGCTACGCCATCCTGACCTATGATGTGAACCCTCCCTTGCCCATCGATGATGTGCTGAGCATCATGGACGGAGACGGCTACATGCGCATCCTCTATTACACCTGTCCCGACCCGACGACTGTCAGTACATGGTTCGGACAACGCGCCTGCACCTACTTCATGCCCGAGAAGCAGCGCAACATCAAGATGAACTTCTCGACAGACGAGATGGGCCTTATCAGCACGATACTCGTCACGGTCTATGGTTCCATCGACATCATGTACCCCGACCTGGTCACTGACCTGCGTCTCAACACCGAGGGCTCCGTGCTGGTGAAGGAACACCGCAGCGAGGCGGCTGTGATGAACGACTTCAACAACAACCCCTAGCCCCGCGTTCCCATGCATGGACATGGCTTTGTTCTATCACATCGCGTATGTGATCCATGAAAACCGAAGCTGGATCGAGGTCATCGACACGCACGACAGCGTCCTGTGGAGCTATTGCCTGGACGGGTTTCATTGATACTGTTTTCATAATTATAATTTTTATAAGAAATAACTCTTATATACTCTTATAATGTAAAACAGTTGCTCTTAAAAAAGATGTCTCGTTTGCTATTATTAGCGATTGGTACACGGAATAGCGGCTATTTTTATAGGCTTATAATAGCAAAAAGCAAGGAGTCAAAGTGTTGTAGAATCACTTTAACTCCTTGTAATTAAATAATTGGTTTTCAATATATTAAATATTACTCTTCGACGGCTGCCTGCGCGGCGGCTAGACGATGCTGAGTATCAGCTACTTACAGAGCTAGTGTAAAGTACTGGCACCTCTTTTTAGACTCATTCTGCTCATTTTGCCTCATTTTTCAGGGGAAAAATGGCTCAATGGCAGATTCATTCTCATTTCTTGATTTTATCTTTATTTTGTTTTACACTAGATTTCTTGACTTCTGTCTTACAATCGTTAACTGTAAATGCTTCGTAAGTCCGGAAGATTGAACTTCATGAACAAACACCACATTCTGGTTGCAAAAATACAAAATAATCTTGAATTCAGACCCATTATTCTCATTTTTCGTGCAGAATGAGTTTGATTTTAACAAAAAAACTAAAGCTGCATATCTAGTTCATACTTTCAATAAAAAAAGAAATAGTTGATTCCATCTTTGCTGGTTTAAGTTTAGATGTTCTTATATATATAATAAGTTGTAGTAAACCCAAATCAAAAGATTGAAGGTTTACGTTTAGAGAGGCATGTATATATACATGGGTAAACGTAAACCTAAACTTGACAAAATGATCCGGCTTATGCCCTCCTCTTCTCATTCCATTTCTCTTTTTACTGAAAACATGACATATGAAGTCGTTGGCTTACATCACAAATCTTGGTATTTCTTCTTTCACGAGTTGATGAAATTTGGTTGCAAAGGTAATTGTTGTTCCTTCACTTTGAAAAGTTATATTGAATTTACAATTACATACAAAGTTCTTAATTACAGCCCAGAAGTATAACCTTTTTGGCAATTCTTTCATATTTTTGCCAAATTTGTTATAACTTTGCAACCAAATTCAAGTTGGTACAGATGACAACCATCCATAAAGTCGCTATCTGCACGAAGCCTCTCAATGTCATCTTCGTCGATACATATCAGATTATTATTCTCAATAAAGTCCCGCTGTATCAGTTGTTCAAGTTTCTCCCTCTCCATAATGTTCAATGACAAAGCCGTTATTATCTCTTCAAAATCCACTTTACTAACGGGTTAACGACATCGCCTAAATCCGAAGGTGAAGCGTCCAGCGAGTTTATATTCGCGACGACGCAAATACAATACCGAGGGTTCTCTACTGGGAACAACCCTGCAAACTGGATCTGTTTGCCCACGGGTTGCAACTTCTCCTTGTCACTCTTTGCATAAACATTCTCCGTCGTGGCATATCCGTACCAGTTCGTATCAGCCGTCAGCCATGCCAGTTGGGGTGATTCAACCCTATCTACTCGCAATACATCCTTCAAGTTCATCAGGTTTGTTTCGGAAAAGACATTCTCCTCGACATTCACGCTGTCAGCCTTCATCGTCGGAATAATCATCGTACCTTGATGAGCCAGACTATTATAGCTCACTGCTATGATGAAAGGACTGGTCGATGGATTCTCCGTATCAGTCAACTCTCGCCATGTCCTCTCTGCCACACTCCTTCGGTAACCGTTCATAATGGCCTGACGCATCA
>JAEEGK010018655.1_pt1 | contig 14986 bp, 15 predicted proteins | sample 8958771 | NCBI WGS metagenome assembly JAEEGK01 (sample SAMN16246547, study PRJNA631951) | gut metagenome | biome: gut microbiome; feature: rumen; material: SC-attached | host: Bos | place: Iran: Karaj | collected 2018-10 | reverse complement strand
ACTGAGCTATGAAGGGCTCGAACCTTCGACCCACGCCTTAAAAGGGCGTTGCTCTACCAACTGAGCTAATAGCCCGAGCAAGCCAAATATACGAAAAAATCGCATTTTTGTAAAGGTTACAGGTCTCATTTTTGTTTTTTTTGTAAATTTAGCGCATGGATTTAAAGAGAAAAGTTGCACTGCTCGCCTTCTGGAGCCTACTACTCCCGACGGGCGCGAACGCATACTTTTCGCAGAACGACCAGGGCGAAGAAGTGTTCTCTTTCCTGAGCACCTTCGACAGTCCGCGTAACGCCGCCCTCGAAAAAGCGGCATCGGCACTCCCCTCGACAGACCCGACCATCGTGCAGCTGAACCCGGCCGCACTGCGACTACCGGAAGGGACAAAGCGCATCGCCGAAATTCACTGGCAAACGGGCGACATGGCCGAGAACCAGGGCTCCATTTCGTACACGTCGAGTTACAAGTGGTTCCTTTACCAGATTTCGTACAACTGGCTCGACTACGGCTCGCTCACGGGCTATGACGAATACGGCAACGAAACAGGCAAGGACTACAACCCCCTAAGCCAGATGGCTACGGCAACCGTTTCGTTCCCGATGAAGCATATCCATGTGGGTGTAACGGCTAAATTCGCAAGCGAGCACCTCGCCGACGATGCAACCGACCGCACTGCATGGGGTGCAGCCTTCGACTGGGGCATTTCGTGGCAGTCATCCAGCAAGATATTCGGACTCGCCGTCATTGCGCGCGACTTCGGATGCCTGCTACGCGACTACGTCGACGACGGAGAAGAGGCGTTCTACCCGATGTCGCAAACCTTCGGCATCGCGGGCTACTACAGACCGGTTATCGCCCCGAGACTCACGCTCATGGCCGAAAGCGACTTTCCGCGCTACGCCGAACCCAAGCTGAACCTGGCCGGCGAATACGCCCTCGGGCAGAGTTTCTATATCCGCGCAGGCTTCACGCGTGCATGGCTCGACATTACACGCGACATGAAGCAGCTCATTTCTGCCGATAGCCGCCCTGACGAAGCACAAACCGCGCGCATGCTGAGCGCAGGCCTCGGTTACAACAGCAAGCTGTTCTCGCTAGACTACGCATTCTCGTACCTCGCACAGGGGCTCGGGTTTGAACACCGCATCGGGCTCCGCGTAGGTCTTTAATGCGCCAATTCGACGTTCTCGTATGGGGTGGAAATGATTCCGCAAATAGTCCGGAACCATTCACGCCGCCTTTCACCGACAAGGTGCTCGGTTGGTTCTACGGCAACGACCTGAACTCGAATGTCGAAAATAGCGAGGCGGAATGGCTAGTTTTCGTGCACAGGTCCATTGCGATTGACAGGCAGTTCCTGAACGACCTCGCCGAATGCATCGCGGGTTACCCGATGGTCGACGCGTTTGCACCGAGAATCCACGACATGCAATCGGGCAAGTTCCTTTCGGGCTACGCGCTCGACAAGAAGGCCGGGCTCTCCATGCTTTGCGAGAACGCCAAAATGCGATTTGTCGCAGCCCCGCACCCGTATATTGCCGCATTCTCGCGCCGGATAGTGCAACGCACCGGCAGGCTCGACGACGCGCTAGCCCCGAGCGTCCAGCTGGCGGACTATGCGTTCCGCATGCTCCATGCCGGCGGGAAGATGTTCTCCGTGCCGTACCTGGTTGCAAACACGCAGGAACCGGCAGATGTCGCCTGGCCAACAAACGACCTCGCCTACGCGCTCGTGAAGTCATTCGGGATTCCGCAGAACATCCGCTTCCTTGCAAGGAACCCGAAGGCGTTTTACTTTATATGGAAAAACCGCAAGGAACTTTTCGAGAAGCGCGACAAGGCAACGCTTTTAAGCAAGTTCAATAAGCAAGATATCGCGGAGCTGTACTAGGCGCGATTCTAAACGCGCCTTACAAACCCAGAGTTTCCAGGAACTCGAGCACACGCTCCGCAAAGCCCTTCATGGAACAGTATGCCAGAAGCTTGCGGGCAGCATCTGCATTAACGACATTCTCGCCCGCAAGTACGCGGCCCAGCACGCGGGCATAGGCTTCCGCATCGTCGGCGGGCGTTATCAGCGGGCACACTCCGTCCAGGTTTTCAGCGACCGCCGACGCCCTTGCGCACACCGCCGGTGTGCCGCAAGCTATCGCCTCGATAGGCGGAAGCCCGAAGCCTTCCAGAAAGCTCGGGTAAACCATCAGGTCGGCGTGGCGGTAGAATTCCCGCAATTCCTGCGCGCTGAATTCATTGAAGTGGAACACGTTATAGAGTTTCTTCTCGTTCACTATCGCGCGCAAGCGCTCCGAGAACTTGCCCACGCGCACAAATGCTACATCGGGCCGGAGTCGCGCCATCTCGAAATACGTATCGATATTCTTGCGCGGCTCGTCCAGGCTCACGTTCAGGCACATACCCTTGAAGTTCTTCATCCCACGCTTCTTGCGGAAAGCGGCACGTTCTTCTGCTGACACGGGTGTTTCTGGCATACTGAACAACGAAGAATCAATCGGGCAGCCAATCACCTTCCCCGGCGCATCGGCCATCTTCTTGCCAAAATACTTGGCCGCCTCGCCCCGCGTCCAATTCGAATTGTAAACGTAGCCGTCCGCACAGAGCGTCCCGCGTACAAAGAACATGTTCAAAAGCTTGAACTTTATGCTGTGCGGGTAAAGCGTCTCGGCGAACGTATCGTGCACGAACATTACCTCGCGGGCCGAAGGGCATGCGGACTTAGCGACCGGCACAAGGAACCCGAGCTCGGGGCGAATAAAGAACACGATATCCGGAGCAATCTCTCGCAATGCCTTTTTCAATGGCGCCCGGAAGGCGAAAAATCCCGTATAGAGCGACTTCGCCCAAATTTCGTGCGCCGTGAAGCCACGGGCATCCGCGACCGGCTCCGAGGCAGACATCCTTGCCGCCTCGCCTGCGAAAAACTTCGGAGTCTTAAGCCAGAGAACATGCGTTTCGAACGAATCGTGCACGGCGTCAAGCAAGTTCATGGTCAAACGGCCAAAACTCGTGCGTTCGTTCTTGTCGCAAACAAAAAGTATTTTGCGCTTCTGCGCCATATTCCCGAAAAATAGATTTTTTTTGTCATTGCCTGCAAAGCAAAACAACCGCCAGTATGTTTTCGCGCCTCATATTGCTATATTCTCGATATGGCAAGAATCGCAATCGTCCTCGCGACATACAACGGCACACGGTATCTCCCGCAGATGCTCGATTCCCTCGTCTCGCAAGAGCGCAGGGCCGACATCGTCTTTGCCATCGACGACGGTTCAAGCGATTCCACTCCCGAAATATTGCGCAATTACGCCTCCAAACTGCCCATCCGCCTGGAGGTTCTACCGCACAACACGGGCCACCGGGCGGCATTCTCCACGGCACTCGAAATCGCACGCAAGGAACTTTCCCCCGACGACCTTATCGCGCTTGCCGACCAGGACGACATCTGGCTTCCGCAGAAATTACGCCTGCTCGAAAACGCCATCAAGAACAGCCCGAACAAGCCATCGCTCATCCTGGGCGATGCCGAAGTAATCGACGGCGAAGGCAAGCTGATTTACCCCTCCTGGCGGAAAGTGGCCCACATCGCGACAAGCGAGCCGTTCAAGACGCGCATCGCGGGCACGAACAACGTGACAGGGTGCCTATCCCTTTTCCGCGCATCGCTTCTCGATAAGATTCTGCCCATTCCAGAGGCCGTGGGCGTTCATGACGCCTGGATAGGGCTACTTGCGGCAAAGAACGGGGGCATCGCCTGCATCGACACGCCTGTCATACAATACAGGCTTCACGACTCCAACGCCGTCGGGCTAGGCAACCGCTACACTTTCGACGAGACCTGCAAAAAGCAAATCGCGTGGAGCGCCCTCATTTGCGAGAAGTCCGATTCGCTCGGCCTCACGCCCGACGAAAAGCGCTTCGCCCGCGCACTGCACCTCTACTGGAAAAAGCGTGCAAAATACCCGTTCCTCCCCTGCTCGCTGGCGTTTCTTGCCCGCAACAGAGAGTTTCTGTTCCCGCAAAAAGACGGGAGGTTCAAAAAGGTTCTATTTTCAATGCTGGGCGCACCCGCAGTCCACCTGCTATTCGGAAAAGACAAATGAAGACTATCGCTTTCTACCTGCCGCAATTCCACCCGATACCGGAGAACAACCTCTGGTGGGGTGCAGGCTTTACCGAATGGCACAACGTGAGCGCCGCAAGGCCGATGTTCCGCGGGCACAGGCAACCGCAAGTTCCGGGAGCGCTCGGGTACTACGACCTGCGCTGCGACGAAACCCGCCATGAACAGGCCGAACTTGCAAAAAGTTCCGGCATCGACGCGTTCTGCTATTACCACTACTGGTTCGGCGGCAAACAACTGCTAGAGACCCCGCTAAACAAGATGCTCGACGACAAGGGCTGCGACATGCCGTTCTGCCTCTGCTGGGCAAATGAAACCTGGTCCCGCGCCTGGGACGGCAAGGAGAGCGAAGTCCTTATCCAGCAGGCCTACAGCGAAGAGGACGACTGCAAACACGCAGAATACCTCGTGCAGATTTTCAAGGATAGCCGCTACCTGAAATCGGAAGGCAAGCCGGTATTCATCATCTACCGCGTGGGCAAGATGGACGACCCCGCAAGATTCGTGCAAATATTAGACGAGGCGGCCCGCTCCGAAGGTTTTCCTGGAGTGCGCGTTTTCGCCGTCAGGAACTTCGCCTGCGACGTCGACGACAACACGCTGCATTCTTACGGCATCGAAGACATCGTGGATTTCCAGCCCAACAACACGGAATACCCGCGCCGTTCCCTGTTCGGGAAGGGGGTGCGTTTCCTGCAGCGCTGCTGGAACTCTCTTGCCAGGAAGGCGGGGCTCCCGCAGGTCAATTCCGTACTGCGCCTCAAGTACAACGATGTCGCCCGCAATGCGCTCGCCCTTTACGGCACGCTGGGGCAGAACCACTACCCGACGGTTTTCCCGAACTGGGACAACTCCCCGAGGCGCAAGGCCGCGACCGTCATCCAGAACGACAACCCGGAAGATTTCGCCCGCTGGGTAAGCGAAGCCGCAAGTATCGTGCGCAAACGCCCCGAACGCAACCAGTTCCTGTTCGTGAACGCCTGGAACGAGTGGGCAGAAAGCGCGCATCTTGAACCGGAGCGCAAGTACGGCGACGCATTCCTGAAAGCCTTCAAGGAAGGTATAAGCAAATGAGCCTTCCGGTACGGACAGTCCTCGTAAACTACAGGAACATGGAAAAGACCATCGCCTGTATACGCGCGCTCGCACGCATGAGCGTAAAGCCCGAACGCGTGTACCTTGTCGACAACGCTTCGACCGAGGAATCGCGCAGCACCTTCAAGAAGGCCTTCCCGCAAGGTCGCTCGGAATCATTCGAAATCGAATGTTTCTGGAACGAGAACAATATCGGGTTCGCCGCCGCCTGCAACCAGGGCATCCGCGCCGCAAAACAGAGCGGGTTCGAAGGGTTCCTCTGGCTATTGAACAACGACACGCTTCCCGAACCGGACGCCCTCAAGGAACTTCTCAATGTCGCCGTAAACACGCACGCGGGCATAACCGGCTCGCAGATCGTAGACATGCAGGGGAATTTCGCAGGCGGAGTCGGGTTCGTCAACTCGAACTACGCGACGGTACGCCGGGCCGCATCGCCCGAAGAACGCGGGTTCAACTACGTCGAAGGCTCATCGTTCCTGATATCGCCCGACTGCCTGCGGAAGGCAGGAGAACTTCCCGAAGAATACTTCCTGTATTTCGAAGAGAGCGACTACTGCTACAGAGCGCGCCTCGCAGGGTTCGACATCGCATGGGCAACCCGGAGCATCGTACGGCACGATATCGGGAGTTCTACCGGCAGCGAAGAAGGCAAGGGCAAGGTCCCCTTCTTCATCGACTGCCTCATGATAAGGAACCGCATCCTCTTTGCCCGCAAATACATGTTTCCCGAATTTCAGGTCAAGGTCGGGCTGTTTCTCTCGCTCGCTATTCGCGTTTTCAGGTTACAGCCGCTTCGTGCCATAAAGATTCTGCAAATTCTCGCATCCGAAGAAAGTTTCCGCAAGTTCATACAGAAGAACGGAGGATTTTATGCGTAAGTACAAAACCCTTCTCGGCATATTGCTTTTCACGGCCGCATCCATCGCAAGTGCGGCAAATCCGGGCGACCCCAAGGTAACGCACATCGCCTTCCAAGACACGGCACGCGATTTCCTCGTGAACATTCGCGGGCAGCTCGTCGATTCCGCAGTCATCACGAACCTCGACAACGCCCCCACGCACTACGACAACTCCATGTCGGTGCGGCTGTTCCTCGACGGGCACTTTACCCCCGCACTCAATTTCCGCGCGAGGGCAAGGATATTCACCGACTACACGAACAGGGAAATCGCCGACCATTTCTACAACCCGAGCGAAGGTTACCCCTACAACAAGCAAAGCGAAAACAAGCGCACCTGGGACCAGTTCGCGGCAAGCATTGACTACAGGCTCAAGCCGCTCACGCTACTCGCCGGTTTTGACTTCATCGAATACGGGCCGGCACGCTACAACCACGTGATTCTCCGCGGCGAAAGAAACAACTACCGTCCGTGGCAAGATTCCTCGGCCCGCATAAGCGAGCCCGCCCCGTTCCCCTACTTCGGTTACCGCTTCGAAATCGGGCCGGTCACGTACACGCAATACGCCGCAAAGCTTTTCGAAAAGAAGAACGCGGGCAAGTACTTCCATTTCCACAACCTCGACATCAGGCTACCGGCACGCATTACCCTCGGGCTATCCGAGACATCGCTATACGGGACGACAACCGAACCCGCGGGCACGAACCCGAACCACGACGCCGATAGCACGGGGCGCGAATTCGAGTGGGCGTACGTGCTCCCGTTCATCCTCTACAATTTCCAGGAACACATCCAGGGCGACCAGGACAACATTTCGCTCGCGTTCAACCTGAGCGTAAAGACGATAAGGCACTGGGAATTCTACGGCGAACTCCTGTGGGACGACATGAAGACGCCCACGAGCATGTTCGACGACAGCTGGTGGGGCAACAAGTGGGCAACAACCGTAGGCATCGCCCGCGACAGCATCTACGCGGGCCCCGTGCAACTCGACTTTTTCACGGAATACACGCGCATCGAGCCGTGGGTGTACACGCACCACAAGGGCGGCGGCTACACGTATGCAAACTACGCGCAGAGTCTCGGGAGTGAACTTGGCCCCAACAGCCAGGAACTGCACACCGAACTCTCCGCTACATACAAGTTCATCAGGGCGACGTTCCTTGCGGGCATGGTCGCGAAGGACACCGCTTTCGGCGGGAACCTAACCGACATCCACGGTCCCGAAGACGCGACGGACAAGAAATTCCTCGCGGACGCCTCTACCCTGCGTTATCAAGAATTCGGCGCACGTCTAAGCGTCTCTCCCTGGAACTGGATGGATTTCCGCGCCGGCTACACGCGCTTCTTCGGGGACTACGAAGGTTTCCGCGCCTACGCTACCGGCACGTTGCAGTGGTAACCCCGCGACAAACAAACTAAAAAAGCGCCTTGACGCCCGCATCGTCGGGGGCGGCAAGCGCACGGGCCTTCCATTCCGGGTCCAGAATGAGCTTCGCGACACCCGCAATCGCCTGGGTATGCGCCATCGCCGATTCCGCAGGCGAAAGCAACACGCACATGAACTGCGCCTTCTCTCCACCGCGGATTTCTATCCCGGTAAAGCCCGCGGGGCACACGCAGAACGCCATCAGCGGGCGCTCTAGCCCCGCAATGCGCGTGTGCGGCAACAGCAGGCCATCGCCCATATAGATTCCCTGCTTCACGCGCTCCGAAAGGCTGTTCCACGCCGACATCGCATCGAAACGCGCCGAATGCACAAGTGCATCGTAGGCAAGCCCAAGCGCCTTCGAAAAAGGCGTCGGAGCATTGCACAATTTCGTGTAGTCAGGGACCATCTACACCAGGGTTTTCTTGATGAATTCGATTGCGTCGGGTTCAGTCGCCTTCGCGATAACCTTGAATTCTTCAAAGAGGGCAAGCAACTGCTTCTTGCCCGGCTCAATGTACTGCTCGAACTTCTTGATTCCTTTCACCTTGCTCAGGAAGCAGTAGGCGCCCAGAGCCTGCATCACGCGCTGGAGGCTCGCATGGATAAAACTCTCCCATGCATCGTCCTTCGTGTAGGCCTGCACGCGCTTGTTCTGCATGCGCCAGTACTCGAAGAAATCCTTCACCATCGGCACAGGGAGGCACACGTACGGATCCCACAGAAGGCTCGCGATATCGTAGAATGCCGACCCGCGACGTGCCCCCTGGAAATCCACGAAGGCAATCTCGGAATTCGGGCGCACCATGATGTTCTGGCTCTGGAAGTCGCGGTGCATCAGCACCTTGGGCTGTGCATCCACAGAAACCGCCAGAAGCGAGTAGAAGTTCATCACGCTCTGCGGGATTTCCTTGATACCGCAATGGGCCTTCAGGTAATTCTCGGTAAAGTAGTCCGTTTCCCACTTGAGGGCGGCAAAGTCAAACCGGCGAATCCAGAGTTCGGTATGGCTGCTGAAAATCGGCTGGCTCGCCTCCTGCCACTTCACGAGAGCATCGATGACCGTCGGGTAGATAATGCGCTCGTTGCCCGAACGCACACCCGGGCTCACCGGAGAAACCTCGTCCAGCAGGTTACGCTTGCCCAAGTCCTCCTGCAGCACCTGGCACGAACTTTCATCCACGCAGAAGATGCGCGTCACCGGCAGGCCAAAATCGCGGAAGGTCTTGGAATAATCCACAAAATGCCTAAAGTCATCGTTCACTTCGGCACAGACCTGCAAAACGCACGACTTGGAACCTTCGGAAATGCGGAAATACTGGCGGCCCGAGCCCGCCCCCGCAATCGAGGAAACGGTAAAATTCTCGGAATAGCCGCGAGAAAGCAGATAGTCTTTGATAACAGGAGAAATTTGCAAGGATTCGTTACTCATATTCTGTAATATAGTTAACTCAAAACTTTATTTTTCTGGATTATCGCCAAAATCGCCCACAGAAGGATTAGTCCAGCCATCATCGCAACCCGAATAATCATTGAAAACAAAACGATAATGGCCCCGTGCACCACATTTCGTATTGAGTATAGGCAATTGCTTACCAAAATCTTGATGGTAAAAGTGAATAGAAACATCACGCCCCCGAGAAACGGACGCCCTGTATTCTGCATACGGGAACCATTCATCTCCACACATGACCTTGACAGACACCTTATACTCACGCGTTTTTGTGTTCTCCCACGCAGGTCCTCCAAAGCCATCAAAATAATACATAGTTCTTGATTTTTTCCCGTCGTAATTATCATCCCATATCTTGTAATGTTCATAAGTCGTTTCAAAAGGATCCATCGAGGCGATAACAGAATCGTCCGCCACTATCTCCACGACAAAAGAATCCACGTCTAGAGGATTATCTACGCTTATTGAAAGACCACAGTATCCATACGGCGTCGGACACCCCACCTGCAAGAACGCAAGAGACAGCAACAAAAGAAAAAAGACACCGCCTGCAATCTTTTTCATTTCCCTTCCCTCCTTACGAGAACTTGATTCTCGGGTCCACGAGCGTATACAGGATATCGCTGAAGAGGCGCCCTACCATCGCCATGAGGCTGCTCAGGAAGATGATGCCCATGACCACATTGTAGTCGCGATTGACCATGGAATTGTAGTACAGAAGGCCCATACCGTCGATGTCGAAGACTTTCTCGATAAGGAGTGCGCCCGCGAACATGAGCGTGCAGATTTCGGAAAGGCGCGTGGCTATCGGGATAAGCGCATTACGAAGCGCATGGCGCACCAGCGCCTGGTTGAAGCTCATTCCCTTCGCAAGGGCCGTACGCATGTAGTCCTTGCCCAGTTCCTCGAGCGCGGAGTTCTTCATGAGGAAGGTCAGGAAAGCGAACTCGCTAATCATGTAGCAGAAAATCGGAAGAATCAAGTGGTGCCCGAGGTCCGCAATCTTCCCGAAGAAAGTGAAGTCCTCGAAGTCATCGCTCGTGAGGCCACCCAGCGGGAAAATATCGAGGTACGACCCGCCCGCAAGGAAGATAATCAGGAGGATACCCAGCGCATAGCCCGGCATCACGTAGCCCGAGAAAATCAAGCCCGAGCTGAGGGAGTCAAGCTTGCTCCCGTGATGCACCGCCTTCCAGAGCCCGAGGGGAATACATACAAGGTAACTCAAGAAGAACGAGGTCACCCCGAAGAACAAGGAAATCGGGAAACGGCTCACGATGACGTCCCATACCGGGAGGCCATAAGTGTAGCTCGAGCCCAGGTCCAGGTGCAGTACGTTCCAGAGCCAGGTCAGGTAACGCTTCCAGGCGGGCTGGTCAAAACCGAAGTACGCCTGGATTTGTGCTATCTGGTCGGGCGACAAGGCCTTGGAGGCATCCACCCCGCCCTTCATGGCGGCAGCCTGCTGTGCGCGCGAAATCATTTCCTCCACGGGGCCGCCCGGCAACAGCTGGATGAGAATAAAGCACACCAGCGAAATCCCGATGAGCGTCGGGACCATGAGCAGCAAGCGTCGGAGGATATAGGAACGCATCTTTAATTCGGAGTTCAGAATTCAGAGTTCGGAATGTGAAACTCGGACCTAAAAAGGTTGCGGCAAAGCCGCCATACTAAATAATTCCGAATTCCGAAATCCGAATTCATAATTAATTAACGCATCTTTCCGGAACGGAGAACGTCCATCATGTTGAAGGGCTTGGCGGTACCGGCGGCAATCTGCTCGGCGAGGAAGTTCACGGCATCTACAGTGCCCTCGGCGTAAATCTTGCGACCGCACACGTTGTGCTGGAACTCGAAATGCACCGTACCGTCGGCGCTGTCGAGGCTGTAGGTGTGGAAGGCGTGACCACCGAGGTATTCCTCGGGCACGTGCATGCGTTCCATCTGTTCCTTCTCGTCACGCACCTTCTCGATGTCATCGACGGAGAAATCGAATCCCATCTTTTGGAAATCTCCCACAACGGCCTTCGCCGTACCGCTCGTGTCGGCCTTCGTCTTCTGGTGGCTCTCTACAACGGAGAGCTTGTAGCCGCTGAACGCCGTCGGGAATTCCTTCGCCAGAAATTCAATCATGCTCTGGAAGGCGACAATCTGTTTGGCCATGTTCGGGGCAATCACGCTCGGGTGGTTCGCGTCGGCCACGAGTTTTGCAAGCGCCTCGCGGTCACCGCCGGTGGTGCCCATCACGAAGGGAATCTTGTGCTTCACGTAGAATGCGGCATTGTCGTTTACAGCCGTCGGGTGCGTGTAGTCGATGCAAATGACGTTCGGGTACTTCGCGAGCACTTCGCCAATACGGGCCTCGCGGTTGCTCGGCTTCAAGAGCTGGATGGTCTTCCCCGCCACATCTGCCTCGTTTTCGACGATAATCTCACCCGTCAACGAATACGGGACAAGTTCCAAGCCGCGGGCCACGCAAGTTTCAGCCACAATACGGCCCATATTGCCCGGAATACCATTAACCATCACTTGTATAGACATAAAATCTCCTGTTTTTGGGGTGGAAAATAGAAAAAAAGCGGAATAAAACTTTTTTAATCGTCCGAAAACGCCGTTTTTCGCTAATGAGTTGCAGGAGTTTTACATTTTTTGTAATTTTGTGTACACAGAAAATACGTCTTTGTAAAACTTATGTTAACAATAAGGCAATTTATGTTATCACAACCGCCTGCCGTATTTTCTTAAAATCGTTATGTTATGAAACTGAAGAACGATGCAGAAAAGGCATTTGACCTAGAATTATCCAAGATTATTAAAGCCAGAAGAGACGAACTCAACCTTACTCAAGAATATCTAAGTTTTCATTCTGGTGTTACCCGCATTACCATCGGTAAGTGGGAAAAGGGCGAGAAGACCCCTATCAGTTTTGACCTCTACAACGTACTCAAGGTTCTCTACAAGGATCCGTCTGAATTTTGGGCCGAACTGTTCAAGAATTACGAAAAAACTCTTTCCCCTATCCAGAAGGCGGCCGACAAGAAGAAATTCATGGCCTACCTGGAACAGGCACAAAAGAACAAGAAGGGCGATACCTAACCGTTCTCGTCCAACCATCTCTGGAGAATTATCGCGGCGGCTAATTGATCAATTACCGCCTTATTTTTTTGTTTTTTCTTCTTGCTGAAGTAAGACGTCTTTTCCTGGGCCTGCACGCTGGAGTACGATTCGTCCTGCGTGTATACAGGAAGTCCCGGAAAACGGAGTTTCAGGTCCTCGACGAACTTCTCCACCACCACGTTCTTGCCGTCCTTACGGCCATCGGGGTGATACGGCATCCCCACCACGAACGCGTCAATCTTGTTCACCTTCACGAGTTCATCGAGCCTTACAAACAAGTTCGTCGTCTTCTGGTCGATTGTCTCGCGAGAAAAAGCCATGCGCAGCTCGGAATCGGCAAAAGCGACCCCGACGCGATGTTCTCCGTAATCTAGTGCCAAGTAGTTCATCGGAGTGAAATATAAAAAAAATCCACTAAAAACAAGAAGCCCGGCTAGAAGCCGGGCCGACCTGCCGTTCAACGGGGCCTACACTAGAGAAGGTAGGTCATCGAAAGCTGGATGTTCCAAGCGCTCGGCTTGTCTTCAACAGCATCGCTTACACTGTTGAAGTCGTACATGAAGCGCAGACCGACGTTCATGTCGTGACCACCCTGGTGGAACTGAGCACCGGCACCGAGAACAAGCGACACATAAACGCCGCTGGTCTCAATGTCATCGGCGGCGACAAGGTCGCTTGCGTAGTCGACCTCGTTGTCGTAGGTATCATAGTAGTTGAACTGCGCCGAGAACATGTCGGCAAGGCAGAATGCGAGACGGAGACCGCCTTCCACGTAGAGGAAAGAAAGGGGTTCGTAACGGGCGAGCACGGGCACATCCATGAGGATTTGCGAGATGCCCTGTTCGTATTCGTATTCGTAGCCATTGCCAAGAGAAACGCGGTCGGAGGTTTCATAGAAATAGCGGAAGATGAAGTTCACTTCGGGTGCGACAGCAAACTGCTTGTTGATATAGTAACGGAGGGAACCGCCCACATAGCCGCCAACGGCAGTAAGGTCGCCAAGACCGCCCACGCCCACGCCGATATGGCCGCCCAGACGGATTTTCTGGTAGTCGGTATCGTCAGAAGTCTTTTCCGCGGCAGGTGCGGCAGACTCGGCTTCTTCGGCGGGTTCAGCCTGGGTGGATTCCTCTGTCGAGTAGCTGTTGTCTTCGGTTGCAGCGGGGGTCTCGCCATAATCCTCGTCGTCGTACTGGGCGAACGAAGGTACACAGGTAAAGCCAAGCGCTATCGCGAGCACGGCTATTTTTTTCATTTTGTTCTCCTTATGAACTGATTATTAGTTTGTTCATCAAAAAATAACAATCGCCGGTGCAGATGTCAATAAAAAAATGGCTTAATCTCTTTTTTTTGCGAATTTGGGCATTTTACGTTCCCGTTTGCCAATAAGCTCCACCCCAATTTTTCTATCTTTACGCCCACTATGAGCAATTTGAAGAATGATTTGTGGGTCGGCGTGGACGTAGGTTCCACCACCGTGAAGATTGCGGTCGTCGATCCCGAGACCAACAAGCTTTTGCATTACACATACCAGCGCCACAACGCCATGCAGGCGAAAAAGGTCTACGAGGTGCTGCGGGAAGCCCACGGGCTCTTCCCGGACAAGAATTTCAGGGTGGCCTTCTGCGGTAGCGGCGGCCAGCCCTTCGCCGACGCCACTCACGCCTTCTTTGTACAAGAAGTGGTAGCAAACGCCCTCGCCGTGCGTGCCACCTACCCCGAATCGCGCGTAGCCATCGAACTCGGCGGCCAGGACGCGAAGGTCGTATTCTTCGAAAAGGACAAGACAACCGGCAAGCTCATCGCAAGCGACATGCGCATGAACGGCGTGTGTGCGGGCGGTACCGGCGCATTTATCGACCAGGTGGCCGAACTCCTCCGCATCAAGACGGAGGCCTTCGAAGGTTTTGCCAAGCGCGGCCAGAAGGTCTACGAGATTTCGGGCCGTTGCGGCGTGTTCGCGAAGACGGACATCCAGCCGATGCTCAACAACGGCATCGCCAAGGAAGACATCGCCCTTTCGAGCTTCCACGCCATCGCGAAGCAGACCATCGGAGGCCTCGCCCAGGGCATGGAAATCAAGCCGCCCGTGATTTTCGAGGGCGGCCCGCTCACGTTCAACCCGACGCTCGTACGCGCGTTCAAGGAACGCCTCGGTATTAACGACGAGCAGGCAATCGTGCCGGAACACTCCGAAGTGCTCGTCGCCATGGGTGCAGCCCTCTCGCTCGGCTCCATGTTCGCGGGCCAGGAATGCCATTACCGCATGGAAGGCTCGCTCGACGCCCTGGTGCACTTCAACGAAGTCCGCCAGGCCGAAAACAAGGCGAAGGCCGCCGCCGACCTCTTCTTCAAGAACGAAGCCGAATACAAGATGTTCCTCGAGGAACACAAGATGGCCGACAACCACTACCCGCAGCCGGCCTCAGGTTCGACCATCAACGCCTACCTCGGTATCGACGCAGGTTCCACCACTACGAAGTTCGTGCTCCTGGACGAGCAGGACAACGTGATTGACGGGTTCTACGCAAGCAACGACGGCGAACCGCTCGCCGTCTTGAAGCGCGCCATGAACGAGCTCGCCGACCGCTACGAGGAATACGGCTGCAAGCTCAACATTCTGGGCGTGGGTACCACCGGCTACGGCGAACAGCTCTTCGCGAAGGCCGTCCATGCCGACTACCATACCGTGGAAACGGTCGCGCACGCAAACGCCGCCCAGCGCCTGTGCCCCGACGTAAGCTTCATCCTCGACATCGGCGGCCAGGACATGAAGGCCATCTCCGTGCAGGACGGCGTCGTCACCGGCATCATCCTGAACGAGGCCTGCTCCTCGGGTTGCGGCTCCTTTATCG
>JAEEGK010018653.1_pt1 | contig 14987 bp, 10 predicted proteins | sample 8958771 | NCBI WGS metagenome assembly JAEEGK01 (sample SAMN16246547, study PRJNA631951) | gut metagenome | biome: gut microbiome; feature: rumen; material: SC-attached | host: Bos | place: Iran: Karaj | collected 2018-10 | reverse complement strand
GCCTATGGTGCAGCCCTCGTCGATGACTGCGGTCTCGTGTGCGAAAAAATCATTCATATAGTTGGTGTTTAATTGTTTACAAATGTAAAAAAACGCTTAAAAAAATGCTTTGTAATAATTTTTAATAATTTACAAATCACACACCATTACTAACAAGTTCATTCCAAATCGTTTTGTGTTGGAATTTTATTGTTTCATCAGATTTCATCAATTCTACATATTTGTCAATAAACTCCGCAGGATCATTCATCAATCGCAAATAATACTTCAATGTAGAATAAACGCCATTAACAATAACTTGACATCCATGAATCTGTCTAATACGAAGAATCTCTCTATCAATAGACTCCCAATCAGCCGCATCCATATTAGCCGTAGTTAGAAGATAATACCTGTCTGTATTATATATCTTAAACTTTTCATAGGAATCTACTACCAATTGCGAGGTTATCGGAATTTCGTGTTTTATTTCCACTCCTTCGAACGCACTCCCGTTTTCGTTATTTATATCAATATCACCTATTCTACCTGACCGAGAATCTGCAGAATTATGTGACTCGAGAGGACAAAGTATTTTTGAGCTATATCTAGCCACTTGTCCCATTATACATTGATATGCTGCGTATAATGCAAGAGTTGGTAAGCGAGACGCTCCTGGTGCAGTGTAGTGGTATGTAAAATGTTTTTCTAAAAGCTTTATTATTGCCGCAATTGAAAGGCTGTGAGGCTTTGCTAATTCAATGTTTTGGTCATCTCGCTGTTTTATAAGTAGCTTGAATATATATTTCAACATTTCCTCTGCTGAAATTCCTTGACATTGCAACTTATCTATAAGTTGCAAAAACGTAGTTTTCACTCTTTTTTGTTTAATATCTCCTGGGAAATTCAAAACTAATGGGTGAGGTTGTTCTATTGAGCGTGTCAGCCATCCAGACTCTTTCATAGCAGGGAAACTAACGGTTTTCATAAACGGGGTAATATATTTTGTGTCTATTGTTCTACCTGAAAAACCATTAGGTAACTTAGCTTGATGGTATCTAATATCCTGTTTAGGATTGACTATTTTGTGAGTGCATAATGTAATAAAAACCGTCATAACAGCTTTGAATGCCTCTGAGTATGATACTAAAAAACGTATTTCTTCAGCGGTTTTATCATCAAGAGATGTTGAACTATCTTGTTTTGCAACCTCATCAAGAGCAGTTTCATAAACCTGTTGTAATACTTCTTTGTGCGTCATTTGTTTGAAAAATATTGGTTATTAATTTCATCTGCCACGGCTTTTATCATTGGAACACAGACAGAATTGCCTAATTGCCTGTATTGGCCTCCTGTCGGGCTAATTTTCTTAAATAATTCAGGGAATCCCATAATACGCCAACATTCATTAACAGTGAGTTTTCTAACTCGATTGTCTTCTGTAAGAACAAAGAATCGTCCTGATGATTCTTGTGACGGCAATGTAGGATGGATACCATAAACGGAATAAATGCGATTCGGCTGTTTGTGAACCCTAGACAGATGCTCTGTTCCAGGACGCACACCAGCTTTTCTAATTGACTTGTTGCGATAACCTGCAAATATCAAACCCGATTCTGGTTGTTCCTTCGGATTGTCTATTAATGTATACTCATTGGGGGATAGATATTCAAAATCCCCATTTTTGTCCAGAAAATCTATTAAATGAGGTCTTGGCTGTTTTTCAACTTTATCAAAATCAAACTTTTTATCAAGAGCACCCACAATAATAATGCGTTCTCTATTTTGAGGAACACCATAATCTGAACCATTTAACACTCTCCAATTGACTTTGTATTCTAATTCTTCTAGTTTTTTTATTATTATTTTCAATGTATTACCGCCATCATGATGTACAAGATGCTTTACATTCTCTAAAAAAACCACCTTGGGTTTCTTTTTCGATACGATACTACATATGTCAAAGAACAGTGTGCCTCTTGTATCCTCAAAACCTTTTTGTTTGCCAGAGATACTGAATGGTTGGCACGGAAACCCGGCACAAAGCACATCGAATCCATCAGGAATATAGCTTTTGGTTGATTCTTTTGTTATATCACCAAATGGCATTTCTCCATAGTTAGTCAAGTATGTTTTTTGAGCTTGAATATTCCATTCTGAGGAATAAATACACTTACCCCCCGCTTCTTGCATTCCCAGCCTTATTCCCCCAATTCCAGCAAACAAGTCTATGAAAGTGAACTCTGGGTTCTTTACTGATGGAAAAGGCACATCAAAAAACTGCGAGAATAATCCATATTGTGCAGGATCTTCGGCCACTTTGAGTATTTCTTTATCCGTCAGCCCTTCTAAATTTATTATCTGCAATGCCTCTTTGCGAGATAAAAAACTACGGATTGCCTCAACTATCTCAACCTGTTCATTTTTATTGAGTTTTTTTCTATGGTCATGCAAATAATGACTCAATACAGCAATTTGATTCTCGTATGAGGTCTCGCCATACATTTTAGCTTTAATGCCAACATTTTTGCAAACTGTTTCCTCTTCAGGATAGTCCACCAACGATTTTTTAATTTTCTTAGTTGCCATATTGATAAAACATTTTTTCTATAACGAAGCATCGTTGTTTTTATTGCCAATCAACTTGATTTTCCATTAAGAAAAATGAACACGGCATTTCATCGGGCAATAAATACGATAATTTGACGTTTTTATAAAACGGAATCCAAATCCCACACCATGAAAAAGCTCTCCCTTACCGCCCAAATCGGCATTGCCCTTGTGCTGGCAGTGATAGCCGGAGTTTTGTTGGCCAACCAAGCCGACTTTGTCAACACTTATATCAAACCCATCGGGACAATCTTTCTCAACCTGCTGAAATTCATCGTGGTACCGCTAGTACTTTTCTCCATAATGGCGGGCATACTTTCGATGAACGACATCAAAAAAGTTGGGCGGCTAGGACTGCGCGCCCTGCTCTATTTCATGGTAACGACGCTTTTCGCCGTAACGCTGGGACTTGTGGTGCCCACCCTGCTGAAAGGCGTGGTACCGCTTATCCACATCACTCCCGAAGCCACGGCGGAGGCGGTGGAGGTGCGGCAGCTCACTGTAATGGACCAGATTGTGGAGATGTTCCCGAGCAACATCATAGCGCCGCTGAGCTCGATGTCGATGATGCAGGTGATAGTGATAGCCCTGTTTTTCGGCATCGCCATGGTACATGTGGGCGAGAAAGGCGAGATGGCCCGCAAGCTCACCCTCAGTCTCAACGAGGTGGTGTGCAAGATTTTGGAGTATATAATGGCTCTGGCGCCGATAGGCGTGTTCTGCATGCTCACCCCCGTGGTGGTGGACAACGGTCCGGCGGTGCTGGGCTCCTACGCCGCACTGCTGGGGCTGGCCTACCTCTGTTTCTTCATCCACGCGGGAGTGGTGTATTCGTCGGCGGTGGGACTGCTGGGCGGCATGTCGCCGCTGAAATTCTTCAAAGGGATGCAGTCGGCAATGCTGTTCGCTTTCTCCAGCGACTCGTCGGTGGCCACGCTGCCCTACACCATGCAGTGCACCGAAAAGATGGGCGTGAGCAAGGACACCGGACGTTTTGTGCTCTCGCTCGGCGCGACCATAAATATGGACGGGGTGGCGATATATCTTGGCGTGGCGTCGGTGTTCATGGCCACTTGTTGCGGCATCGACCTCACTATGAGTCAGTATTTTGCGATAGCTTTCGCCTCCACGGTGGCCTCCATAGGCACTCCCGGCATACCGGGCGGTAGCTTGGCGCTGATGGCGATGGTTTTCGCCTCGGCAGGAATCCCCGTAGAATGTGTGGCGGTGGCAGCGGGCATCGACCGTATCATCGATATGGGACGCACGGTGATGTCGGTTACCGGCGACGCTTCGTGCGCCGTGGTGATGCAAAAGATAATGGGGAAGAAAATGTGAGGAGGGGGGGGGGATATAAACCTCTGTTTTCCAACAACTTTTCAGCCTTTTAGGTTTATCCGGAAAGTCCGTCTTACCTTGACTTTAATGTTTTTGACAAGGACGGTTTTTCGCGACAGCAGTTTCCATTTAAGGGAGTCGCACTGAGTAAGCTTGCCCGTTTGGGTGTTGCGTACGGCAACGAGTTTGGCCACCACGTCGGAGCGGCGGGGAGTCTCTACGGAGTTGATAGCATCGCCGCGGGTGACAAGGGTTTCGCCGTTGATTTTACGGATGCGGTGCAACAGACAAGTGTCGCCGTAGCGGAAAAGCACCACGTCGTAGCGATGCAGAGGTGCGTCGGGAGCGAGTGGGGCAAGGAGTAGGTTGTCGCGGCCTTCCTGCAAAAGCGGGTTCATGCTTATGCCGGTGAGGGGGATTTCAACGGTCTCGCCGCGGCCAAGGCGGTCGAGCACAAAGGCGAAAAAGTCGTCGTTGGGTATGGTCCTGATTTCCGGCACGGTGTTTTACTTTATTATAATAAATTCTCTTTCATCCAATTACAAAAAAATCTTCAAAGCTTGCCACTCTGAAGATTTTTCATCTCGGTTAGAGAAAACTCTTATTTTGCATCCTCTCTGAAAGCCTTGTGGATAGCGTTCCAGCCAGCGGTGTTGATATTCCAGTTGTTGGACGAGTTTTTGTTGCCTTTTACTCTAACTTTTGCTCTTTTTACTTTTTTGTTAGCGTTTATACCCATGATATTTGCCGTTTATGATACTTAAACAAATGATTTCGTGATAATTAGCTCAAATTTTCGAACCAATTGCGTTTTGCAAAGATAAGACATTTTTTTTATATAACAAAATGATTTTGAAAAAAGAACTAAAAAACGTGAGTATGTACGGGAAACGGTCTCCTTGTAAATACGCATCACCACGGTAAGAAAGGTAATGGAAAATGTGGCGGGGAAAAATAATTTACGTTTTGGACAAAAAAAATCGGATATTTTTCGTAAATTTGCACAAACAATACATTATAAGAAATGAAAAGACTGACCATTGCAACGATACTGCTAACGCTTTGTATGACAGCGTTTTCGCAGAACTTCAAATTCGGCGTGCGGGTTGCTTTCAACCTGTGCCAAATCGACGGCGACGCCACCGGAGGATACAAAAAAGGCGGCTTCAACGTGGGCGCGCTGGTGAGCTACCCTTTCTCGGAACAGTTTTCGGGACAGATGGAGATAAACTACGCCGCTCTCGGTGCTCGCAACACCGTTGAAGAACAGATAGTTAACACCGGCTACATCGAAGTGCCGCTGCTGCTGCACTTTGCCCCCACCACCAGCCTAGACTTCGGCGTGGGCGTGGCCCCCTCGGTGCTTGTAAGCCACACCACCACGGAGAACGGCGCCAACGTAACCGACATTATCGAAGAGATGAACGGCTACCGCCGTTTTGCCATGCCCGGACTTATCGACGCACGTTTCTGGTTCAACCCGCACATCGGATTCAACGTTCGGTTCGAGTACTCGCTGTTCAACATCCGCAAAGACAAAATTTCGGGCTCCACCAAAGGCATTTTCGACTACGGCCAGTACCACAACGTGCTGTCGTTCGGAATAATATGGAGAACGTAATGAAAATTGAAAGTTGAAAGTTGATAATTGAAATAACGAATCAATAAACATTCACCCATGGAAGAAAAAACACGCTGCCTTATAATAGGCTCTGGTCCAGCTGGTTACACAGCAGGCATATACGCTGGTCGTGCCGACCTTAAACCCATACTCTACAGCGGCATGCAGCCCGGTGGTCAGCTTACTATGACCACAGAGATTGAGAATTTCCCCGGCTACCCCGAAGGCATCTCGGGCAACGACATGATGGACGACCTGCGCAAACAGGCCGTGCGTTTCGGAACCGACGTGCGCGACGGCGCCATTGCCAAAGCCGACCTCTCGCAACGTCCCTTCACCCTCACCGACGACAACGGCAAGGTTATCAAAGCCGACGCAGTGATAATAGCCACCGGCGCCTCGGCGAGATGGCTGGGACTGGAGTCGGAACGCAAGCTGCTGGGCAACGGAGTGTCGGCCTGCGCAACCTGCGACGGCTTCTTCTACCGCGGTCAGGACGTGGCAGTGGTGGGCGGCGGTGACACCGCCTGCGAGGACGCCTCGTACCTCTCCAACCTCTGCAACAAAGTGTACCTCATCGTCCGCCGCGACGAGCTAAGAGCTTCGAAATCGATGCAGCACCGCGTGATGGAAAACCCAAAAATCGAGATACTGTGGAACCACGTTCCCGCCGAAGTGCTGGGCAACGACCTTGACGGCGTTACGGGAGTGAGGGTGCGCAACGTGAAGACCGACGAGACAAAAGACATCGAAATAGCGGGCTTTTTCGTCGCCATAGGCCACAAACCGAACACCGAACTCTTTGCCGGCCAGATAGATATGGACGAAAACGGCTATATCAAAGTGGCCGACCCCAGCTCCAAAACCAACATCGAAGGGGTGTTCGCAGCCGGCGACGTGTGCAGTCCGATGTACCGTCAAGCCATTGTGGCAGCGGGCAAAGGCTGTGTGGCCGCCATTGATGTGGAACGTTTCCTTTCGGAGAACAAATAACTTTTGCAAAGCCCTATGCCGAGAATCGCCAAACTCCTGACAGTCTTTGCGTTGCTACTCCTTTCAGTGGCATCGCAGGCTCAACTCAAGAGACCGGCGGGAACAGCAGTATCAACAACATCATCATCGCGGATAAGCAATTCTACAGGCAACATAAACAACAACTTTTCGGGCGACACCACCCAAAATCCCGGCGGCGATGCCGACACCCTGCCAAAAGGCATAATCTTCGAAACCAACATCATACCCGACTCCACCCTCATCAACTCGGTGAACATCTTCCATTTTGCACCCCTTTCGATAAAAATCATCGACCATTGGCACCCGATGCTCAACCCGATGGGACTGCAGCTCAACGACAAAATCCACTCGTTCAACGACGACTACTACCTGAACACCGGAAACGTGGGACAAGCCTGCTATTCGCTGATGCCCAAGCAGTTGTCCCAGACCGATTTCCGCTACGGGCCGAGCATAATCGAAGGTTACGGACGCAACCCGCTCACACTCAACATGTACCAAACCGAGCGACCCTTCACCAGCCTGAAATACGAGAGTTCGGCAGAAAAAGAGTATCAGCTGGAAGTTCTTCACGCACAGAATATTACACAGACGTGGAATTTTTCTTTGCACTACAACCTTATCAACTCCGAAGGCCTGTACACCAACCAGAAAACCAAAAACAACTACCTCGACATCACCACCAACTATTACACCAAAAACCTGAGATACAGGGTGAAAGGCGGTTTTGTGTGGCAAAAGCTGAACCTTCAGGAAAACGGCGGCATTTCGTCGGACAGCCTGTTTACCAACGACATACAGACCAACCGCGGCGGTATGCCTGTATACCTCTACAGTGCCTACACCGATTTCAAGACGTTGACACTCTTCGCACAGCAGTCGTTCTCGCTGGCGCACCAGCCGGGGAAAGTGATAAAAACCGACACCCTGTGGATTCGCCGTGCCGCCGACTCGCTGCCCGACAGCACCGGCAAAAGCATCGTAACCGACTCGTTCAACGTCCATTATGACACCACCATCTACAACCCGCACATTTTCAACCTCGGGGCTTTTGTGCATAACATCAATTTCAGTCGCAACAAGCACAACTACACCGACCCCGGTTTGAGCGGCAACATCGAGGCCTATCCCTCATTTTTCGGCGACTCCACCGCCCTGCTTGACTCGTCGTGCGTTTACACCCTCGAAAACTCGTTGCATTGGACCAACGACATCTACAACGATTTCCAGTTCCACAACCCGCTGAAATTCTATTTCGGCATCAAGCACACCGCCATAGGCATACGCGACATCGAGAAATACACCACCCTCTCGCTGCTCAAGCCCTTTGCCCGCGCCACCATCAGCACCAAACACTTCCTGCTTTCGGGCGGAGCCGAGACGGTACTTGCCGATGGCTACAAGAACGGCGACTACGCCTTTACCGCCAACCTGCTGTGGCAGCCCGATTCCAACAACCGCATCAATATTTTCGCAGCCCTTTCGGGCAACGACCCCGACTATATCTATTACGACTACTTTTCAAACGTAATAAGGTGGGACATAAACGATTACAACAAAATCCACACCCAGAAGATAGGAATTTCATACAACTGGCACGGATGGCTGGAGCTGACCTCGACGCTGAGCAACGTGGCCAACAACGTGTGGCTGGGCATGGACTTCCGTCCCGTGCAGACAGACAAATCGGTGGTGCTTTCGCAGACGGTGCTGAAAAGCGACCTTGCGTGGAACATACTGCACTGGCAGTCGTTCAACCTGCTGCAGTTCTCGTCGGACGACGAGGTGTTCCGTCTGCCGCGATTCTCCGCCAAGCACTCCATCTTTGTGGAACTGAAGCTGTTCCGTCAGGCGTTGCTGTTGCAGACCGGTTTCGACCTGCGCTACAACACCCTATTCTACGCCGACGCCTACTCGCCTTTCCTCGGCGCTTTCTACCAGCAGCAAGAGTACAAGGTGGGCAACACCCTTTGGACCGATTTCTTCGTGTCCGGACAGATAAAGCATGCGATACTTTACGCCAAACTCCTGCATATCAACACCTTGTTGGAGAAAAACCCGTCATATTTCATGATACCGCACTATCCCGGACAGGATTTCACCGTGCAATGGGGCGTGATTTGGCGGTTCTTCGACTAAAAAAGCACTCCTGAGAGATACTTTCGAACACAGATTTCACGGATATAACAGATTGACTATCTTGATTTTTAAGCAAGCATAATTGAAAAAATAACGAATGCTATCGTATATTACAATAATTTATGAAAAAGGCTCTTATTTCGATTCTTTTTGCCCTTGCAATGGCAAATATGGCGTTTTCGCAGATAACGGTACGTTTTGCAAGCAGGTTGGCTTTGAACGGTTACATACAACTGGATTCTGTTGTGGTTGAGAACGTTACCCGCTCGTGGACGGAGAGGCTCGTTTATCCCGACACGGTGCTTGTTTTCGCTTCATCATCCATTGCCGAAGCGCAAGGCTGGAACATTGGTTTGGCGAGTTACCCCAACCCTTTCCGCGGCACAGCCACGGTAAGTCTTACGGCACCGGAAAGCGGCAACTATACCTTGCGTCTGTTCAACCTTTCGGGACAGCTGCTGGCAGAGACCGCACAACGCCTCGAAGCCGGCACCAGCCTTTTCGACATATCGCTACGGGAGCCGCAGATGGCACTGCTCACCGTAAGTTCGGCACACGGACAAAATAGTCTGAAACTGCTCAACAGCGGCAGGACCAGTGGCAACGCCATAGCATTCCGTAGTAACATCATGGCGACCAATAAGATGCAGTCGAACCAACCTTTCGCCACCGGTGATTTGATGCGTTACATCGGCTATGCCACATACAACGGCAACCAACTAATTAGCACTCCGATAGAACAAAACCAGCAAGTATCGGAATCTCTCACACTACTTTTCTCGGCCGACCTGCCGACGGTTTATACCAATACACCCACAAATGTCTCCACCACGGCGGCGTCCTGCGGCGGCAATGTGCTTAGCGACGGCGGCTCACCAATTATTAGTCGCGGCATCTGCTGGAGCATCTCTCAAAATCCCACTATCAACGACAGTCACACCTCCGACAGCACAGGATTGGGCACTTTTTCGAGCAACATTACCGGACTCACCTCCGGCACCTTCTATTTTGTCCGCGCCTACGCCACAAACACCAACGGCACGGCCTACGGCAACGAGACTTTTGTCCTTGCCACACCGGAGAACTACATAAATCCTCTGCCCGGCGTTTTTTCCATTTCCGCTACGGATCAGATACATTTCTCCAAAGGCAACCTGCAGTACACCAATTTAGGCACACACGTAGTTGCGGGCGGAGACACTGTCAGGGGCACTTGGCGATTTGCCGAGCACCAATGGGAGACAATCGGCACCGCAAACAGTAACATATCTTCCACTTACACTGGCTGGATAGACCTTTTTTGCTGGGCCACAAGCGGTTACCACGACAGCAACGACATCTACAACACACATTACTACCCTTATTCCTACGACACCAACTCTGTTTCGCGGCAATACAACTGGTGGGGATACGGTCCGTCGTTGAATATGCCAGACACCAACCTTGTAGGGACCAGCGCCAATTACGACTGGGGTGTTTACAACGCCATAAGCAACGGCGGCAACACGTCGGGAATGTGGCGTACCCTTACTGCCGCAGAATGTGATTATCTTACAAGACTCCGCACCGATGCCGCTCAAAAATGGGGGGTGGGCTTTGTAAACGGGGTTTACGGAGTCTTTCTCCTGCCCGACGACTGGACTCTGCCGCAAGGACTTACTTTCTCGGCAGGAATGAACTCCAACAACAGTTATACCGTTGCCGAATGGGCGATGATGGAGAGCATGGGCGCCGTTTTCCTGCCAAGCGGATTGAACAGGTACCACAAGGATGTGGGCGGGACAGCCGCTTACTATTGGGCTTCAACGAATTTTTATTTACAAAGTGAGAACTCGAATCTATCCTGTTTTCATTTCTTGAGCAGTTCTGGCAGCGGATATTTCCACGGAGGAGGGTTAAGAAGATGTTTCGGCTGCTCCGTCAGGCTGGTTACCAATTCGAAGTAAATTGAAAATTGAAAGTTGAGAGTTGAAAGTTGATTTTTATTCTTCGCTTCGCTATCGAAACATTCACTGACTGTTTCTTCACCTTTGCCGGGCTCACTTTTTAGATGGTCTGTCTATCACTTTCTCGTTGCTGTCGAGATAGCGCAGCTGGCCGTTGCCGTCGAGGAAGAAACAGCGGTGGCAAGTGCTTGTAACAAAGTGTTTTACATTTATATTTAAAAAAACAAGTAACGATGAAACGTGCGGGTTATTGTGTGGAGAGGAATCTGAACGAAAATCGACAAAAAAAATGTTAAACAGTGTTTGCTGTTTCGGAATTTTTTATTATATTTGCAATGACTTAAAAAGGAAAAACATGAAGATATTACACACAAGCGACTGGCATTTAGGGCATGTGCTCTATGGCTACGATCGCACAAACGAACAGCAGGCCATGCTCGACCAGATGGTACGGATTGCCAAAGAGGAGAATCCCGACTTATTTCTTGTAAGCGGCGATGTTTACCACATCTCCGACCCCAAGCCCGCCGTGCAGAAGATGTTCAACAAAACCATAATCGAGCTGAGCAAGACTTGTCCCGAAATGACCATTGTGGTAACCGCCGGCAACCACGACAGCGGCACCAAACACGAGATTTTCAAGACACCGTGGGAGGCACTCAATGTATATATGATAGGCAAGTTCAACAAGGAGGACATGGAATCGCACATCATCGAGATTCCCGACAAAGGCTTTGTGGTGGCTCTGCCATTTACACACGACCGTTTGTTGCCCGAAAACGCTTACAGTCAGTTGCTTGACATTGTTGAACAACGGAATACGCAAAATCTCCCCGTGGTTTTCAGCGCCCATACCGCCATTTCGGGCGGCGATTTCGCAGGACACGACGATGCCTCCGACATGCGTGTGGGAGGCGTGGATGTCGTCGATGTAAACACTATAGACGGACGATACGACTATCTGGCTTTGGGCCATATCCACAAACCTCAGTTTGTACATACAGGCAAACACAACGTGCGCTACTGCGGTTCGCCGATGGCTGTGAGTTTCGACGAGGCCTATCCCCATTCGGTGACCATTGTGGACATCCCCGAACACAATGCGACACTGACCGACGCCAATTACACCTTCAAAGAAATCATCAACCCCCGTCCGCTGGTGACCTTGCCCAATCCAAAGGACACAAGCGTGTTCGGCAAATGGGAAGATGTTGACGCCCAGTACGGGGCATATCCCGCCGACGCCAAAGAGTACATCCGTCTGAATATCACAGACCCCGAAAACATGCCTTCCAACGCATACGAAAAAGCGGTTGCTCAGGCCAACGGCAAGGAATATGTGTTCTGTTTCATCAACGCCAAGCGCAGAACCATTGCAGACAGCGGCAGCGGCGGCACGCGACAGATGAGCGTGGAAGAATTTCAGGCCACCGACCCGTGGGAAGTGGTGAAGATGTTTGCCGCTGACACCAACAACCCGTTTTTCAACGAAGAAGAAGCGCGGCCCCTATTCGAAGAAGTGTTGGACGAACTTAAAGCCAAGGAGGACTAATTATGAAACTGAGAAAACTGGAAATACACAACATCGCATCTATCGAAGATGCCGTTATCGATTTTGAAAATGCTCCGCTTTCCGACAGCAATGTGGTGCTGATTACCGGCGATACAGGCGCAGGCAAATCCACCATCCTTGACGCCATCTGCCTGGCACTTTATGCCACCACACCACGTTTGGTCAACACTGAGATGGACGGCAAATGGCAGGAAAACGACAACGACTCGATGGACATTACAGACACCATGCAACTGATGCGGAAAAACACCACCGATGCCTATTCGCGACTGTGGTTCCTTGGCAGCGACGGAAACGAGTATAAGGCCGAATGGCACGTGGAACGCAAAAGGATAAAACTCGACCGCACTTGGACGTTGCAAAACCTCACCCATCCGGAGGCCTCGCCACAACCCGGCAACGGTGTAAGCAACATCAAGGGAATCGGGAAAGACAAGGAGATGATGGAGGCCATACTTACGGCTGTAGGCCTGACTTTCGACCAATTCTGCCGTACCACCATGCTGGCGCAGGGCGAGTTCACCCGTTTTCTGAAGTGCAGCAACGAAGAGAAAGCCGCCATTCTCGAAAAAATCACCAACACCGAGCAATACTCCGAAATCGGAAAGAAGGTCCACGATTTGACCAACAACATATACAAAAAGGAAATGGAAGCTGCCGATCCTGAGAAGAAAGAACAGGCGATGACACCTGAGCAGAGGGCGGAAACAGAGGCAAAACGCGATGAGATCGGCAAAGAGCTTAAATTGTTGGATGCCAATCTGGAAACTGCGCAGAATAAAGAAAAATGGCAGTCGACACAGAAAACCCTGCTCGACAACCAAGAAAAAACGCAAGAAGCACTTACGAACGCAAAGAAAGAGATAGAAACCGACAATTTCAAGGCATTGCAACAGAACGTGTCCGACTGGGATGCCACCGACGACGCACGTAAATCGCTGACAGCCATCAACGAAGCGAACGCAACAATAAATCAGGCAAAACAACAGATAGAACAGCTGAAGTCGAAGTACGTCACCTTGCTCAACGGCAAAGAATTTGTACTCAGACAGATAGAAGCATTCAACAATAAAATCAAGAAAATTGACGAAGAGATGAAGGCCGAAGGAGGCCAACCCACTTCGAAAGAGCAATTGGAAAACCAATTCAAAGAGCTGTTGGCCCTGACTGGCAACATCGACCTTGCCAAAGAACGTGTCAATACCTATTTCAATAAACACAACGAACGAGTGGCGACGGGCGAGAAACTTGTCCAAAAGAAGGAAGAAATTGACAAGAAAACCGGAGAACTCAACGATCTGACTCCCAAGGTGGAGAATGCCAAAAAGAGTTACGAAGCGGCAGAGGGAGACTACGAGCGACTGAACATGGCTGTTAATACTCTGGCCGAGAAACTGCGTGAAAGTTTACAAACCGGCCACAGATGTCCCATCTGCGGACAAGCCGTGACATCGCTCGACACCGTTCCGCACGAAGAAGTGTTACAAAAAGCTGTTGCCAAGGCCAAAAAGGAACGCGACGATGCGAAAAACAACTACGACCAACTGAACGAACTTCTGAAAAACTGCACAATTTGGCTAAAACAGAACAAACCCACCTATGATAAAGATTTGAAAGCCTACAACGAGGACCAATCGCTCGAAAACGCCAAAAACGCCGCCATCGAATCCTTGGGGAAATGCAACATATCGCAACCGCTCGACGAGCAGACCATCGGGGTATTGGAACAGGCCAAGGCAAATGCAGAACAGCAAAGAAAAGAGCTTGATGCAAAGATAAAACGGGCCGAAAGACACGATAATCTGCAAAGGGCTCTCGAAGAAACCAAGGTACACAAAGAGAAGGTGCTGAACGATACGATAGAGGGCATACTCAAAGACCTTCCCGAATGGAGCTCCATGAAATCCCAAAGTGCTGTAGAGATAGGCAATATCGCAGCAGCGACACAAAGTCTTTCGAACAGCATCACCTCCGTTTTGACGAACAAAAATACTGCTACGGAAAGCCTTAACGCAAACCGAGTATTTCTCGACAATTTCTTGAAAGAGCACTCCGAAATCACTCTGCAAAGATTGGAACAGTTGCTGCAACTGAAAGAGCAAATCGCGCAACAGCGCAAGTATATCGACGACAAAAGACAAATCTTTGCCACTGCACAAGGCTCTTTGGAAACCATCAACAGACAGATAGAGGAACATCAGAAAACCAAACCAGAATTAGCCGAGGGCGATAGCATCGAAAATCTGCAAAAGGCCATTGCCGAACTGAAGGAACAGGCGGACACCTCCAGAAACACCTATGGTTCCATCGAACAGCAGCTGAATGACGACGACAAACGGAAAGAGGAATTGGCCGGACTCAAAGCCGAGTACGAAAAGCGCAAAGCCGTATATGAGAAATGGAGAAAACTCGACAAACTGATTGGCGATGGCAACGGCGACAAGTTCCGACTCATCGCGCAGAGCTACATCCTTGCCAATTTGGTAAACGCCGCCAACGTCCACATGCGTTCCCTCACCGACCGCTACACACTGCACACGGCTCCCGGACAAGATCTGATAATACTTGTGGAAGACGCCTACCAAGGCGGGGTGAGACGTCCGGCAAGCACCATCTCGGGCGGAGAGAGCTTCCTCGTCTCCTTGGCTTTGGCCCTGGCGTTGAGCGAGATAGGCCAGAGTCTGAAGGTGGAGACACTGTTTATCGACGAGGGTTTCGGCACCCTGAGCGGCGAGCCTTTGCACAAAGCCATCAACACCCTTGAGAC
>JAEEGK010018652.1_pt1 | contig 14988 bp, 9 predicted proteins | sample 8958771 | NCBI WGS metagenome assembly JAEEGK01 (sample SAMN16246547, study PRJNA631951) | gut metagenome | biome: gut microbiome; feature: rumen; material: SC-attached | host: Bos | place: Iran: Karaj | collected 2018-10 | reverse complement strand
ACAGGTGGGGTGTTGAACGGGGTGTTCCAAGGCTCCAACAGCGGGTTGTTTTTCGGTTTTTCCATAGGTTGTGCGCTCATTATCAAAGCGAATAAAATCAATGATAACGATAAAAGAAAAGATTTTTTCATAAGATGTTGATTCAGTGTTTCTTGCCGACGATAGCTTCCAGTTCGGCTACCGTTTTGGGCACGGCCTGACCGAGCACGCGATGACTCTTGGCGGTCACCACCACGTCGTCTTCGATACGGATGCCGCCGAAGTCGAGGTAGCTTTCCAGCTTGTCGTAATTGATGAAGGCGGCGAGATGATTCTGTTTGCGCCACAGCGCGATGAGCTTAGGAATGAAGTAGATACCGGGCTCCACGGTCATCACCATACCGGGCTCGAGGGTACGGGCCATGCGGAGGTTGCGGGTGCCGAAGATGTCGCTGCGCTTGAACTCATCGTTGTAGCCCACATAGTCCTCGCCAAGGCCTTCCATATCGTGAACATCGAGGCCGAGCTGGTGGCCGAGGCCGTGGGGGAAGAAGAGCGCGTGGGCGCCGAGGCGCACGCCCTCCTGCACATCGCCCTTCATCAGGCCGAGGTCCTTGAGACCGCGCATCACGATTTCGGCGGCGGCGAAATGCACGTCGCGGTAGGGGGTGCCGGGCTTCACCTTCTTGATACCTTCCATGTTGGCTTTCAGCACAATCTCATAGATATCTTTCTGTTTCTGAGTGAATTTGCCGCTTACCGGGAACGTACGCGTCATGTCGGAGCAGTAGTTCATCAGTCCTTCCACGCCGGAGTCCACCAACAGGAGCTTGCCCTTCTGCAATTCCACGTTGTGGTCGGTATTGTGGAAAATTTCGCCGTGCTGGGTGAGGATGATGGGGAACGAAAAGCCGTTGCCTTCGCCGTTGGCGATGCCGTCGGCGATACCCACCAGCTGGTGCTCGGTGGCACCGGGCTTGCAGTTGCGCATCACGGTGGTGTGCAGCTTCCATGCCATGTCGGCAGCCTTCTCCATCTCCGCAATCTCGCGGGCTTCCTTGATGGAGCGCATGGCGATGATGGCCTTGTGCAGCTCGATGGAGGCGTAGTTGTTGATCACGTTCACGCTCTTCTGCAACAGATTGGCGAGAGTGATCTGCAGGTCGTGGCGGTAGGCTTTGGTGAAATGGATGGTGCGCGAAGCGTTTTGGCGGAGGTAGCCTTTCAGTTTCGACATCGGCATCGACTCGGTGATGCCCACCTGTGCGGCTAATGTGCTGATGGAAGGCTGGTCGCCCACCCAGATGATGTCGTCGATGGTGAAATCGTCGCCGAAGAGGATGGTGCGATTCTCATCGATGTCGATGACGGCGGCCAGCGACGGAGCGGTGAGGCCGAAGTAGTAGATGAAGTTGCTGTCCTGCCGGAAGTTATAGGTGTTGGCGGGATAGTTCATGGGGGCGTCGTTGTTGCCCAAGAAAAGCAGCAGGCCGGAGCCCATTTTGCGGGCGAGTTCCTTACGGCGCGCCACATACACAGATTTTTCAAACAAAGGATTCATATTGATATTTTTTACAATTAATAATTTTCTACTGCATAATTTGCGGACGGCAAAAGTACTCATTTTTTAGGTTTCAACAAAAAATTTTACACACAAAGAAGAAGTTTTTTTCATCTTTTTTGTTGTGAGGGTTCACATTTCTGCTGTGAGGGGATAAATATCCATTAAAAAAGTGTACTTTTGCGGCATCAAACAATACCCCTTTCCCATGAGCAATTTCAAAAACTGGTTTAAAAGCCTGCTCGTCAACTTCACACGAGTGTTCAAGCGTTATCCGGCCGCCTGCTTTTTTTCTGCCGCACTGACATTGTTGGTGATCGACGTCATCATTACAGACCAATGTGGCGAGACGTGGCCGTCTGAAAAAACCTACATCTCCTGTGGATGGGGGCTGGGACTGGCAATGGTACTGTCGATGGCCTTCGAACTATTCTGTACCATACGAAAGGTCAAGTTGTGGCAGCGTCTCACTGGCACAGGCATCATCGTAGCCATTGCTGCAGTATGTACATGCGGCTGCCTATTTGAATTTCTCACCATGGAATTGCTGTTCGCCATGGCCTTTGCAGCGGTGTTGTGCGTATTGTTAGCCTTCAGCTATAGCCGCAATGCGTACAAAGTGTGGAACTACCATGCCAAACTGTTGGTGGCGCTCCTCATTGCTGGTATTCTTTGCGACATTATTGCTACAAGCATCGCTGGCATCACAGCCACCATCGAAATCCTATTTAACCCCCAGATGTATTTTCTGCTTCAGATTTCCTTGGCGTTCATCTTCATTTTTCTGATGGCATGTTGCACGTTAGCCTTGATGCCTACCGAGGAAGAGGCCTACAGCGCACAACCCAACCCGCACAAACTGGTCCGTTTTCTGATGCAGTATATCCTGCTGCCGCTCATCTGCATAGAGGGTATCATCCTGTACATTTATGGCATCACCATCCTCGTACACTGGGAGTTACCAGAAGGCGGCATCGTCGGTTTGGTGTTCTCGTATGCTATCATCGGCTCGTTCATCTGGTACCTGCTCATGCCCTATTTCCTCTCCGAAGAGAAACAGTGGGTGCGCTTTTTCCACCGAGGCTTCTTCATCTCGCTACTGCCTCTGCTGGCACTGCTGTTCGTGGGCCTTTTCCGCCGCATCAGCGACTACGGGCTCACCACCAACCGTTACATCGTTTTCGTAATCAGCGCGTGGTTCGCGGTCATCTCCATTATCTTCTCTATCAAAAAAATAAAAAATGTCACTCCTCTCCTGCTTTCGCTGCTGGTGGTAACGCTGCTCACGATGTTCGGGCCATGGAGCATGAACAACCTGCCCGACAGAATGCAGACGGCGCGGTTTGAAAAGTTGGCCACGGAGTATGGTCTGCTGAAAGACGGACACATTGTGGCGGCCGAAAAGCCCCTCAACGAAGAGCAGTGCTATGCCATGAACCCCTGCATTGATTATTTCACAGACTACAACTATCGCCATACAGATGGATTTATGCAGAAGTACTTTAACATGTCGGAAGATGAGTGCAAAGAATTAGCAGAAAAAGAACAAAAAAGCGTGAAGGATATACTGATGGAGCAAATGAATGGAAGGTATATTTGGTATCGCCCACGTGATGCAGAAGTAGAAACCTATCGTTATTTCAGTTTTTATAAAAGTGACACACAATCCCATCAGTTGCTTTCCACGAAGGGCTTCGACTATGTCTTTGCTTTCAGCGAATATAGTGATGACAAGTGTAGTGAAACCTTCCATGGTGATAAGCTTCAAATTGACATTACCACTGATTTCCGAAATGACACCTGTATTACTTTCAAAATCAACGGCGAAAGCATCCGCATCAACGTGTGCGACTCCCTACAGATTGCCCAATTGTTAACCCAAATTGATGAGTACGGGGCGGAACTCCCCACTACTACCATCCGCCACGAAGACGAGCGGGTGTCGCTGCTGATAGAGATTTCCAGCTTGGGAATCCGACGAAAGCCCGATGGATCCATCTTCATGGATGATGTCAGAAGCACCGGATTTGTGAGAAAGAAAGAGTAGTATTCACAAAGCTCCCTTATTTCCGACTTTTTTTCAAAAAAATGCGACTAATTGTAAATCGTATACAATATTTATTGTATATTTGCCGAAAATTTTAAGAATTAATTATTAATAAAAAAATCTCCAATGAAAAAGACCTTTACCCTTTTCATGGTTGCACTGATGGCCATGCTGTTCACTTTTGCGTCGAGGAATGTAATGGCGCAATGCAATCCGATTTCCATCACCACGTCATCTCTTTATGGCGAGAACTTCAGCGGATATTCCGCTGTTTCTGATATTGCTGCAGCGGGTGCAGTTCCCACTTGTTGGGACTACCTGTACAGCGGCACCAGCGAGAACTACGAGCCGAAGGTGTTCAACGGCACCTACACGCCCACTGCCAATAACAATGCCATTGAAATCACTTCAGGTGGGTCCTATCTGTTCGGCTTCATTCCGTTGAGCGATGCTGGCGTTGACAACTACATCATACTGCCTGAATTTGCCAACGGTCTTGACGAGTTGCAGATTCTCTTCAGCACGTCCATGTCCACCGACACGGCAGGAGCCCTCACCCTCGGCTTCATGACCGACCCTGCCGATGCCAACACCTTCACCGACATTGCCGCCATACCGAGCAACTACTACGCCACCGACCGATATGTGATGCACAGCTTCACTCTTGGCAACTATCCTCAGTGCGCCAACATGCACGCTCGCCTTGCTTTCCGTTGGAGCGATGCCAGCAGAAGCGCCACTTCCACCGTCTGCATCGACGACATCTCGGTGCGCATCAAGCTGAACTGCGAAGACCCGAGCAACCTCTATGTCTATGGCATAGCCCCCAACAGTGCCATTCTTGACTGGCTGCCGGGAGCCGACCAGCAGGAGTGGGAACTCGACTGCAACGGCACACACCAACTCATCACCACCCGTCCTTACACCCTCACCGGGCTCACCCCCACCACCGAATACACGGTGAGACTGCGCGGTGCCTGTGCGGCCAACGACAGCTCTTACTGGAGCACACCTGTCACCTTCACCTCGGCCTGCCCCATCAACACCGTTGACGACAACACCCCCTTCACCGAGACTTTCGCCACCAACAGCCTCAACTGCTGGTTCACCGACATCACTGCCGGTAGCGACGACTGGGAAATCACCAACAGCTCGCACAGCGGCACCTACGGAGTGACCTACTCCAACTCGCTGTTCGGCGACCTGCTGGGCACCACCGAACCCAGCATCATGGACATCCTCGGCATGTTCGGCAACATGATGAACTTCGGCACCGGCTCATCATACCTCATCTCCCCCATCCTTGACCTTTCCGGACTCACCATGCCGGTAAGCCTCACCTTCTACCGCCGTCAGGTCTCTTCGATGACACCCCTCACCTTACAGGTCTATTTCCGCACCTCTCCCACCGGCAACTGGGGCTGGCTGGCCCAATACACCACCTCTTCTTCCACATGGAGCTTCGAAAGCATCAGCCTCCCCAACCCCTCCGCTGAATACCAGATTGCCTTCGTGAGCCTCGTGGACATGACCAACATGGGCGACATCTTCGACATCGGCAACATGATGGACCCCAACGCCACCTTCGACTTGGCCAGTGTCATCGACCTTGACGACATCCGCGTGGGCGCCTCCACCGACTGCAACATGCCCACCAGCATCCTCGCCTACAACATCGGCAACAACAGCGCCACAGTGAGCTGGGTGCCCGGCAATGCCTCCTCATGGGAAATTGAGTACGGTCCGAGCGGTTTCACACAGGGCACTGGCACCACGGTGACCTCCACCACCCACCAGTACACCTTTACCGGCCTTCAACCGCAGACCAGCTACGACGTTTATGTGCGTGGCAACTGCGGCAACAACATACTCAGCGACTGGAGTCCCGTGACCCAGTTCACTACCACCTATACGGGCATCAACGGCTACAGCCTCAGCGCCCGCGTGGTGCCGAACCCCGCCACCGACCACTGCACCGTGGAGTGCGCCGCCACCTCCGGCGAGATTACCCTCTTTGATGTTTGCGGCCAACAAGTGCTTTCCACCCGGATTACCGGTCAAAGCACCGACATCAACCTGAGTAACCTCTCCGACGGTATCTACATGCTGCGTATCACCGCTGACGACCACACCACCACAACGGTCAAGATCATCAAGAAATAATGTATTCTGGAAGCCAATCTGTACAATAGGCTTCCGTACACTTCAAAAATAACCCATGGCGCATACTATATGCGCCATGTTTTCGTTATGGATAAATCATGAAAAAGACCCTACTCCTTTTCGCCATCCTATTAGTGGTTGCAGGCACGTGCGGTTTCGCACAGCAGGACAGCACGATACAGAAATTCCCCGTTCTGAAAGCAGAGCTGCGCCTTAGCGATTCGCTACCCATCCCTCTTTCCCAAAACCAGAATCCGACCTTATGGAAGAACCAGCACGACTGGATTTCGTACCAGATGAAAGTATCGCTGAAGACCGAAGATGAAGATCTCGCCTTCCAGTGTTTCATGGTGAACCGCACCGACAGTCTGATCTATTTCAACCTGCACAAGTCAGGCATTGAACTGATGCGAGTGGTGCTCACCCCCGACTCAGTGATTCTGGTCAACAAGTTACAGAAAGAATACTACAGAGGTAACTATCAGTTATTCAAAGCTATCTTCAATATTCCACTCACCTTCGCCATGATACAGGCGATACTCAACGGCACCGATTTCACGGAGTGCGAAGGGCGTTTTTCGACGGTTGCTGAGGATCAGCAGATCAAGTATATCTGGCCGCAGCGACAGTGCGGAACCTTGGCGGTAATGCAGGAGATAACCGCCGACGCGAACGGCCTGCTGTTGCGCAACGACCTCACCGAGCTGGCAAGCGGCCGCGAGGTGCTTCTCACCTACAACAACCCTCGTCTCGAGGAGGTGAATTTTGCCCCCGAAGCGACTGAGGCACAAATGAAACCTTTCGCCCTTTTCGACGGTTTCACCCTTACGATTGCCAGCGAGGAGGTGACGTTGAAGGCCGACATCTCCAAACTGAAGGTCAACGTGCCTGGTCCCACGAGCATCAAGATTCCCGACTCATTTACACCGATGCAAAATCCTAATCCGCAGCAGTAATGGAAAATAGAAATAATATAGTAGCGATTTTGGCAGGCGGAACGGGCAGCCGTGTGGGTGGTGAAGAGCCCAAACAGTTCTTGGATCTGGGGGGCAAGACGTTGTTGGAGCGCACGATAGAAGTTTTCGAGGCGCATCCCCGCATCGACCGCATCGTGGTGGTGTCGCATCCCGACCATATCGGGCGGGTGGAGGCCATCCGGGCGAAACATCAGGGCGGGAAGTGGCGGCTGACGGTGGCGGGCGGTGTCGAACGGTACTGGTCAACGGCGGCGGCGGTAGAGGCCTGTCCCGCCGAGGGCAACCTGCTGATCCACGATGCGGCGCGTCCCTGCGTGTCGGCAGCACTTATCGACCGGCTGCTGGATGCGCTGGAGAGCCATGCGGCAGCAGTACCCGTCATCCCCATCAGCGACACCCTATTAGAAGTGGAAGATAATGGCGTAAAATGCGTACCCAACCGCCAAAACTTCCGATTTGCACAAACTCCGCAGGCTTTTCACCTCCCCTTGCTCCATCAAGCCATTGCACAGTTAAAAAGCAATTCAAACTATTGTTTTACAGACGATTGCGGACTTTTCAAACATTATTTTCCAGAAATTCCTATTGCAATAGTGGAAGGAGAAATTAGCAATAAAAAACTTACATATAAAACTGATATTCAAGAATTTATAAAATATTTTCAAGAAAACAGTAAAAAAGGGTTGTAGAAATAAAAAATAGTCGTATTTTTGCACTCCAATTTTGAAGGAAATAAACACACAAAATTAGAGAGAGATGTCAAGAGTTTGTCAAATCACTGGAAAGAAAGCCATCGTAGGAAACTATGTTTCCCATTCCAATATTAAAACTAAAAGAACCTTCAAGCCCAACCTTCACACGAAGAAATTCTTCGTTCCTGAATTGAATGACTGGGTAGTTCTGAAGGTTTCCGCCAAGGCCATGCGTACGATGAGCAAGAATGGCGTATGGAACAGCATTATTGAAGCAGACAAAAAAGGGGTTTTATAAAATTTTTGTTTGGGATTTTATGGAAGGACAGCTGCTTTCGGGCGGCTGTTCTTTTTTTATGCCAGTACATTCAGGGCAGAAAGGTACAAACATACCATTCAACATCTTTGACGAAAGACATCATTTCGCAAATATATTATTCAAAAAAAGTGTATTTTTGCAGCGAAAAACCTCACATTCATGAAAAAAATATTGGTCTTTCTGTTTTTGCTACCCATCGGCATAGTGTGTGCACAACAAAGTCTTATCGTGACTTTTACGGGCAGGAACTTGAATACCGACGAGTATATGCCGCTGACGCGCGTTGAGATCACGAATCTCGAACAAGGCTGGACTCATACGCTTTATTACCCTGATACGATTGCCATCTTCACCCAGACAGGACTGAATGACTATGCCCTGCAACAGAACGCTCTCCGGTGGCAAAGCCTCCCCAATCCCTTCCACGGCTCCACCGACGCATTTCTGTATTGCAATGAGAGCGGACCTTTGAAGATTGTGCTGGCCGACCTGTCTGGCCGCATCCTGACCATCCACCAGGAAGAGTGTTCGCCGATAGGGCAACACCACTTCAAGATCAATGTCGGCCAATCCGGCATGTATGTGCTGACCGCCTATCAGAATGGGGTAGCCGCATCCACCAAGTTAGTGAGCACCGAAACCGGCTCCAACAACACGGGGCGGAACATACAATACGTAGGAACGACACTCCCATCAGACTCGCCGGACCTTATCATTGAAAAAGGAGGCACCCCGTCGAAAGGACAGATAGAGCTTCCCTTCACCATCATTGACAGCATGAGTTACCAAGGATTCTCCCGCTGCAATGGAGACGAATTCTATAGCGAACGAATCGAAAGGGTGCAGATTTACACGGAAGATTTTACATTCCATTTCGACTGCGGCGAGCCCCTGCCACGTGACACGAATCCCGACAATGGACATCCCTGCCACGACGTTCCATTCCTCACCGACTACGACGGCAACGTCTATGGAACTGTGCAGATCGGGAGCCAATGCTGGATGAAGGAAAATCTGCGCACCACCCATTACGCCGACGGGCGCCCACTGATGTTAGGGGACACCACCTCCAGCAATTTCAGCACCTTCCACTACCCTTATGGCGACAGCAGCTACATCCATCCCCATGGACTGCTCTACAACTGGGCGACAACGATGGACAGCAATGCCTCCTCATCGTCCAACCCAAGCGGTGTGCAAGGGTTGTGCCCCGACGGGTGGCATGTGCCCAGTCGAGATGAGTGGTACCAGCTCCTCGACTACATTGATGATTTCAGCAATTATGTTTGCGGGAATGGACACACTGCCCGCGCACTGGCCGCGAACGAGGGGTGGCGCAACTGCCATTGTGGCGTATGGACATGCAGCATAGCCTTTGAACCCAGCCAAAACAACGCGACAGGATTCAGCGCCACCGGCGCAGGCTATTGTCTTCATGGGAACACCAACCCGTTTTACCCTGAATTCGGATTCAACACCTTCTTCTGGAGTTCCACCAAAGAAGAGGATGCCGTGGATATAATTAGGTTGCGCTGCAACTACCCTGAAACTGACATAATACCCATGGGCCCATCTCTTGGCCATTCCGTGCGATGCCTGCATGACTAAACCCTTGTCGAATACCGCCTGCGGGAAGCCTGCAAAAAAATCCCCATACATTCGCCCATTCATGCAATAAAAACGCAGGAAAATAGTTATAGTTTTTTGTGATTGTAAAAACGAGAACTTTCCTGCATTTCAGACCCGCCACTTTGCTGTGGCTGCTGCTGTTTTTCGGCATGATGCCGGCATGGGGGCAATATACCACCCAGCTGAAAGGCCGCGTGGTGGACACCTACGGCAATCCCGTTGAAAATGTGCTGATTACAACCACCCACAACAGCACCACCATTTTCAGCCGAGCGGAAGGAGAGTTCAGCATCACCATACCCGTCAACCGCGAGACGGGCATTCACTTCCAGCACCCATCGTACCGCGACACCACCCTCTACGTGAAAGTGGCCCGCGGCACCGACACCAGTATCGTGATGGTGTTGGCCACCAACGGCGAGATGCTGGACGGCCTAACAGTGACCGACAAGTATGCCGACTCGTACACGCGCATCGACCCGAAAGCATCGTTCACCATGCCGACCCCGAGCGGCGGTGTGGAGTCGCTCATCAAGTCGATGCCGGGCGCATCGTCCACCAACGAACTGAGCAACCAGTACAACGTGCGCGGCGGCAACTATGATGAGAACCTGGTGTTTGTGAACGACATACAGATATACCGACCGTTTCTGGTGCGTAGCGCCCAACAGGAAGGAATGGGCTTCGTGAACCTCGACCTCGCGAGAAACGTGCGCTTCTCGGCCGGCGGCTTCGAGGCGAAATATGGCGACAAGATGTCATCGGTGCTGGATGTGGAGTACAAAAAGCCGGTGACCTACGGCGGCGGCTTCACCCTCAGCTTCCTCGGCGCCACCGCCTATGCCGAAGGCAACGTCAACGACAAGTTCACCTTCCTCGTGGGAGCAAGATACAAGACCAACAGCTACCTGTTCCGCTCGCTGGAGACCAAAGGCACCTACAAGCCCAACTTCTTCGACCTGCAGATGCTGCTGACCTGGAAACTGTCGGACAAATGGAGCCTCGATCTTTTAGGCAACTTCTCACGCAACTCCTACAAATACATCCCCGAAGACCGCGAAACCAAATTCGGAACCATCTCCGAGGCGCGAAAAATCATCATCTATTACGACGGACAGGAGGTGGACAATTACGAGAACTATTTAGGCGGCCTCACGCTGACCTTCCAGCCTAACACGCGAGACCAGTACCGCCTGATTCTGTCCTCCTATTACGCCAAAGAGACAGAGACTTACGACCTGCAAAGTCAGTACTGGCTGAGCGACATTGAGCCCGACTTGGGCAGCGAGAGCGATGACATCGCGCAGGTGACCGACGTGCGGGGATACGGCACCTTCCTCGAACATGCCCGCAACCGCCTCACCGCCGTGGTGGCCACCGCCGACCTGCGTGGACAGCACTCCTTCCCCAGCAACAAGATTGAATGGGGAGTGAAGGTGCAGAACGAAATCATCCACGACCATATCAAAGAGTGGAAAATGTTTGACTCGAGCGGATACACCATCCCCTGCCCTCCCACCATGCCGGGAGTGGAGGTGGCGTGGAACGACCCGTCGCGCATCTTGGACTTTGGCACGTTTTTCACCGCCGACAACGCCCTTAACACCGTCAGACTCAATGGGTTCATTCAATCCACCTGGACAATTGACAAAGACCAGAAGTGGGTACTTTACAGCGGGTTGCGGGCGCACTACTGGACCTTCAACAAGGAGTTTACCGTGTCGCCGCGCTTCATCCTCTCGTTCACGCCCCGTTGGAAACACGAGTGGGTGTTCCGCCTGAAGGCCGGCAGCTACTACCAGCCGCCTTTCTACCGCGAGATGCGCTACCGCGACGGCACCCTCAACCACAGCATCCGATCGCAACACTCCTACCAAGTGGCCCTCTCGGCCGACTACTCCTTCCGGATGTGGAACCGTCCGTTTAAGCTTACAGGAGAGGCCTACTACAAATATCTCACCAACCTCATATCCTATAGCGTTGACAATGTGCAGATTATATATTCCGCAGAGAACGATGCGAAAGGCTATGCCGCCGGAATCGACATGAAACTGAGTGGCGAGTTCATCCGCGGCATTGAGTCGTGGATCTCCCTCTCGCTGATGAAGACCGCCGAAGATTTGCTCTACGACCACTATATCGACAAGAATGGTCAGTATGTGGAGCCAGGCTACATTCCACGCCCTTCCGACCAGCGATTCGCCATCAACATCTTCTTCCAAGACCATGTCCCGTTCTTCACGCCGCTGCGGGTACACCTCAACTTCGTGTTTGCCAGTGGTTTGCCCTACGGCGCGCCCAACGCACAGCGCTACCAGCAAACCTTACGTTCACCGTGGTATCGCCGCGTGGATATCGGCTTCTCGTACATGTTCCTTGAAGAAAGCCGCGACAGGATGAAACACAACAGCAAGTTCCTGCGCTCCATCAAGAATGCAGGAATCTTCCTCGAAGTGTTTAACATCCTCAACATCAATAATGTATCATCCTACCTCTGGGTTACCGACATCAACAATACCATGACAGCGGTGCCCAACTACCTCACCTGCCGCACCATCAACTTGAAGTTGGCGATGAATTTTTAGCCCATCATTATAACCATTACCCACCATGAAAATCGTCATCATAGGAGCCGGATTAGGAGGATTAGAATGTGGATATCTGCTTAGTAAACAGGGATTTGAAGTCTGCATTTTGGAACAAGGGAAACAGATTGGCGGCTGTTTGCAATCATTTGAACGCAAGGGGCATCGTTTCGACACCGGTTTTCATTATGTTGGGGGAATGGGCGAAGGCGAGGTATTGTACCGCCTGTTCGAGGATTTTAATCTGCTGAACTTGCCCTGGAAAGAACTCGACAGAGAGTGTTTCGATGAGGTTTATATAGATGGGGAAAAATTCTCCTATATTAATGGTTATGAGAATTTTGCAGAAGAACTTTCACGCCAATTCCCAAACCAAAGAGAAGCCTTACATTGTTATGCCTCCATATTAAAAAATGCACAGGAAGGTCTGCAAGATTTCAGCAAGATGGCCGACAATCCGACCTCCCGCGAACTGATGACCACCTCCGCGTATAACTTTCTGCAACAGAACTTCAGCGATGAGAAGTTGCGCAATGTATTGTCGGCCACCTCATTGAAGATGGACTTGCTCGCAGATTCACTGCCTTTCTACCTGTTCGCACAGATCAACGGCACGTTCATTCAGAGCGCATGGCGGTTAGTTGGGGGCGGGCAGGTGCTAGCCGACACACTGGCCGCCGGCATCCGCAGTCATGGCGGCGAAGTACGCACACGGGCGCGTGTCACGGGGATGCAGGTGGACAACGAGCGGGTGAGCCGAGTCCTCATCAACGGGGAGGAGGAAATGGCTTGCGACTTAGTCATTTCCGACATCCATCCCAACATCTTGTTCCCGCTGCTTCCAGAAGGTGCTTTACGCAAGCGTTACATTCAAAGAATCAAAAACTTACATAATAGTTTCGGGGTTTTTACCGTTCATCTTCTCCTCAAAGAAAACAGCGTAAAATACCGCAACCGCAATCTGTTCATTCACCATCAGCCCGAGTTGTGGCGTACAGCTGAGCAGCCCGTTGACGGTCGCACCCGCTCCATCGGGGTACATTTTTCCGTTCCCGAAGACGGCGGCGAATACACCCACAATATCGACCTTTTCATGCCGATGTATTGGCAGGAGGTGGCAGCGTGGGCCGACAGCCAGCCCTTGCGCAGACCCAGCGACTACGAGAGTTTCAAGCAACGCCGTGCCGAAGATGCCATCGCGCAAGTGCTTCCCTATCTTCCTGAATTAAAAGGAAATATCGAACAGATTTTCACCTCCACGCCCCTCACCTACCACGATTATACCGGCACCTACGAAGGCAGCGCATACGGCATTTGTACCGATTGCAACAACCTGATGGTCACCATGTTGCCCACCAAAACACCCCTGCCCAACCTGTTCCTGACGGGACAAAGCATCAACTTCCACGGGGTGTTAGGCGTAACCGTGACGTCCAAAATCACTTGTGCACAAGTTATTGCATCTCTTCCAACGCTCTAAGAATCACTTTGTCGGAAGTATTGACGATGGGATAGAAGCCTTCTTCCTGATATAAATTCCTTCCAATCAAAGCCTTCAGCCACAATTTCAACTCTTGAGAAGAGGCTGCATTGAGAGAAACCGTACCTTTTTTCTTCTGATAGAAGGAGAGGAAATCCTGCACCACGGCGGCGGGAAGCTTCATACGCTTCACATACGAATCGGCGGTCGGATAACTCTTTAGCAGCTGCTCTTTATTCTGATTGGCAAAGTTAAAGGCATATTCCGTCAGCAATCCTGTATTAAATATCTCATTGAATACCACTGCATTAGAATCCCTATCGAGAGGTACGAAAATGTCGGGCATAATGCCGCCGCCGCCATACACGGTACGGCCTTTCTTAGTGGTATAACGGAGGCTCTTGTCCAACTTGATGCTGTCGGCGCTATCCATCTCTCCGTTTACATAGCGGCGCACCAGATCTTCGTAATAATCCTCAGTGCCGGCGGAGTAGTTGCGCTGGATGCAGCGGCCGCTGGGGGTATGGTAGCGAGCCACGGTGAGGCGTACCGACGAGCCGTCAGGTAGTTCAAACGCCTGCTGCACCAATCCTTTCCCGAACGAGCGGCGACCGATGACCATTCCGCGGTCGTTATCCTGGATGGCGCCGGCCACAATCTCGCTGGCCGAGGCACTGAAGTCGTCAATCAGCACCACCACACGACCTTTCTCGAAACTACCAGCTGCGGTGGCGAATACTGCCTCTTCCTTCACATTCTTCCCTTCCGTATAAACAATCTTCTCCCCTCTCGGGAGGAACGCATCACAGATGCGGATGGCTGCGGTAAGATAGCCGCCGCCGTTGCCCCGCAAGTCAAGTACGAGGTCGGTCATGCCGCGCTGCTTCAGCTTTTTAACAGCCTCGTCAAATTCGGCATCAGTCTTTTCGCCAAACTGGTTAAGTTTGATATAACCCACATGCGAATTCAGCATATAGGCCACATCGAGGGTGGTGGTAGGAATCTGGTCGCGCACGATGGTGTATTGGGTGGTGCCTTTAGCGCCAGGGCGGAAGATGCCCACCTTGACTTTGGTACCTTTTTTACCACGAAGCGACTTAAATACCTTATCTTGTGTAACATGCACACCGGCAATCTTCTCATCATCAACGGAAATGATGCGGTCGCCAGCACGAATGCCCACCTTTTCGGAAGGGCCTCCCGAAATGACCGCCACCACCATCACCGTATCATTCATAATGTTGAACTGAATGCCCACTCCTTCGAAGCCGCCGTCCAGTGATTCCATCATCTGCTTGTTCTCATCGGCAGTAGCGTAAACCGAATGGGGATCCAACGTTTGGAGCATTCCTTGGATGGCTCCGGCGAAGAGTTTCTCCTCGCTCACATCATCACAATAATACTGGTCGATGTAGGAGAGTACCGCATCGAATTTTTGCTTACCGCTGGACTCAGCCAGATCGTTGGTGAAGAGTTTCTTGGCGAGGAAGAGTGCCACTGCCATTCCAAACAAGAAGGTGGTAATAGGCAGCAGCCAGCGATTGACGTTTCCCATT
>JAEEGK010018650.1_pt1 | contig 14989 bp, 12 predicted proteins | sample 8958771 | NCBI WGS metagenome assembly JAEEGK01 (sample SAMN16246547, study PRJNA631951) | gut metagenome | biome: gut microbiome; feature: rumen; material: SC-attached | host: Bos | place: Iran: Karaj | collected 2018-10 | reverse complement strand
CAGCCCGCAAACAGGGCCAGGACGAACAGCACCGCGAGGATCAGTGCAAACTTCCTTTTCATAGCGTTTTCCTTTCTTCAGATTTCTTCCGCGGATATTACGGAATTATTACAATCGCACTATAACACAGTCCGTGGTGGAAATCAACCGTTTTGCACAAAAACAGCCTCTAATTTACGGGGAAAAGTGACAAAAACGGCTATCCCGATCCGGGAAGGAGCAGAGAAGAAAGGAAGAACGGAATAATTACATAATAAATAAAGGGTAATATATAATAATATTACCAGCTCGAATTGGCGGGAATACAACAAATCACGGGGATCGATCACCGGGGCCGGAGCGCGCACACGGGCAATCAGCTTCCCCAGGGGGAAGCTGTCACCGAAGGTGACTGATGAGGGAAATCCCCGCCCCCGCCGCAGCGGGCGATTCTCCTGGCTTGTTTCGGATTCGCCGTTTGTCTCTGCTTTCGTTCCCCTGTCCCGTCGCCTCCGGCGGCCTACTTTCTCGACGTGGAGAAAGTAGGCAAAGACACGCCCAAGGGAACCGCGTCGTCGCACGGGTGAATAGCCGGTATCCGGCTTTTGGCCGAATACCGGCAAGATTCCCCCGGCTCCTCCTACTCAAATCGAAGCGTTTGCTTCGATTTGAAAAGGACGTTTCACCGGAATCCTTCAGGTGTTGGCCGATCAGGCTGACACCTGACATTCCGGTGAATAAGGACGCGGCTGCGGCCCCCATTGGATTCCCTGGGGTTTACGGGGGACGAGGGACGGGGGACGATGACGGAGGGAGTCGAAGTGATTCATAGCTGTTGCTTTCAACGATTGCTGTTGTTTATCCGACTCTGACTCCCTCAGTCAGCTTCGCTGACAACCCCTCGGAGAGGGGGAGCATCGAATGAGCGGCAGCTGTGAAGGAGCCTGACTCCCTCAGTCAGCTACGCTGACAGCTCCCTCAAAGAGGGAGCCAATAAGGTAATGGATATAAAAACACAGCGGGCAAAATACCCGCTGTGTTTTTGTGCTTAAGAACGATCAGGCGGCCATGTACTCGTCGTAGGTCTCCTGATAGATTTCCCGGATGCGGTCCTGACCAAGGGCGGACAGCTGAGCCTGGAAATTATCCCACTCGCTGAAGGGCAGATCGCCCAGCAGGAAGAGGACGTAGTTCTCGGAGAAGTAGGTGTTGACGTCGGCCCGCAGGTTGCTGACCTCGGCGGAATCCTCGTCGGAGAGCTTGCAGGCAGCGGGGAAGTTGTAAGCGCCGTCGTAGTAATCCAGGGTCTCGTTCCAGACTTCGAAGAAGTGCAGGAGACGCTCGCCGCCGGGATACTTGTAGTTACGGGTCCAGCAGTTCAGGCCGCAGTCCATGGGGTTCTGCAGGTAGGCCATGGTGGCCCAGCCGGCGCCCAGCTCGAAGCCGGTGATGATCTCGTTCCACTCGCGCTCGCCGTTCTCGTTGTAGTTCCAGTAGGTACCCTCGGGACCATAGTTGCGCCAGTCAGCGCCGAAGGGAGAATAGGCCCAGTCCAGCCAGGTAACGACCAGGGGGATATTCTCGCAGCGGGCGGAGACGGAGCCGCCGGTGCCGCCGAACTCGTCGGGGTCAAGGTGCCAGTGGATGATGTCGCCGCGGTTGCGGACCAGGATGTGCTGCACGTCGAAGCGGGCGTTGGGGTTGACGCAGCTGGATTCGGTGCCGGCAACCTCGGAGGGGTTGAAGAAGGCGCAGCAGACGTTGCCGTTGGTGACGTCGGCGGTGATGTCCTCCAGGCCGCTCAGGGACTGGAAGTAGGGGCTCATGATGCCTTCGTCGAACCAGCCCTTTATGTACTGCATCAGCACCAGGTCGTCGTTGGTGGTGCCGTTGAAGTACACGGTGCCGTCAATGACCCGGGGATAGGAGGGGCCGGCGGCGGAGGGGCAGGTGTTGAAGGCGTTCCAGACGATGGCGTTGGCGTCGATGTTGGAGTAGATCTGCAGAGGATACTCGCAGTTCTCGAAGCCGGCGGTCTTGACGGCCATCAGCACGTCATGCCACTCGTCGAAGGTGCGGTATTCATAAGCGTCGAGACCCAGCTCATCCAGCCAGTCGCCGCGCATGAAGTAGCCGGTGGTCATGCAGGGCTCGTCATAGAAATCCACGAAGCCGGACCACTTGTCGGTGGTGGGGGTGTTGACGTTGCCCCACATGGCGTCGATGAACTTCCACTTCTTGGCCTGGTAGGTGTAGTTGGGAGCGTAGTCCTTCCAATCGAAGTGGTTGATAACGATCTCCTCGTCAATGGCCTCGGCCAGGGAGGAGCCCTGGTGGTAGGCATAGAAGCCGGCGGTGATGTCGCACATCTCGTCGGAGGCTTCCATGACGGAGAGGGTCTCCACGAAGGAGGCGGAGGCGATGACGTTGTACTCCATGTGCACGCCGGTCAGCTCTTCCATGCCGGAGTACATGGGCAGGTCGCCCATGCCGCCCTCGGGCAGGTACTGGGGAGTGAAGCTGAGGGTCATGTTGGTGAAGACTTCGTCGGTGGTGCTGAGGGGAAGGTCATACTCGTAGGCTTCGGTGGCAAAGCCGTCCGCGTCGGTGGCGAACTTGCCGTAAGCCAGCTTGTAGGGACCTTCGTCAGGGGGAGGCTGGGGCGCGTCGGTGGGCTGATCGTTGCCGCCGGGCGCCGGGGTGGGTTCGCTGCCGCCGGGCGCCGGAGTGCTGGGAGCAGCCGTCGGAGTGGTGGTTCCGCCACCGCCGCCGCCGTTGCAGCCCGCAAACAGGGCCAGGACGAACAGCACCGCAAGGATCAGTGCGAACTTCCTTTTCATAGCGTTTTCCTTTCTCCAGATTTTTCCGTATCTTTACGGAATGATTACCGACATAATATAGCATAGCCGCGCTGTGAAATCAACCGTTTTGCACAAAATATGCCCCTCCCCGGAGGAAAATGCATAAGGCGGCGGCGAAGCGCCGGGGAGCCGGGCATGCGGGGAGATCCGGAGTGATGGAAGGGCAACAAACACGCATGAAAAAGTAATATTATCGCGGCCGGGAATCAGGACATATGCAGATAAAGCGAAAAATCCAACATTTCCTTCCGGGGGGAAGGAAGCGTGCCCCCCTTCGGCTATTTATTGGATCGTGCCCGCAAAAAGGACGAAGCCCTCCTCGTCATAGCCCACCGCCAGCTGCCCCGGGGCGGGCCGCCGCAGGGGGCTGTCGAAGCGGATGGAAAGCCCGTCCTCCAGGGGGGAGACCTCCGCCGGAAACACAGCGGGGCGGCTTCGGGGCTTCAGGAGGCAGCGGAAGGGTTCCGCCGCCTTTTCCATGGCTCCCCAGCAGACGTCCGTAATACATATGGTATCTGTCAGCAGCTTATCCTCCGGCCCCAGGACCACCGCGTTCCGGTCCCGGTCCAGGGAGCAGACATAGAGGCGGCTTTCCGCCGCCACCCCCAGGCCCCGCCGCTGGCCGACGGTGTAGCGGTGGAGGCCCCTGTGCTTTCCCAGCACCTTGCCGGAGAGATCCACAAAATCCCCCGCCGGGAGGCCCATGCCCCGTTCCTCCAGCCAGGCGCCGTAATCCCCGTCGGGGATGAAGCAGATGTCCTGGCTGTCCGGCTCCGCCGACGCCGCCAGGCCCGCTTCGGCGGCCAGGGCGCGGATCTCCGGCTTTGTCTTGTCCGCCAGGGGCAGGAGCAGCCTGCCCAGCAGGTCCGGGCCTACCCGGGCCAGCATGTAGCTCTGGTCCTTCCGCGCGTCTGCCATGCGGAGGCAGGGGCGGCCGTTCCTGTTTTCGATGCGGGCATAGTGCCCCGTGGCGATGTGCCCGGCGCCGATGGCCTCCGCCGCTTCCAGAAGGGTGGGGAGCTTCACCGTGGGGTTGCAGACCACGCAGGGATTGGGGGTGCGCCCGACAGCGTATTCCGCCGCGAAGGGGGCGCGCACCAGCCTTTCATGCCTGGCCCGCACGTCCAGCGTCTGAAAGGGGATGCCCAGCTGGGCGGCGGCCCTTTCCGCCTTTTCCGGGCTGCCCACGCCCAGGTCCAGCCAGAAGCCGTGGACCTCGTACCCTGCCCGGCGCAGCAGAAGGGCGGCGGCTGCGCTGTCCACGCCGCCGGAAAGCCCGAGTGCGACCTTTTCCATGCTCATTTCCCCTCTTTTTCCAGCCAGACCATCAGAGCGGTCATGTCCGCGGGGCTGACGCCGGAGATGCGCCCCGCCTGGCCGAAGGATTCGGGCCGGATCTTGTCCAGCTTCTGCCGGGCCTCGATGCGCAGGGTGGGGATGCTGAGATAGTCCAGGTCCGGCGGAAGCAGCCGGTTTTCCAGCCGCTTGAACTCGGCGGCCTGCTTCTCCTGCCGGGCGATATAGCCCTCGTATTTCAGGCTGATCTCCGCCTGACGCCAGACCGCCCGGTCCAGGGCCGGACGCCGGGGGTCGAAGGGCGCCAGGGATTCATAGTCCACCTGGGGCCGCCGGAGAAGGTCCCCCAGGCTCACGCCGGAGGCGGGAGCGGTGGTGCCCCGGGCGGTGAGAAAGGCCGTCAGGGCTTCGGAGGGGGGGAGGTGGGTCTTTTCCAGGCGGGCGATCTCGGCGTCCACCATGGCATATTTGACCCGCACCGCCGCCAGCCGTTCTTCGGAGACGAGGCCGATGCGCCAGCCCTTCTCCGTCATGCGCAGGTCGGCGTTGTCCTGGCGGTGGAGGAGGCGGTATTCCGTCCGGGAGGTCATCATCCGGTATGGTTCGTTGGTGCCCTTGGTCACCAGGTCGTCCAGCAGCACGCCGATATAGCCCTCGCTGCGGTCGATGACGAGGGGTTCCTCCCCCTTCAGCTTCAGGGCGGCGTTCACCCCGGCGATGAAGCCCTGCACCGCTGCCTCCTCGTAGCCGGAGGTGCCGTTGAACTGCCCCGCCCCGTAGAGGCCGGGCACCTTTTTCGTTTCCAGGGTGCGCCGCAGCTCCAGGGGGTCCACGCAGTCATATTCGATGGCGTAGGCCGGGCGCATCATCTCCGCGTGCTCCAGGCCGATCACCGTATGGAGCATTTGCAGCTGCACGTCCTCGGGCATGCTGGAGGAGAAGCCCTGGACATACACCTCCTCCGTGTTCAGGCCCATGGGCTCCAGGAAGAGCTGGTGCCGGGGCTTGTCGGCAAAGCGCACCACCTTGTCCTCGATGCTGGGGCAGTAGCGGGGCCCCACCCCTTCAATGACGCCGGAGAAAAGGGGAGAGCGGTGGAGATTAGCGCGGATGACCTTGTGGGTCTCCTCGGTGGTGTAGGTGAGCCAGCATACCGCCCGGTTCTCCAGAGGCTTCGTGCAGGTGAAGCTGAAGGGCTCCGGGTCGGAATCCCCGTATTGGGGCTCCAATCTGGAATAGTCCACGGTGCGGCCGTTGATGCGGGGGGGCGTGCCGGTCTTGAAGCGGCGCAGCTCCAGCCCCATGGCCTTCAGGCAGTCGTAGAGGGGGCCGGAGGGGTGCATCCCGTCGGGCCCGCTGTCCCGGAGACATTCTCCCACGATGGTCCGGCCCCGGAGATAGGTGCCGGTGCAGACGATGGCGGCCTTGCAGCGGTAGGTGGCCCCGGTCTGGGTGCGCACGAAGCTGACGGCCCCGTTCGTGAGGCCGATCTCCGTGATCTCCGCCTGCTTGAGGCGGAGGTTATCCTGCTTTTCCAGGGCGTGCTTCATCCGCTGGCGGTAGGCCACCCGGTCCGCCTGGGCCCGGAGGGAACGGACGGCGGGGCCCTTGCCCAGGTTCAGCATCCGGTATTGGATGCAGGCCTCGTCCGCCGCCTTGCCCATCTCGCCCCCCAGGGCGTCCAGCTCCCGCACCAGATGGCCTTTGCCGGTGCCGCCCACGGCGGGGTTGCAGGGCATGTTGCCCACAGCGTCCAGGTTGATGGTGAAAATGATGGTGTCCATGCCCAGCCTCGCGGCGGCCAGGGCCGCTTCGATGCCCGCATGGCCCGCGCCGATAACGGCGACGTCGCAGGAACCTGCGTCAAAACTCATGATAGATCAGCTCTCTTTCCGGGAGTGGGGTATTGGCGATAACAGATATACGAAAAGTTCGAAAGGAAGTTCACGTCCCTCGTCCTCCGTCCGCCGTCCCTCGTCATTGTGAAGCCCCAAAGGGGGCGGGGGTTGTCCGTTCCCAACGCCCAAACTCACGTCCCTCGTCCTTCGTCCCCCGTAAACCCCGGGGGATCTCAAGGGGGCCGCAGCCCCCTGGCCGATGGGGAAGGATTCCAAAGGGAACCGCCTTCGGGATAGGTTCCCTTTGGCGGTTTCTTTCGCCGATTTCTTTGGCGGCAAAGAAATCGGCCCGCCGGAGGCGACGGGACAAGAAAGCGAATCGTTGAGGCGAGCGGCGAATCCGCAGGAATCCCGGAGAGTTACCCACTGCAGCGGGACGGGATAACGGATTGCCACAGCCGGTGTGCGCACCGGCTTCGCAATGACGGGGGACGGGGGGCTTTTCCACTGCGGCGGGGACGACCTCTCAGTCAGCCGCCTGCGGCGGCTGCCAGCTCCCCTAAAGGGGAGCCTTCTTCTTTTCCCTTCCTTATTTGAATGACCCATTTTAGTCTGTTTCACAAGGAAATGCAAGAAATCTCTGCCTTTTTCGTGACTTCCTTCGTTGACTTTGATTTTTTTCGGTATATAATAATAAAATCTCAATAACCACATGGGGGTACTGTCATGACGAATCAAGAGAAGACCATGGACAAGATCGTCGCCCTTTGCAAGGGCCGCGGCTTCATTTACGCCGGCAGCGAGATCTACGGCGGCCTCGCCAACACCTGGGACTACGGTCCCCTCGGCGTGGAATTCAAGAACAACGTGAAACGGGCATGGTGGAAGAAATTCGTGCAGGAGAGCCCCTACAACGTGGGCCTGGACGCGGACATCCTCATGAACCCCCGCGTTTGGGTCGCCTCCGGCCACGTCACCAACTTCAATGACCCGCTGATCGACTGCAAGGCCTGCAAGCGCCGCCACCGCGCCGACAAGCTCATCGAGGAATGGGCCAAGGAAAACAATGTGGACGTCAACGTGGAGGCCATGACCAACGAGCAGATGGTGGAGTACATCCGGGCCAAGGAGATCCCCTGCCCCGGCTGCGGCAAGTCCGATTTCTCCGACATCAAGAAATTCAACCTGATGTTCAAGACCCACCAGGGCGTCACCGAGGAGACCGGCTCCGACGTGTACCTCCGGCCCGAGACCGCCCAGGGCATCTTCGTGAACTTCAACAACGTCCTGCGCACCAGCCGCAAAAAGGTGCCCTTCGGCATCTGCCAGATCGGCAAGAGCTTCCGCAACGAGATCACCCCGGGCAACTTCACCTTCCGCACCTGCGAATTCGAGCAGATGGAGCTGGAGTTCTTCTGCGAGCCCGACACCGACCTGGAATGGTTCGACTACTGGCGCAGCTTCTGCCACAAGTGGCTGCTGGACCTGGGCATGAAGGACGAATGTCTCCGCCTGCGGGACCACAGCCCCGAGGAGCTGAGCTTCTACTCCAAGGCCACCACCGACTTCGAATATCTCTTCCCCTTCGGCTGGGGCGAGCTGTGGGGCGTCGCGGACCGCACCAACTACGACCTCACCCAGCATATGAACGAGAGCAAGGTGGACATGACCTACTACGACCAGGAGAAGAACACCCACTATGTCCCCTTCGTCATCGAGCCCAGTCTGGGCGCGGACCGGGTGGCCCTGGCCTTCCTGGTGAACGCCTACGACGAGGAAGTGGTGGACCCCGAGAAGAACGACGTGCGCACCGTGCTGCGGCTGCATCCCTTCCTGGCCCCCTTCAAGTGCGCCGTGCTGCCTCTGTCGAAGAAGCTGGGCGAGCCTGCGAAGGAAGTCTTCAGCAAGCTCAGCAAGAAGTTCATGTGCGACTACGACGAGGCCGGCAGCATCGGCAAGCGTTACCGCCGCCAGGACGAGGTGGGCACCCCCTTCTGCGTGACCTACGATTTCGACAGCGAGACCGACGGCTGCGTCACCGTCCGGGAGCGGGACAGCATGGAGCAGGTGCGCCTGCCCATCGCGGAGCTGGAAGCCTACATTTCCGAGCGTATCGAGTTCTGAGTTTTGTAGTATATGAGGCCCCCTCCCTGAGGGGGCTCCCGCGAAGCGGGTGGGGGAGTCAGCGTATCCAATCAGAAGCTGCTGGGAAGAACGCTGACTCCCTCCGTCTCCGGCCCGGGCCGGAGCCACCTCCCTCAAAGAGGGAGGCTGAGCGGCATATATCCAAAAAAGGGGAGACGAGGATTTGAATCAGAAGACGCGCTATCAGGAGCTCCGGGTCTTTGCGGAGGAGATCCGGGTAAAGACGCTCCAGACCTTTGCCCACATCGGATTCGGGCACATCGGCGGCGCCATGAGCATCGTGGAGGCCGTGGCCCTGCTCTACGGGGAATTCATGCGCTACGATCCCAAGGACCCCGCCTGGCCGGACCGGGACAAGCTGGTCACCTCCAAGGGCCACGCCGGACCCACCATCTATGCGACCCTGGCGATGAAGGGCTTCTTCCCCGAGGCCATGCTGCGGGAGCTGAACCAGGGGGGCGGCCATCTGCCCAGCCATACGGACCGGAACAAGACCCCCGGCATCGACATGACCACCGGCTCTCTGGGCCAGGGCCTCAGCGCGGGCTGCGGCATCGCCCTGGGCGACAGGATGGACGGCCGGGACAGCACCACCTATGTCTTCCTGGGAGACGGGGAGCTGGACGAGGGCCAGAACTGGGAGGCCTTCCTTTTCGCCAACCAGATGAAGCTGAATAACCTGGTGGCCATCGTGGACGTGAACGGCCAGCAGCTGGACGGCTATACCAAGGACGTCATGGACCTGGGGGACGTGGAGCAGAAGATCGCGTCCTTCGGCTGGCATGTGGAATCCTGCGACGGCCACGACATCCCCGCCCTCTATGAGGCGCTGGACCGCTGCCGCAGCTGGCAGGAGGGCCCCGCCGCCGTGGTGATGCACACCAAGAAGGGCCACGGCTGCTCCTTTGCCGAGGGCATCCTCTCCAACCACCACATCAACTTCAAGCCCGAGCAGATGACCGAGGCCCTGGAAAAGGCCAATGCCGTCCTGGAAGAAGCCCGGGCCGCCCTGAGAAAGTGAGGAGGAGAGAAGATGTTTAAGGTATACACCGAACTGAAAAACTCCGAGACCCTCATGCGGGACGCTTACTGCTCCGCCCTGATGGACATGGCCAAGACCGACAAGCGCATCGTGGCCCTGGACGCGGACCTGGTGAGCTCCAGCGGCATGAAGCCCTTCTTCAAGGCCTATCCCGAGCGGGCCATCCAGTGCGGCATCGCGGAGGCCAATATGATCGGCGTGGCCGCGGGCCTCAGCCTCACGGGGAAGGTGCCCTTCTGCCATTCCTTCGGCCCCTTCGCTTCCCGCCGCGTCTGCGACCAGATCTTCATCTCCGCGGCCTACGCCAGGCTGAATGTGCGCATCGTGGGCTCCGACCCCGGCGTCACCGCCGCCTACAACGGCGGCACCCACATGCCCTTTGAGGACATGGCGGTGCTGCGGGCCATCCCGGAGATCACCCTGCTGGAGCCCTGCGACCCCGTGTGCATGGCGGACCTCACCAGGCAGCTGGCGGACGTCTACGGCGTCTATTACATCCGCATGGCGAGGAAGAACGCCGTGGCCGTCTACGAGCCGGGCAGCACCTTCGAGATCGGCAAGGGCAACCTCCTGCGCAACGGCACGGACGTGACCGTGATCGCCAGCGGCATCATGGTGGCGGAGGCCCTGAAGGCCGCCGACAAGCTGGCGGAGGAGGGGGTCAGCGCCCGGGTGGTGGACATGTTCACCTGGAAGCCCATCGACACGGAGCTCATCGCCCGCTGCGCCGAGGAGACCGGCGCCATCGTGACGGCGGAAAACCACAATGTCTACGGCGGCCTGGGCTCTGCCGTGGCGGAGGCCGCGGCAAAGACGGTCCCCGTCCCCATGGAGATGGTGGGCACCGACGACCGCTTCGGCCAGGTGGGTACGGAGGCCTTCCTCCGGGCGGAATACCGCCTCACCGCCGAGCATATCGCGGAGGCGGCCAAGAAGGCCATCGAGCGGAAATAAATAAAGAGCAGAAAAAACCCGCCGCTTCACGAATGAGGCGGCGGGTTTCGTATGGGGAAATCAATCCCCGGAAGATTCCCTGCGGAGAGGCTGACCGGCGCGGGGATGGACGCGGCGGAACTGCTTCAGCTGTTCCTCCGTCATTTCCGGACAATCCTCACCAAAGACAATGGGATGCTTCTGCGCTTCTTCGATTTCCAGAACCTGCTCAGCGGTAAGCGGCGTCCCGCGTTTTCTGCTATAAGAGATTAGCATAGTACACCCTCCTTTCCGTCGGCGTAGCAAGTCGGGCTGAGATCAGCCGGATCTTTTCTTTGCGTTCGGTGTAAACGACGAAAAGCACATCGTTTACTTTGCCGATAGTATTATACCGATCTTCATCCAGGCTATGCTGTGCGTCATACCATTCTATGCGGTTTCATCGTCAAAGATGGCGGCGGCGACTTCAAAATGGATCTTGTGAAGCTCATAATTGATGCGGGCTTTTTCGGTATCCCATTCAAAGCTCTCTCCCCACTCGTAAAGCAATCGCAGCCGCCTCCTATTCCTTTTTTATTATATATCCGACAGATTTGCAAGTTAAACTGTCCCCGAAATAGTTTCAATCCCTGACGATCAGGTCCCCAGGCTCGCAGGCGAGGCCCTTGCCGGTGAATTCCAGGGCGCAGGGCTGGCCGCCCAGACCCTGGTCCATGGGGCTGCCCGCCCCGTAGGAGGCGCGCTTCCGGACGGAGTTCAGCGCAGTCTCGGCTTTGCCGCCGCCGTGGAGCAGCGTTATCCTGTCCTCCGGCTCGAAGCAGCCGTAGATCACCCTTCCCACGGCATAGTAAGTGGAGGGCTTCATAAAGCTGCCCTTTTCCACGGTCACGCTTTCCACCGCGAAAACCGCATTGTGACCGCCGTATTTGGCCCGCAGCTCCTCGATGAAGGCGGCGGCATTTTTCAGGCTCTCCGCCGCTTGGACGGCGTCCAGCTCCCGGATGGGGTCCTGACGCACTTCGTTTCCCTTCTTGTCCCAGCTGAGGGTCAGGGGATACATAGGCCGGAGCTTGCGGAGGCAGGCGGCGCAGACGCCGCTTCCGTCCTTCAGGCCGCCGAAGCCCTCCGGCGGCAGGAGCGCCCGGCCGCAGAGACGGCAGAAGCCCCGTTCGATGGTTTTTGAGTCAGCCATGCTGTGCGCTCCTTTCTCAGTCGATACAGAGGATATCGCCGGGGTAAACAAAGGAAAGAGCGGCTTCCACGAAAAGGCCGCCTTCGCTCCCTTCCTTCAGCTCCTTCAGGTTGCTGATATACTCCCGGCTGTCTCCCAGCTTGCGGATCTGCAGCTCCCGGGGCTGCTCTGCGCGCCGGACGACGGCGGTGTCCCGCAGCGCCACGTCACCCAGCAGGACCCGCCCGCCGATGCGGTATTCATCCCGATAGAAACGGCGCCCCTTGCTCGTATTGTATAGCTTCGTCACGGCGTCCACTTCAAAGATGGCCTTGTGATCCCCATACTGCTGGCGCAGATAAGACCGGCGCAGCTCCGCCCGCGCCGGCGCGGAGCGCAGCTCCTCTTCAGAGAGGGAATCCAGGGGGTCGATGTAGTCCACGTCGTAGCCGTCTTCCCCCGGCGTCTCCCGCAGGGTGCGGATCAGGGGATAGAGGACGCGGAGGGAGTCCGCGTCGTGGAAAACCCCGCCGGAATCCGTTTTCCCGCCCTGGACCGCGGCTTTGCTGAAGAACGGCAGGATCTCGCCGAGGCACATGCAGCCGATGGCGTCATAGCTCTGATGCATAAGGCCGGAAGCCTTCTCCGCGCAGTTCATGCAGATATAGGCGTCCAGCAGACGCATGCTCATGAGCTTCGGCAGTTTGTTCCCGCAGATGGGGCAGGTCTCCGGTTTTGGTACGGAGTCGTAGGCGGCGATCTCGTCGGCGTACTTTTCCAGCTTGGCCCGGATGGCCGCCGAGGTCTCATAATATGCGTCCTCTCCCGGAAAGACGCGCGTGACCTTCTTCTCGCAGTCGCCGCAATAGTCTCCGTCCTTGCAGGGGTGTCCCATGCCCTTGTATTCCTTGCCGCAGATGCAGCAGATTTTCGCTCCCATGGACGTCGGCTCCTTTCTCTCGTTTGCTGAATACACTATAACACGTCCGGCGCGTTTTTTCAATTTACCGAATTACAGAAGTTGCCATATCTCTGCTTTTCTGGTATATTCCGGGTAGAAGGGGGGGCGCATCATGGAAGGAACGATCGCGGACGTCCGCTGTCTCAGCTGCGGCGCTCCGGCGAAATACGACGTGATCCGGCAGAGCTATGTCTGCGCTTTCTGCGGCGGGCAGGTGGAGCTGTCCCAGGCCCAGGCCCAGAAGCGGGGCTTCCGGCAGCTGCAGCAGGAGAAGATCCGCCGCAGCGCGGAAGCCTTCCATCTCCTGCGGGCCAACTGCACCGGCTGCGGGGCCGAGCTGGTCTTTGAGGAGCAGGAGGCCCAGACTTCCTGCGCCTTCTGCGGCCGCGCCCTGGTGCGGCGGGACTACGCCGTTTCCGAGGAGATGCCGGAAATGATCCTGCCCTTCCGCCTCACGGAGGGGGAGGCCGGGGACTGCCTGCGGCAGTGGTGTCAGGCGAATCCCCGCAGGGAGGAAGCGAAGCATCTGCTGCCCCTGGCGGACAAGCTCCGGGGCTTTTATCTGCCCTACGAGCTGATCCGGGGGCCGGTGAAAAGCCGGGTCAGCCGGATGGACGCCAAGCGGGTCTACAACTGCGAGGGCTATGTGGACGATGTGTTCGTTAATGCCTCCCGGCAGCTGGACAACCTGCTGCTGGACGCCATGGAGCCCTTCGAGCTGGAGGAGCTCATGCCCTTCGATTTCGCCCTTGCCGCCGGGCAGCGGATCAAGGTCCGGGACGTGGACGAGGGGGAGCTGAAGGGGCGCGTCGCCGGGGAGGTCTCCAACGATTATGCGCCGGTGGTGCGCCGGACCCTGGAGACCCAGGCGGTGGAGGTTCGCACCGACCCTTCGGATGTGCTGCGCATGCCGGTGCTGCTGCCGGTGTATTACCTCCGGGAAGGGGAGGTGCTGGCGGCGGTCAACGGACAGACCGGCAAGGTGAGCGTCCGGGCGGAGAAGGAATCCCACTATTTTTTCCTCCCCTGGTGGCTGAAAGCGATCCTGGCCACCCTGGTCATCGGCGGCGCGGCCCTGGGCGCCTTCTGCATCTTCGGCATGGAGCTGGGGACCGGCCTCATGATCGCCGGGATGCTGGCCTTCATCACCCTCATCATCACCCTCTGCGCTTTCAGCGACGCGGTGCGGCAGAAGCTCAGGGTGGAGGCGGGGCGGAAGATCTTCACCTCCTCCGGCGGGCCCCTGCGGCGGGTGAACGGCGCGCTGGTGCGCTCCGCCGAGGCTTTGACGAAGGAAGTCACGCCCCCGGTGTTCTTTGAAACTCTGGAGGGGGTGCGGCAGCCGGTGCGCCTGGACTTTTCCTCTCCCCGGCGGAAGCTGCGGACGGCGGTCCTGGCCATCCTGGCCCTGTTCCTGCCGGTGATCGTCGCCCTGTTCCTCAACGGCTTCGATTTCCAGCGCCTGACCCTGGGGGGCTCGGCGGTGTGGTTCTGCATCATGGTCCCCGTCGTCCCCATCTACATTCTGAAATTCGACGTGATCGAGCGCTATGACCGGCCCTGGATCTATGTCCGTTCCCCGGAGGGGAAGGAGAAGCGCTGGCGGCCAAAACGGGAAAAGTCCGGGATCACGGCGAAGGACGTCCTCCGCGTCCTCTTCGTCCCGCCCCTCAGCCTGGCCATCTGGTTCGGCATCGCCTGCTTCTGCGCCATGTGCTACCTGACCGCCTTCGGCTTCGGGGATTAAGAGAAAAGAAAGCGGCCCTCCGGCAGAACGCCGGAGGGCCTCGTCTCTGCATGCTGTAAAAAATGTAGTTGAATATTACAGCAGGCCGGAGTATACTTATTGGGAAAGGAGCTGAGAGATATGCCAAATATCAAGCCGATCTCCGATCTTCGGAATTACACCGAAGTGCTGCATGATGTGGCGGTAGGTTCTCCCGTCTTTCTGACGAAGAACGGGCGCGGGAAATATGCCATCCTGGATATGCAGGATTATGAAAAGACACAGGCGACCTTGCGGCTGATGAATGAACTGGCAAAAGGAAAACGCTCCGGTGAAGCCGAGGGCTGGCTGTCTGCGGAAGAGGTGAAGGCGCATTTCAGGGCGCGGGCCGATGAAGAATAAGCTGCACTATGCGCCGGAAGCCCTGCGGGACTTGGATGATATTTGGGAATATATCGCTCTTGAGCTTAATAATCCGGCGGCAGCGAAACGGACCGTTAGCCGCATTATGGATTCCGCAGATGGGCTGGCAGAGTTTGCGGAAGCAGGCGCGCCCCTTCGCTCCGTGGCAGATGTGGAGAGCGACTATCGTTTCCTGGTATGCGGCAATTACCTGATGTTCTACCGCGTAGAGGGTAAAGACGTCTTTATCGATCGTGTCCTTTATGGCCGCCGGGACTATCTGCGGATACTGTTCGGCGATCCGGGTGATATTGATTCGGAAGCATGATCGTCTGTGAGAAAATGCTTATAGTGAAAACAGATTGACAAGTATTTGGAAAAAGTGTATTTTGAATCTGTAAACCAGGGGCGGGCACCCATCACAAAAAACGGCGGTTTACGGTCTATGACAAGGGGGAAGACACCCATCGAAAAAAACATCATTGTGGTAGACGAATCCGGAAACAGATATGAAGCGACCTACCCCAAGCGGGCAAAAGGTCTTGTCAAAAACGGTCGGGCACGCTTCATTTCCGAAAACACGATCTGTCTGGCGTGTCCGCCGAATTTCAGCGATTTGGAGGAACACCTCATGA
>JAEEGK010018647.1_pt1 | contig 14991 bp, 7 predicted proteins | sample 8958771 | NCBI WGS metagenome assembly JAEEGK01 (sample SAMN16246547, study PRJNA631951) | gut metagenome | biome: gut microbiome; feature: rumen; material: SC-attached | host: Bos | place: Iran: Karaj | collected 2018-10 | reverse complement strand
TTATACCCAGTATGAAGAGGATGACAGGCTGGAAAGAACAATCCACGGAAAGCTCGAATATGCGACTACTATGAACTACATCCACAAATATGCAGATAAAGGATCTAAAGTCCTCGAAGTTGGCGCAGGAACCGGGCGATATTCCATAGCACTTGCCAAAGAAGGCATGGATGTGACTTCTGTTGAACTTGTAGAAAAAAATCTGAGTATTCTGAAAGAACATAGTAAGGGCATCGAAAATATTCAATCATTCCAGGGGGATGCAACTGATCTAAGCAGGTTTGATGACGATACCTTTGACGTGACGCTTGTTTTCGGACCTTTGTACCATCTGTACGAAGCCGAAGAGATAAATAAAGCCATAGATGAGGCTATAAGAGTTACAAAGCCTGACGGAGTGCTACTTTTCGCTTTTATCTCGGTTTATGCAATTATGTACTCCAACTACTTTTATGGCAACTGGTCCTTTGGACAGGAAGAAAACTTCACAGTCGATCATAAAATAAAGCATTTCAAAGAACAGCTTTTCACAGGCTACGACATAGAAGAATTCGAAAAGCTCTTTTCCGAAAAGCCTGTTAAGTGGATCACGACCACAGGTGTTGATGGGCTGATAGAACCTATTGAACACAGAGCTGACTTCTCTGTTTCCGATGAAGATTTCGCCAAACTGTCAGACTGGTATCTGCATTTTTGCGAAAAGAGAGAGCTGCTTGGAAGCACAAATCATCTGCTCTATATATGTCGTAAGAAATAAAATAGCAGTCATTGGGGACTGAAACAGAACCGTGATATGCTCCCTTCTAGGTAGACAAGAGAAATAATAAAAATCTTGTACTACTTAGGAGGGAGCATTTTTATGTCCAAATATAAGATAGAGCCAGATGAAAAAATCAGGACAGTAGAAGGTATTCTTAATGGAAAAGAGACACAGCGACATGCAGCTGCACGTCTTGGAGTTGCACCCATATCTGTCCAACAATGGATTGCCATTTATCAAAGTGATAGTTCATCTGCGTTTACTCAAAGATGCTACAAAAGATATCCAAAAGAACTGAAAGAGAAAGCAGTTCTAGAGTATCTAAATGGAAATGACTCATTGCTATCTATATGTCAGAAATATGGCATTAGAGCAAAAAGTAAGTTACAAGACTGGATAAAGAAATATAATGGTCATGAGGAACTAAAAACTTCCGGAACAGGAGGAGCAACCATCATGACCAAGGGGAGAAAAACAACATTTGATGAGCGTGTAGAAATTGTTCAGTATTGCATTTCTCATGATTGCAATTATGCAGAAACTGCTGAAAAGTTCAAGGTATCATATCAGCAAGCGCGAAGCTACACGGTAAAATATAAGGCCAATGGAATTGAGGCTCTTAAAGACAGACGTGGAAGAACCAAGGCTAAAGAAGAAATGACAGAATTGGATAGACTTCGCGCTGAAAATAAGATTCTTCGTGCCGAAAAGGAACGCGCTGAAATGGAGGCGTCTTTCTTAAAAAAACTCGATGCAATAGAGAGGGGGTGGGACTGAGCCTTATACGTCACGAACAGGTTTATCTCGCAATCAAGACAGAGCACGATGAGCATTGCTATCCAATTTCTGCTCTCTGCAAGATTGGAAATGTTAGCCGGGCTGCATACTATAAATGGTTGCATAGGGAGCTTCCGAACTATGAGGCTGAAAACAAACGTATAGCTGATGAAATAGAAAAAATACATACTGAGAGCCCGGATAAAGGTTATAGACGTATTAGAGATGAACTTGAACGATACCATGATATAAAGGTAAATGACAAACGTGTCCTTAGGATCTGCCGTAAAAAGGGAATTAAATCCACTATAAAATATGCCAACAACGGATGCACAAGGCAGGCAGCTAATCCTCAATTCATTGCCGAGAACATCTTAAATAGAGAATTTTCGGCGGATGCCCCTAACCAGAAGTGGCTGACAGATGTTACTGAATTTAAATACTATGTGGCTCAGGAAGTTCACAAGGTATATTTGAGTGCTATCCTCGATTTATATGATCGTAGAATTGTATCTTATGTGATAGGTGATTCGAACAATAACCCACTGGTATTTGATACATTTGATGCTGCTATAGCTGCAAATCCTGGTGCAACACCACTGTGCCACAGTGATAGAGGATTTCAATATACAAACAGACTGTTCCACGCAAAATTAGAAGCTGCAGGAATGACTCAGAGCATGTCAAGAGTAGCAAAATGCATCGACAATGGTCCAATGGAAGGCTTTTGGGGAATACTCAAGCGAGAGCGGTATTATGGAAAAAGATTCAAGGATAAAGATTCATTGGTGTCGATGATTGAGGAATACATTGAATACTATAATAATCGGCGCTTGCAGAGGAATCTAGGTGTTCTTACACCTATAGAGAAACATAATAATTATTTGATGGTGGCATAAAAAACTGCCATCAGAAAACTGATGGCAGAAATTTATTTTTTTGATTGTCTACTTGACGGGGAGCGGTTCACAGGCTGATGAGCCTCTTTTTTATTTTTTTTTTACATTAGAAAAAACGCAATATGGTAAAATTATTTGATGGGAGATAATTTATGAGCACAATTCAGTATAAGTACGAAAATCGGTTTATAAAACACAGTAGTGTAAGATATATTTTTCCGCCTATGATAGGAATGGTGTTTGCACAGATTGCACCAGTTGTAGACGGAATCTGTGTTTCCAATTCCATGGGTGAAGTTGCCCTTTCCGCTATTGGAACAGCTGCGCCAATTAGCTACGTTTTCAATATTATTGCTGCTCTGGGCGGAATCGGATCCGGAGTTTTAATCTCTAGATGCTCGGGAAGTGGGGAAAAGACAAAAGCGGCTAGGATTTTTACGCGTGCTTTAGTCATGCTTGTAGTTGCGTCCATTGTTTTAAGCGCCGTATGCATTATTTTTATTGACCCACTGCTAAAACTATTGTCTGCTACGCCTGAAAACTATGGATATGCTAAAGAATATCTGATGGTTATGCTGATTGGTGCGGTCTTTCCCGTTTTAAACTTTGCAGGAGACTATATTCTTGCCAATGACAATAACCAGAATCTGGCTATGGCCGGGGATATAACAGGTGCCGTAGTGAACATTATTATTGACTTCGTCGGGGCAGTTGTACTTCATTTGGGAATTTGGGTTGTTGCATTTGGAACAGTTTTTGGTTCTGTCTGCTGCGTCCTGGTATATCTTTTGCATTTCAAAAAGCCTGACAGGCTATGCAGAATTGTTCCGCTTAATCGCGTTCAGGGTGATCCAACTGATCTGGACATTTTTAAACCGGGGTGCGCGGAAGGTGTAATGTATTGCATGTTTGCGGTGCAGCTTGCAATCCAGAATTATGTTCTTCGTGAAAGTGCCGGAACAATGGGTATAAGTAATTCTGCAGTAGTTGAAAACCTTCAGCTTATTATCGCCATCTTTATTGCAGGAGTAACCGATGCAACCTTTCCTATGGCGGCTGCCTATGGTGGAGAGCAAAATAAAAGTGGTATGCTCATGGTCAAACGAATGTTGACAAAGATTGGGTTTGTTATGCTTTTGCCACTTGTTATTATTCTGTGTATCTTTCCACAATTAGTTATCATGCCCTATGGTATTGATGATCCTGTTATGCTGTATTCACTTCCCATTGCAATTCGTATTATCAGTGTGGGTTCACTTATATCATTTATTGACACCCTTATGATTGATTACCTCTCTGCGATAGAGGAGGAACTAAAAGCTACTGTGGCGCTTATTATACAGTCTGCAGTACAGATTACCTTTACCTTACTTTTAAATGACCGTTTGGGTATGGACTCTCCCTGGTATGGTGCACTAATTGGTGGCATTGCAGCTCTTATTTATCTGTGCTTTTTCTGCAATCATTTACCGGAAGGAATGTATCATGTCCATCAGAAAAACCTGCTTCTTCTTACAGGCGGAAAGTTAGATGGGAACCTGGCCTTGGAGTTTAAAAAGATGGCAGGAGAGATCCTTTCAGAAAAAGAACTGGGACTTGTAGAGGAAAAGTTGTTTAAACCGCTTTTGGCCTCTATTCCCGAAGGTGCTGCGCCCAATTGCTGTTTTACAATTTTGGAACTGGAAGATAACCTGCGTTCAGCAGTTTTACGATACGAATCAAAAATAGATTTAATTGGTGCCAACGAAGATATTCCTGAAACAGATGAGGATGATGATGAGTTTGCACAGGATGTGTGCATCAGATCGCTGTTTCTGGGAGCAAGGCGGCTGATGATTGTTTTTAGCGGAGATGATAAAAAGGAGAACTAAGCTATGGCAGAACTTAAACTTGAAGAGAGAATACTGAATCTATATGATACTTCGATTTCTTATGAATATAAACCCGGATATCGTCATTTGCAGGACTCTGCTAAGGAGTATCCCGACAGAACAGCACTTGTTGCAATCGACAGAACATTAACTTACAAAGAGCTTAATGAAGAAGCTAATGCTCTGGGACATGTGCTAAGGGATAATGGTGCTGATATCGAATCAAGGATTGCTGTTCTTGCCGACAGGAATAGCTTTGGCTATGTGATGAGAGAAGGGGCGCTTAAAAGTGGCGGCGCCTTTATGCCTATAGATCCGGATTATCCAACAGAGAGAATAATGTATATTCTCGATGACTCAAAGTGCAGACTTCTTGTCACAACAAAAGAGATTATGGACAGGCGTAAAGACCTGATGACTACCCTTAAAGAAGCAAAGATCACAGTGATAGATGTAACAAAAACCGTAAATGAGGGGAGCAGGGATGATCTGAACATTGATGTTCCGGGAAACAGCCTTGCTTATATCATCTATACTTCAGGCTCTACAGGAAAGCCTAAGGGTGTGATGATTGAAAACAGAAATCTCGCAAATTTTGCGGACGATAACATCAAAAACAAGGAAGCAAGGGTTTTTACAAAGTATGGAAGCGTAACTCTTGCCATGGCGGCGTTTACATTTGATGTATCTGTTCTTGAAGAGTTCGTTCCTTTGGGGCACGGACAGACGGTAGTACTGGCCACAATGGACCAGATTATGGATGCCCAGCAGATGAGAGAACTCATTCTTAAGAACAATGTAGAAGCAATGACCTGCACGCCGACCTATATACTTAATCTTACTGAGATTGAGTCTTTTGCACCTGCTATCAAAAATCTTAAGTGCATAGACATAGGTTCAGAGGCTTTTCCACCTGTGCTGTATGACAAGCTGATCGCAATTAATCCTGAGCTTTGTATATATAACACATATGGACCCACTGAGTGTTGTGTAACAGCTACATATAAGGAGCTTCACAGCTCTGAGGATATCACTATCGGATACCCACTATCAAACGTGAAGGTAGCAACTGTTGACACAGAGGGCAATCTCCAGGAACCGGGAACTCTTGGCGAGCTGGTCATCATGGGCGACGGCGTTGGAAGAGGGTATGTTGGCAGAGATGACCTTAACAAAAGAAATTTCATCACACTTCTGGGGCTGCCGGCCTACAGGACCGGTGATCTTGTGCTCATTAGAGAAGACGGCGAAATTGAATTCCATGGAAGGATTGACAATCAGGTCAAGCTCAGGGGCCTTAGGGTAGAGCTTGGAGAGATTGAGAGCGTTCTTTCAAGCTATCCCGGAGTAAGAAGCTGCGTAGTCATAGTGGCACATGGCGAGACAGATTACCTGGCAGCTTACTTTACTGCGGATGAGAAGATAGATATAAAGAGCCTTAAGTCCCACCTTAAGTCCTACCTAACCGCCTACATGGTACCACAGGCTTTTATGCAGCTTGATGAGATGCCAATGAATCTTTCTGGAAAGATTGATAAAAAGGCGCTACCAGAAGCTGTAATGATGGAGGAGGAGATTGTACCGCCTGAGAATGAAACCCAGGAAAAAATCCTTGAAGTTGTAAAAGAAGTTATAGGAGATGTACCTGTCGGAATCACATCAGATCTTTTTGAATATGGTCTTTCGTCTGTTGGCTGTATTAAATTATGTGCTCTGCTGTCTGAAATGTTTGGAAAGAATATTAAGGTTTCGGATATATTGGAGAATTCTTCCGTGCAGGCAATTGAAAGACAGCTGAATGGAAATGAAGGTGTAAATGACTATTCGATCAGGGAAGAATATCCTCTTTCCATGACCCAGACAGGCATATATATCGAATGCATGCGATTCCCGGGAAGTACTACATATAACATTCCTGAGCTATATAAGCTGGGGGATGGGGTTGATGTTTCGAAGCTGGCAAAAGCCGTAAGTAAAGCGGTGGCAGCTCATCCATATCTCTTCATGGAGCCTGTAAAAGACAAAGAAGGAAATGTTCATGCAAAAAGAAGGGACGAACTTACCTTTGAAACTAAGATAATTAGCTGTGATGTACTTCCTGATCGGTCGGAACTGGTAAGGCCCTTTGCACTGGATAGTGGCGAAATCCTCTTCAGGGCTGAGATTTATGAGACCAAAGATGGCAACTATTTCTTCCTTGATACACATCATATAGTAAGCGATGGCGGGTCGCTGGACATTCTTAAAAGAGATATAGACAGGGCATATAACGGAGAAGAAATAGAAAAAGAGAAGTATACAGGATATGAGTTTGCTCTTGATGAGAAAGCTGCAAGAGAAAGTGAGAGGCTTACAAAGGCAAAAGCATGGTACGATAGCATCTTTGACGGATGCGGCGGGGAGACACTGCCAGTCAGGGACGGAAAGGATGAGAAACACATTGCCTTCAGGCGCACCAATGGAGAGACTGATGCAGATCTGATAAAGGCTTTCTGTGAGGAAAAGTCTCTTTCAATCAATGCATTTTTTGTTACGGCCTTTGGTCTTGTGCTTAAATCCTATACAGCTTCTGAAAACGCTATATTTACTACGATCTATAACGGGCGAAGTGACGCCAGATTATCTGACAGTGTTTCTATGCTGGTAAAGACCTTACCGGTTTATTTGGAGTGCGCTCCATCCAAGGGTGTTATGGAGTCTATAGAAGAATGCCAGAAATTCCTTCTTTATGCCATGACAAATGATATCTACAGCTTTGCGGAGATAAGGAATGCTTACGATATCAAGGCTGAAATCATGTTTGTTTATCAGGGAGAGTTCGAGCATGGTGCAACTATTGGAGGAGAGTTTGCAAGCCTTGAAACTCTTGGCTATTCAAAGGCAATGTCCGATATTTCTGTAGAAGTTAGTCTTGACGGAAATAAGGTGGTTTATGACCTTGAATATGATCCTTCAGTGTACTCTGAATACACTATAACCGGACTGGCACATATGATGGATGTTATTACCGGAGAGTTTCTTAAAAAGAAACAGCTGGGTGATGTACGTCTGACCACTAAAGCTGATGAAGAGCAGATACGAAGCCTTCACGATAGTTCATTCCCTGTAAATGAAAGACCTGCCTACCGCTTATTGCAGGATTCAGCTGAAAAGAATCCAGATAAAAAGGCAGTTGTGGCAAAAGACAGAACACTTACTTATAAGGAACTCAATGAGGAGGCAAATGCGTTGGGATTTGTCCTGAGGCAAAAGGGAGCCGGGCCAGAGAGCATTATTGCTGTCATGGCTGACAGGGACAGCTATGCATATGTCATGAGGCAGGGTGTACTTAAGAGCGGCGGAGCATTCCTTCCAATAGATCCTGAGTATCCAGAGGATAGGATACGCTTTATTCTTGAGGATTCCGGAGCAAAGCTTTTAGTAACCAAGAGGGAAATCTTAGAAAGACGAAGGGGCCTGTTTGACAGCATTTCCGAAGGCGGAGTAGAACTCTTATGCGTCCAGGATGCGGTAAAAGAAGGAGAAAAACGAAACCTTAACGTAGAGGTTCCCTACGATGCTCTTGCCTATGTGATCTATACTTCAGGTTCTACAGGGAAACCCAAGGGCGTTATGCTCACAAATAAAAACCTTGTAAATTTCGTGGATGATAATGAGAAGAACCACGAGATCCTTGGATATACCAGAAGAGGCCATGTGAGCCTTGCTATAGCTGCCCTGACCTTTGACGTCTCCGTAATGGAGGAATACATTCCTATTGCAAATGGCATGACATCGGTTCTTGTAGCTCAGGAAGATATTATGAATCCGATAACTCTTGGTAAACTTATGACTGACAACAAGGTTGATGTCATGAGCTGTACACCCAGCTATCTGATGAATATGCTGGACATGGGCGAGTTTACGGATGTCTTTACTAATGCAGTGAAGGCTTTAAAGAGCGTGGATATTGGAGCAGAGGCCTTTCCACCTGCTCTTCTTGATAAGCTTAAGGCAGTAAATCCTGATATTTGTATTATGAATGGTTATGGTCCTACAGAGGCGACTATAAGCTGTACTATGCAGATCATTGAAGATTCTGATTACATCACAATTGGAATACCCAATGCAAATGTTCATGTGGCAACCATGGACAGAGATGGACACATTCAGGGACTTGGCGCACTGGGCGAAATGGTAATAATTGGTGACGGTGTAGGCCGAGGCTATATCGGTAGAGATGATCTTAATAAAAAGAACTTTATAAAGCTGTTTGATATGCCTGCATACAGAAGTGGAGATCTTGTGCGCATCCTGGAAAACGGCGACATTGAGTATCATGGCAGAATTGACAACCAGGTTAAGCTAAGGGGGCTTCGTGTAGAGCTTGGAGAGATTGAGAACGTAATTGGCTCTTATCCAGGCATAAGATCTACTATTGTCATTGTTATTAAGAAGGAGACAGATTATCTGGCAGCCTACTTCACTGCTGATAATGAGATTGACATAGATGAGCTTAAGGCCTTTATTTCAACAAAACTTACAGCATACATGGTTCCGCAGGTCTTTATGCAGCTTGATGAGATGCCTCTTACCGCAAATGGCAAGATAAACAAAAAGGCCCTGCCTGATTTTGGAGTGGAAGAAGAAAAAGTTGCTCCGCCTGAGACTGATCGTCAGAAGATCATTCTTGAGATGGTAAAGAAAGTAATTGGAGATGTTTCTATTGGTATAACGACAGATCTTTTCTCTGCTGGGCTGTCATCCCTTGGATGCATAAAGCTTTGTACAATGCTGACTTTGGAGTTTGGCAAAAATGTCACAATATCTGAGCTGTTTGAAAATAAAACTATCATCGATATAGAAAAACTACTGGAAGCTAAAGATGACGCGGAAATGTTTGAACGAAGAGAAGAGTATCCGCTGTCCATGACTCAGAGGGGAATTTTTGTAGAGAGCATTCATTACATGGGAACCACCGTTTACAACATTCCTTTCCTGTATGAGCTTGATAGTGAAGTACAGATGGACAGACTTCGCGCTGCTGTTGAAAAGACATTGATGGCTCATCCATACCTGTCAATGACTCTAAGGACTAACGAAGACGGAGACGTTTTTGCGGTAAGAAGTGACGAGATAAAGGCACAGATCACTGAGGGCAGAACTTTGCCATCTGATGAGGAGCTTATCCGCCCGTTTGACGTGACATCCGGCGAGCCTCTTTGCAGGATTGGTCTGTATGATACTGAGCAGGGAAAGTATCTTTTCATTGACACCCATCACATATTAAACGATGGAGAATCCTTGAGGATACTTCTTGAGGATATTGACAGTGCATATATGGGAAAAGAGCTACAGGCTGAGGAATATACCGGATTTGAGGCAGCTCTTTTTGAGGAAAAGGAGAGGGAATCCGACAGGCTTAAGAAAGCAAAAGACTGGCATGACAGGATCTTTGGCAAATGCGGAAAGGTAACCCTTCCTGCTAAAGAGAAAACAGAAAGCATCACTGACATTGGAACCTGTACTATTATGGGAAAAATAGAGGCTGAAGAGATACGGGCTTTCTGTGAGAAAAACCGTCTTGGCCTTAATGCATTCTTTACCACGGCTATGGGTCTTTCTCTCAAGGTTTACACCGGCTCAGAAAATGCAGTGTTTGCAACCATTTATAACGGCAGAAAAGACAGCAGGCTGGAGCGCAGTATCGGAATGTTCGTCAAGACTCTTCCTGTATGCATAAAGGCGTTGCCTGAAATGAGTGTTACACAGGCGATAGGTGAATGCCAGAGCATGCTGGTAAATGCAATGGTTTATGACATCTTCAGTTTTGCTGAAATATGCAGCACCTATGGCCTTAGCTCCGATGTGCTTTTCGCATACCAGGGTGATCTTGATAGTGAGGATACGCTTCTTATAGGTGGAAAAGAGGCAAAGGAGAAGAATCTTTCCATGGCTGATGCCCAGTCAAAATCGCCCTTTGGACTTGATATATATCTTGCAGATAACAGGGTGAAATATGTGTTCGAGTATGAACCTGCTATGTATGGAGAGGCTACAATCCAGCAATTCTATCAGCTTATGGAAGCAGTGGTAAAAGGTCTTTTGACTGCTGAAACATTAGGTGATCTGTTTGCTTTGCAGGAGTTAAAGGAATTACATGTTAAACCATTGCAGAGTAAAAAACACGAAAATAAGGCTGAAGCAACAAGGACGGAAGAGAAAAAAGAAACAACTGCAATTGCCAATGAATCGAAGCAGAGTAAGGTAATAGAAGAACAGGTGCTGGAGATTTACAGAAAAGTTCTTAAGAATGACGACTTTGGACCGGGTGATAATTTCTTTGAATTTGGCGGAACATCTCTTTTAGCTGCTAAGGTGATGATGGCTTTAATGGTAAAAGACTATCCTGTTGTGTATCAGGATATATTTGATGAGCCCACGCCAAGAGGCCTGGCCGTACATCTTTTCTCCAAGATGACAGATCAGTGGACTGAAGAAAAAGCACCTGAACCTGCTGAGGAAAAAGAGGCTGAGGAAAAGGCTCCTGAAAATGAATATGAGAAAGCTCTTTCCCATAACGTGCCAGAGTGCCTTGATGGCATAAGAAGTGAGAGCCTGGGAACAGTTCTTTTAACCGGTGCCAACGGCTTTTTGGGAATCCACGTGCTCAGGGAACTCATTGATAGCGGAGTTTCAAAAGTATACTGTCTGCTTCGCGGTGGAAAGCTTGGTGCACAGAAGCGCCTTAGACAGAATTTCTTTTACTACTTTGATGATCTGGACGAGGATTTCTTTGGAAACAGGATTATTGCCATTGAGGGAGACATTACCAGTGCTGAGAGCTTAAGCGCCCTTAAAGAATATGATATAGATACGCTGATCAACTGCGCAGCTTCAGTTAAGCATTTTGCGGAGCTGGAATTCCTTAAGAAGGTTAATGTATACGGAGTGGGCAATCTTGTTGATCTGTGCCTTGAAAAGGGCATTCGTCTGGTACACATATCTACGGTTTCCATATGCGGAGAAAGCTACCTGGATTCAGAGACAGAGCAGGTATTAAGCGAGAGCAAATTCGACATGGGTCAGGTGGTAGAGGATAACGGATACGTATATTCAAAGTATCTGGGTGATAAGCTGATCCTTGATGCCATAGAGAACAAGGGACTGGATGCGAAGATAATCCGTATGGGTAATCTCATGAGCAGATATGATGACGGGGAATTCCAGATCAACTTTAATACGAATAACTTCATGAATACCCTGAAGTCTTATGTGGTGCTGGGATGCTTCCCTGTACAGGAAATGGATGAAATGGATGAGTTCTCGCCAATTGATGAGGTTGCTAAAGCGACAGTTCTTCTGGCGGGTACAAATAAGGAATTTACTGTGTTCCATGCATATAATTCACACATAATCCTGATGGGAGACGTTGTTCAGGCACTTAATGACAATGATCTGAAGGTGGAAGTAGTGGATGAAAAGGTATTCAATGACAGGCTTCAAGCAGCTCTTAAGGATGAACGCATTAACAGCTATGTTTCTCCACTGGTGAACTATAAAACTGACAATGACGAGAATATCGTAGAGAACGATGTTGCTAATGATTTCACAGTCAAAGCGCTTTACAGGTTGGGATTCCACTGGAATATCACGGATAAAGACTACATCGATAATGCAATTGCAATGCTAAAGACACTTGGATTCTTTGATATCTAACTAATAGGAGGATATTACTTATGGATTTCAGACCAGAGAAGAAGCTTGGCTTTGGACTTATGCGTATGCCACTGTTGGAACCTTCAGACGAGGCGTCTGTGGATGTGGAGCAAGTGTGCAAAATGGTGGACATTTTCCTGGAAAGAGGCTTTACATATTTTGACACCGCCTGGATGTACCATGATTTTAACAGTGAAAATGTGGTGAAGACCGCTCTGGTAGATCGTCATCCCAGGGACAGCTTTACTATCGCCACAAAGCTTCATGGCGAGTACATTAAGACCAAAGAGGACAGAGATAAGATATTTAATGAGCAGATGAGAAAGACAGGAGTGGATTTCTTCGACTATTATCTTATCCATGGAATTGATAAAGAGCTTCTGGAAATCTATGAAGACCTGGACTGCTTTAACTGGCTGCTGGCAAAAAAGGAAGCAGGACTTGTTAAACATGTGGGATTTTCTTTTCATGACACACCACAGCTTCTTGATGAGATTCTGACAAAGCATCCGGAGATGGAATTTGTGCAGCTGATGATCAACTATCTGGATTGGGAGAGTGATTGGGTCCAGTCAAGGGCCTGCTATGAAGTTGCTGTAAAGCACGGGAAACCGGTTACTGTAATGGAGCCTGTAAGAGGAGGAACTCTGGCTAATCTGCCTGCGGATGTTGAAAAGCTCTTTAAGGAAAAGAATCCTGAAATGTCTGCGCCAAGCTGGGCTATCAGGTTTGTTGCAAGCCTTGACAACGTAATGCTTGTTCTTTCCGGTATGAGCAGCATTGAGCAGATGGAAGATAATACCTCTTACATGCAGGATTTCAAGCCCTTGTCAGAGGATGAAAAGAAAATGTGTCTGAAAGCAGGGGAGATGATAATGAGTAAGCTGGCCATTCCCTGCACAGCATGTTCCTACTGTACTTCGGGCTGCCCTATGAAGATTGCAATTCCGAAGTATTTCAGGATGTACAATGAGAATATCTTTGACAACACGGATAATGATGAATGGACTGTGGAGTACTCGGAGTACCCGCAGCTTTTGGATGGAGGTGGAGGAAAGGCAACAGACTGCATAGCCTGTGGACAGTGCGAGGGTGTCTGCCCCCAGCACCTGCCAATCATCGAGAATCTCAGGAAAATCTCGGAACATATAGAATGAGTGTTTTATGATCTGAACACAACCCAGTTATGGGACCAGGGAACCGGAAGGCCAAAGAGTGTGACTACATTTTCTGCGGCGTTTCGGTACCAGGAGTAGTTCCAGCCGGCGCCCATGTCCATGTAGAGGGCATTGGTGACGCCGATTCTTTTAAGCTCATCCATAAAGTCGGTAAAGTGAATCATGTTCACAGAATCAATGATGCAGAGATTTCCGTTGAGCTCCGCAAGGGCCCTGTAGCAGCGGGCTCTTGGTCTGTCAAAGTTCATGACTTCTGTTTTATTATTTATGAGGCCGAATTGCATAAAGCCGCTGCCGCCTGCGTCAGCGGCTTCTTTTATTGCAGCCTCTTTGTTGTCAAAATCAAATCTGAAGTATCCATCATATGAAATAAATGCTGCAAAGGCATCTTTGTTGTATGGGCTTGTGTAATACTCACCACAGGAAGCGTGATCCCCTTCAATATCTTCCTGGGAAAAGGACAGACTGACTGTGTGCTGGAAGGCAGCAGCGCTACACCAGGTTATTGACTTATCTGACTTGGATGGGCGCTTGTCACATACAAGATCCACCTGGGAATACTTGGGGAAAATGATGTATACCGTACCATTGTTGTAAACTGTTGTTTCATCTGTAGGTACAAGCTGCTCTGCGCTCATCTGCGAGGCGTCAATAGTTCCTGGGATACGTACGTGGTACTGGGAGATGAGTCCCATAAAGATGAAACAAAAAGTGGGAATTACAAGAAATGACGATGCATAGCAGATGCGATACAAAATCTTTGGACCCTTACCAGTGAGCTTTTCCGGTCCCCATAAATTTACGATCAGAGTCGCAAATTGAAGTACAGCAAGGCTCAGGTACAGAGCATGAAGTGCATTGAGCCACATCTGCGCAACAAAGAACGCAGTATATGCCCCAAGAGAGAGAAGTGCCATTGCCATAAGCCATATTGCGGAGAGGTGTTTCTTTGCGTTCATTTGGCGGTACCTCTCTTTTTGCGTTTTTGTGAAAGAAGTTCTTTTCTTAAAACCTTAAGAGCATCAAACTGTGACTCAATGCATACAAGGAGCAGCAAAAGAGCCATGTCAGTCAGATACTGCAGAGCATTACTCCAGAGCATGACAGTCGAGAATTTGAGACGACTGTTTGCAAAAAGAAGCACAACATAAACCACAAACTTAAACACAATCGCCACCCGGTTCAAGAGCACATTTTCTGGATTGCCGTGCTTGGCATAATTTATAAAGAAATGATTGATGGTAATGATGATGGTCATCATAAAGGACATTCCGGCAGCTGCAAGATAAATACTTCCCTGTACGCCTACAACCAGATAAGTATCGAAGTCCTCCTCGGCCCAAAGATTTGCCAGAACCAGATACGCTTCCTGGTACATAAGACAGAAGAGCACACCACCCATGAGGCCCTTTGCCACATCCCAGTTATATTTCTTATAGGCAAAATACATTGCGACGGCTGTAAGGAGCTTGACCACATCTGAAAACCTGGCAAACGAATCGCCGTCAAAGCCAATCAGCACATAGGAAACAGCGCTGGTCACAACAACAAAAGCACACATCGTTGCCATAAAATATTCATTTAAGAAGATCGATTCATATTTCTTTTCCATAAATATATTGTCGCACTGTAATTGCACAAATGGAATAGGCAAAAAATTATAGGTTTTATGTTTTTTTAATATTTCGGTGCGCAAATATATAGGATAATTGAATAGACGACAGTCGAAAAAAAAGACAGTTATAAATGTCGAACCGATGAAGGAGGACGATTTATGAAACGATCGCTTTCAATTATCCTTGTGGCAG
>JAEEGK010018643.1_pt1 | contig 14991 bp, 11 predicted proteins | sample 8958771 | NCBI WGS metagenome assembly JAEEGK01 (sample SAMN16246547, study PRJNA631951) | gut metagenome | biome: gut microbiome; feature: rumen; material: SC-attached | host: Bos | place: Iran: Karaj | collected 2018-10 | reverse complement strand
GCAACTACTGCTGCGTGAGAGGTCATACCGCCACGAACTGTAAGGATACCCTGAGCAGCCTTCATACCTGTGATGTCTTCAGGGCTTGTCTCAAGACGAACAAGAACAACCTTCTCGCCTCTTGCCTTCCAAGCCTCAGCGTCGTCAGCTGTGAAGACGATCTTACCGCAAGCTGCACCGGGAGATGCACCAAGTCCCTTACCGATAGCCTGAGCTTCCTTAAGAGCCTTTGCGTCGAACTGAGGATGAAGAAGTGTATCAAGGTTACGAGGATCGATCATTGCAACTGCTTCTGCAGGAGTCTTGTGTCCCTCATCAACGAGGTCGCAAGCGATCTTAAGAGCAGCCTGAGCTGTTCTCTTACCGTTACGGCACTGGAGCATGTAGAGCTTCTTGTTCTCAACCGTGAACTCCATGTCCTGCATATCATGATAGTGATTCTCAAGGATGTTGCAAACTTCAACGAACTGCTTGAATGCTTCAGGGAACTCCTGCTCCATCTGAGCGATGGGCATGGGAGTACGAACACCTGCAACTACGTCTTCGCCCTGTGCGTTCTTAAGGAACTCACCCATGAGCTTCTTCTCGCCTGTTGCGGGATCACGTGTGAATGCAACACCTGTACCGGATTCATCATTTAAGTTACCGAATACCATGGGCATTACGTTAACTGCTGTTCCCCATGAATAAGGGATGTCGTTGTCACGACGATATACGTTTGCACGAGGGTTGTCCCATGAACGGAAAACTGCCTCGATAGCGAGCTTCAACTGAACAACGGGATCTGAAGGGAAATCCTCGCCGAGCTGATTCTTGTACTCAGCCTTGAACTGTGTAGCAAGTTCCTTGAGGTCAGCTGCTGTAAGTTCAACGTCGAACTTAACACCCTTCTTTTCCTTCATCTTGTCGATGAGCTGCTCAAAGTACTTCTTTCCTACTTCCATAACTACATCAGAGAACATCTGGATGAAACGTCTGTAGGAGTCATATACGAATCTCTCGAACTTGGGATCGGAGTTGCCTGCGATCATTGCTGCAACTACTTCGTCGTTGAGTCCGAGGTTAAGAATTGTGTCCATCATACCGGGCATTGATGCGCGGGCACCTGAACGAACCGAAACAAGAAGAGGATTCTTCTTATCGCCGAACTTCTTGCCGTTCAGCTCTTCCATCTTCTTTACACCCTCCATGGCCTGAGCCATGATCTCATCATTGATCTTGCGTCCATCCTCATAGTACTGAGTACATGCCTCTGTGGTGATGGTGAAACCCTGAGGAACAGGAAGTCCGATAGAAGACATCTCTGCAAGGTTAGCACCCTTACCGCCGAGGAGGTTACGCATGGACATGTCGCCTTCGCTGAACATGTACACCCATTTCTTTGCCATTAAATTTTTCCTCCTTAGATTCTTTACTGCAATTTGTTATTTTAACACAGGTGACCCAGTGGTTGTCAACCTGAAATTTAAAATCGTGTATAGATTTTCTTCAGAAAATTTTTATCAATTTTCTTTTACCAAGAGTCCGGTAAATCTCGGCTTTCATAACTTCTTAAAAGTTCCGTTTAATGTTGTTCAAAGCCATATCAGCTCTGCTGACATGAAGTGTCTGTCATGTAAGCCGTCTCTGCAAACTTGTTTGTGAGAGCGGCTTATGTGACAGGCAACATATGAAACGCAGTTTCATATGTCTTTGAACAACTTTATATGAACAACTTTAATTAAAACGCCATCTTCTCCTCGAAGTAAGCCTTGAGATCCTTGATTGCGATCCTCTCCTGCTGCATGGAGTCTCTTTCACGAACGGTTACCATTCCGTCATTCTCGGAATCAAAGTCGTAGGTTACGCAGAAAGGAGTTCCGATCTCGTCCTGACGGCGGTAACGCTTACCGATGTTGCCTCTGTCATCGAACTCGCAGTTGTAGTACTTGGAGAGCTCTGCATATATCTTCTCCGCGCCCTCGTTAAGCTTCTTGGAGAGAGGAAGCACACCCACCTTAACGGGTGCAAGTGCGGGATGGAAATGAAGTACGGTTCTGATGTCCGGAGCCTCTTCCGTTCCGATGTTCTCTTCGTCGTAAGCTGCGCAAAGGAATGCAAGTGTCACACGGTCAGCGCCCAGTGAAGGCTCAACAACGTAAGGAACATATCTCTGGTTCTTCTCGTCATCGAAGTAAGACATGTCTTCCTTGGACAGGTTCTGATGCTGTGTGAGGTCGTAGTCTGTTCTGTCTGCGATCCCCCAAAGCTCGCCCCATCCGAAGGGGAAGAGGAACTCGATGTCCGTTGTGCCCTTTGAGTAGAAGCAGAGTTCCTCGGGGCTGTGATCGCGGAGACGCATCTCGTCTTCCTTGATCCCGAGTGAAAGGAGCCAGTCACGGCAGAAGCCTCTCCAGTACTTAAACCACTCAAGGTCTGTTCCGGGCTCGCAGAAGAATTCAAGTTCCATCTGTTCAAACTCACGTGTTCTGAAAGTGAAGTTTCCGGGTGTGATCTCGTTTCTGAAGGACTTACCGATCTGTCCGATTCCGAAGGGGATCTTCTTTCTGGAAGTTCTCTGTACGTTCTTGAAGTTTACGAAAATTCCCTGAGCCGTTTCGGGACGAAGGTAAACCGTGTTCTTTGCGTCCTCTGTAACGCCCTGGAATGTCTTAAACATAAGATTGAACTGTCTGATGTCAGTGAAATTGTGCTTTCCGCAGGTAGGGCAGTTGATGTTGTTGTCATCGATGAACTTCACCATCTTCTCATTTGACCAGCCGTCGCATGAACCGCCGATATCAATGCCCTTCTCGGCTGCAAAATCTTCGATGAGCTTGTCTGCTCTGAAACGCTCGTGGCACTCCTTACAATCCATGAGAGGATCGGAGAACCCGCCAAGATGTCCGGAAGCCACCCATGTCTGGGGATTCATGAGGATGGCGCAGTCAACGCCCACATTGTAAGGGCTCTCCTGGATGAATTTCTTCCACCATGCCTTCTTTACGTTATTTTTGAGTTCGACACCGAGATTTCCGTAATCCCATGTGTTTGCAAGTCCGCCGTAGATCTCGGATCCGGGATAAACGAATCCTCTTGACTTTGCCAGCGCGATGATCTTGTCCATTGTTTTTTCAGTCATAATTCTACCTTCCTTTCTTTCCTATCCCGCAGGCATATGCTTGCTTAATAGCCTGCTTTTGTCTGTTCGGTAGCAATCTCCCGGGGTCCCTCCCCTGCTTTCGCAGCGGTCCTCCCCGGTAGCATAAAAAGTCGCCCCAAACAGAAACAGTTGTTTTCTGTTTAGGGCGAACATAATGTCCGTGGTTCCACCTAAATTCAAGGCATATGCCTTGCTCTTCATTTCCTTTAACGCAGGACTACGTCGCGCTCATCACGCGATGCTCCGGGGCGCCGTCTTTTCTTGCTGACGCTAAGCTTTCACCAACCGCTTTTTCTCTGAAACGTGACGAAAAAAGACTTCCCTTTCAACGCTTTTAGGAATTTTATACGAAATTTACACTTGTGTCAAGTCAAATTTCCCCTCACCAGCTCCTTAAACCTGTCTCCTCTTTCTTCAAAGTTTTTGAAGTACCCGTAGGACGCAGCCGCAGGAGACATGACCGCAGAAGTTCCGGGAATACCCAGTTTTTTTGCAAGAGCCGTGGCCTCGGTTAGATCCTTCACAAGGAATACATTTTGCGTGTTCCGTAAGCCATTCGCCGAACTGTTCTCTTCCTGTACAGACGCTTCCGTTCCCAGTTCTTCGAAGATCCTTTTTCCCGTTTCGTACATAAGGATGAAATTCACGTCGCTTCTTTCCTTAATGAATTCTTCAAGAAGTGAGTAATCTATCCCCCTGTCCATTCCGCCGATCAACAGTGTTTTAACGTTCGGAAGGCTCTTTACGGCATTGATCGCCGCCTCGGGGATCGTGGAGATGGAATCATCGTAGTACCTGACGCCCTCAAATTCTCCCACGTATTCAAGCCTGTGGGGAAGTCCGCAGAATTCGGACATCCCTTTAAGGACCGCTTCCTCATCAAGCCCCAGCACCTCAACTGCCATAACACGGACAAATTCGGCATTCAATCTGTTGTGTTCTCCGGGGATCTTTAAAGTAAAATCATGATTGCACTTTTCCACATTATCCACAATCCGCTTCTTTGCGAGCGTCTGTATCTCAGGAACATTTTTGCCGAGAAGCACAGTGTTTCCGCGGTTTTGATGAGTTGTTATGTTTGCCTTTGCGGCAAAATAGTTTTCCACAGTCCCGTAATAATCCAGGTGTTCCGGATAAAGGTTTAAAAAGACAGAGTAAGCCGGTGCCTTGTCTATGTGGCAAAGCTGATGGCACGAAAGCTCAAACACGATAAATGTGTCATCCTTTATCTCATCAATGTAATCGAAGCAGGGCTTTCCGATGTTGCCGAGAAGTATTGCGTCCTTCCCGCAGGCCTTTAATGCTTCATACATGAGAGAAGATGTGGTGCTCTTTCCCTTTGTTCCCGTAATTCCGACGGTTTGATCCGCGTATCTGTTTAAAAAGATCTCCGTCTGAGAAGTGAATTTTGGTCTGTCCTCAAGCATGACGATCCCCGGGCTTTTAAGGATCAGGTCCCATCTGTTTTCGTCTATGCCTGTAATATCTCCTTCGTAAACCTCCAGAGCAGCAGGCTTACAATGTGCTTTAATAAAGGCTTCGGAAGACTTTCCCTCTCTTCCGTAGCCCCAGATCAGCACTCTTTTGTTTTCAAAAATCTCTTTGATCTCCATGTTCCTACACCAGAATATCCTGTATTTTTGCCTGAATGGTCACAATGCCGTTGTATTCGTTTCTGTCAGGAACGTAAGTCGCTGAGATCCTTACATTGTTTCCCATTCCCTTTAACATCCTGTCACATTCTTCTCTTCCGTAGACGTTACTTACCATTTCAAAAAATCCCGGTATGTCTCCGAAAAAGACGCCGCTCACCCTGTACCCTGTGGCATTGACCAGGTTCAATCTCAGAACATTTCCGTTCTTTCCGATTACGGACGCTCTTTCAACTCTCAGATCCTTTTCCGCAAAGAGAGCTTTCTCGTTCCCCTTTCCGAAAGGTTCCAGGCTTTTAAGTTCATCCAGAAGTTCCATATTGACCTTTTCGAAAGGCAATTTTAGATCTATCTTTACCTTTTTTGCCAGTTCATCTTCCGAAAGCAGACAATTGGCATTTATCATCCTTTGAAACTCCGGGAGCTTCTCCTTCTCCATGCTGAGTCCCGCTGCCATGGGATGACCTCCGAACTTTATGAAGAGCCGGGAGATCTTCGACATTTCCTCAAACATAGAGAAGTTTTCCGTCGAACGCCCCGATCCCTTTAGTATGTTTCCGGAATCAGTCAGCACAAAAACAGGTCTGGAAAAGATCTCCCTGAGTCTTCCCGCAATGATCCCCACAACGCTCTCATGGCACTGCGCCAGATAGACCACAATGACCTTATCTACGTATTTTTCCCAGTTTGTATCATTGTAAAACTCCGCCTGCTTTTTTGCAACCGTCTCTACGATCTCCCTCGCTCTGTCTGTACCCGCAAGGGTCATAGCTTTTCTTTCGTTATTAAGATCCACCAGTTCTTCCGCTTCGGCGGCAGCCACACCCTTATCCTCTTCAAGGAGCAGCTTCAGAGCTTTTTCCGCTGTTTCCAGACGTCCGGAAGCGTTCAGGCAGGGGCCCACGATAAAGCCGATATGGTAGACACTGAGGGCAGCCACAGACAGATCGTTTGCATGGATCAGCGCCACAAGTCCCGTGTCTCTCGTTCTTCTGAGTTCATTAAGCCCCAGAACCACCAGTATCCTGTTTTCGTCCTTCAGATCCATTACGTCGCACAGTGTAGCCATAGCAGCGTAGGGAAGCATCCACTCAGTCTCTTCTCCCATGCACTGCAGCACCTTCATTGCCACTACGCATCCGCACAGTCCGGTAAAGGGCGCACTCTCCCCCTCCTGATGAGGGTTCACCACCACATCTGCGGGAGGGATCATCTGATGTCCATCCTTCACAGGCACTTCATGGTGATCTGTAAGTACAACGGTAAGTCCTTTTTCCTTTGCATAGGCAATGGTCTCATACTCCGCTATCCCGTTGTCACAGGTAAGGAGCAGATCCACATTGTTTGAAACGGCTTCATCAACTATATTTTTGTTTATCCCGTATCCGTCCGCGATCCTGTCCGGAATACGAAAAGAGACCTCAGCTCCTCTTTTTTTCAAAGCCCTGTAAAGGATGTATGTGGACGTGATTCCATCCACATCGTAATCCCCCACTATGCATATGCTTTGGTGAGCTTCCGCAGCATTGTTCAGGATCTTGGCGGCAAGCTCGGCATTTTTAAGGAGTTTGGGGTCTCTTAAACCACAAACAGAGGGATGTAAGTAAACATCCCTCTTGTCTTTGGTGTCCAGGTCACGGTTAAGGAGCACCCGCGCAGTGATCTCGCTGATCCCCTGCTCACGGGCTACTGCCTTCACGTCACCTTTTTTATTTATTATTACCCAGTTTTGTTTCATCTGTTTCGTCGTCCTGCTTATTTGTTTTCTTAAGAATTGCAGGATGCTTCTTGCAGTACCTGATCACGATCAATGTAAGACCCGTCACGATAGCAACGAACAGAACAATGTTAACAATGTAGGAAATGAACCAGACAATGAATGCCTCGACACTTTCCCTGATGTTCAGCATGTTGTCCTTGAAGCCCTGAGCGATCCTCTCTCCGAGAGTCTTGGGCTCTGCTTCCACAACATTTGCGATCTTCATTACTTCTCTTACGTTTACATTGAGTGTGCTGTAGGAGATCTTGTTATCGTAGGTGCGCTGTCTTGACTTGTAAGTCTCGAGTTCGTAATTGACCTGTGAAAGTCTTTCTTCAAGGCGGATGATGTCTTCAAGATAGGCTGCTTTTTCGAGAAGTCCCAGCAGTGTTTCCTGCTCCGTCGTGAGAGTCTTGATCCTGCTTTCCACATCGGCATAGCCTAAAGTAATGTCTTCCTCATTGTAGCTGGAATTGGTCACTGTACCGAAAGTTCCGACGCTGTCCATCATGGGCTGCAGCTTGTCTTCCGGAACACGGATCGTGAAATAAGCGACTCTTGAAGACGTACCATAGATGTTGTTGCCGGTAACATTTGCATTCTCAAGGTAGCCGCCGAACTCTTCTATCTTTGCGTTAAGTGATTCGATAAATGAATCGAATTCCCTTGTCTGGACTTCCAGGGATGCCGTCTTTATGACCTTTCTCTGAATGATCCCTTCTGTGTTTCCCGCATTATTTCCTTTGTCGGAGCTACTCTGAGTACTCTTGGCTTCCGATGATTTGCTGTAATTTCTTGAAGCTGCGACCGCAGGCATCTCCATAGCCATACTGTCGGAATTTGCTTCTGCGTAGTACCTTCCTCCGTTGTCATAAAAAACTTCTGAAGCGCTCTTACTGCTTCTTCCGCATGCGGCAAAGAAGATGCAGCCTGTCAGTATAAGTGCCGGGATAAAAAACTTTTTTTTCATAAAAGCCTCCTGTTATTTACAGATGATTGATTTTGTATCAGTTATGAGGTATAACTTGCGATTATTCCCTTCTACCTGATATCCCGCAAAAAAAGCTTTCCCGTTTCACATTGACAGATCATTCTTTTTTTCTTGCAGCATTCTGTTCCGCTTCCTCTTCATCCGTCAGGAAGTACTCCTGCTGATAGGAGCCTGAAGAATTCCAGTACATCCATGTGAAGACACCGTTATCGTTGCACGCTGAGACCTGAACTCTGATCTTACCGTAATCGTAAACCGAGTTCGGCGAATTGAATGCCTGAAGCCAGGGTCTGCAAACAGCAACATGTCCCGTCCATTCTTCCTTAAGGGCCTGCAGTTTCTTTTCAGATCCTCTGATCTCCAGTCCCACCAGGTCATAGGGATGCTCGTTCACGTTGAGCACCGGCCAGTAATCCGTTCCGTAATGGGAAGGATAGATCATCGGACAGATAAAATCCAGGTACTTTGAAAGTTCCTTGTAATCCTGCCCCAGGTTTTCGCTGTCCACCTTTGAATCAATGGTGATACCGTAAACAGATCCGCTTACGTAAACTCCCAAAGGTTTCAGCCTGTTGCAGGCGTATCTAATGAATCTCACGATCTGTTCGGAGTAGGAGATCATTTCCGATTCTTCTCCGAAATCCAGCTCGGAAAGGGTCACATCCGTAGGTGTTCTCATATAGTCAAAGCAGATCTCGTCGAAGCCGTCCTTCGCAGCCTGCTCCGCAACCTTTACGATGAACTCCAGCGCATCCCTGTTGTAAGGATTCATCCATGCATATGGCTTGCTTTCGCCGTTAAGCACCGTCTTATCTCTGAAAAGTTCTCCGTTCTTTTTCTTCAACAGCCACTCAGGGTGCAGGTTGAAGACCGATGAGTGATCAAAGTAGCTTTCCTTGAAGCAAACGATACGGGCTATGCAATATATGCCCTTGCTGTGAAGGTCGTCCAGGAGCCCGGGCATGTCCGAAATGTAGAATTTCCCGTCTTCAGGTGCCACAAGGCCCAATTCCTTAACGATGTCAAGATCCATGTCATAGGTAATGTAGCCCAGATCATCCTTAACATCTATGATCACCGCATTCAGCTCAGTGCCGCTTGCGATCCAGGTGATATTGTTGTAGATCGCAGAGTCTTTGGACATGTGCCCGACGTAAACGCCCTTTGCTTCAAAAGGATTTCCTTCGTTGTAAGCAGAACAGTCAAAGCCCGCTTTTGCAATGTTCACCAGCGGATCCCTGAAGTCGTCGAATCCTTTAAGGTACTCGGATTCAAATGTAGGCGGGACAAAAGGTGTCGGCGTCGGCGAACTTGTAGGTGTCGGCGTCGGTGACGGTCCCACCGTGGGAGATGCCGTGGGTGTGGGAGTGGGAGTCAGTCTGCCTTCATTTAAAAACCAGCCGAGATCATTCCCTTTTTCTCCCAGATGTTTCTGTGCCAATTTGTAGGCAGTCACTCCGCATCCGATAGCCAGGATGACCAGAAGTATGACGCCGATGAGAACGCCGCCTCCCTTGTTTCTTCTCCTTCTTCCGGAACCGTATGCGGAATTTCTGTCCAGATACTGTTCTTTGTCTTTGCTCATAAAATTCCCTTTAACCCTGATGATCTTTTATCTTCCGCAGCAGAACTTGTACTTCTTGCCGCTGCCGCAAGGGCAGGGATCGTTTCTTCCGGGCTTCTTGCCCACTACTACTGTTCCGGACTTCTTCTGTTCCTTGTAGAGTTCTTTTCTTCTCTCTTCGGTCAGGAGCTTGTCCCACTGGGGAAGGCCGTAGAGCCAGTCAGCCTTTGCTTCTACCATGTTGTAGTAGAGCTTTTCTTTATCGTACTTAAGGGAAACTTCTGTGTTCTCGTCCATTTCTTCAATAGGATTGGGTGTAACAAGGCTGTCGTTGATACCGTCAAGGAAGCCCACAAAGATGTTAAGATCGCACTTAAAAGAATCTGCAAGCTCTTTTACAGTGCCCTTGTACTCTTTTCTGGGATGTGAAAGGATCTCTTCATAGATACCTTTTTCAATGTTGAAGTAGTTGCCCCAGAAGAGCTGTCCTTCCTTTGTGTTCATGTCCTTTCCGTATGCGCCTTCGCGCCATGTTTCAAGTAATGTAGCCATTTATTTATCCTCCGTATATTTTTCTTCGATCTCTTTTGCGATCTTTTCGGGATCTTCACCCGCTTTGATGCGCTTTCTGTACTTTCTCATTTGCGCCATGGTGATGTTCTTATCGTCATCCTTGTGTGCCCTCTTGTACAAAGTAAGGAAAACCCACAACAGGATCGGGATCACCACCGTCAGCACCAGACATCCGATGAACATGGACTGTGCCCCCGGAGTCGCAAGTATCGCGCAGATAAGCGTCGCCACGTACATGGCTGCCAATATCACCACCGCGATCAGTGAAACTATTCTTTTAGCCATTTCAACCACTCCTTCATCTGTTTTTCATATCCCTGTTCCGAAAGATCCACGAAGTGTGTGTCTTTAAGGCTTTCAGGCATATACTCCTGTCCCGAGTAGTGTTTCGGGTACTCATGGGAGTACATGTATCCGATGCCCCTTCCCAGCTTTACAGAGCCTCCGTAGTGGGCATCCTGCAGGTAGGGCGGTATCGGCTCGGTCTTATTGTTTCTCACATGTTCAAGGGCATCATCCACCGCGCATATGCTTGAATTACTCTTTGGCGCACAGGCAACATAGATGGCAGCCTGTGCGAGAAGTATCCTTGCTTCGGGCATACCCAAACGCTCCACAGCCAGTGCGGCGCTTGTTGCAAGGATCAGAGCCCGGGGATCAGCATTTGAAACATCCTCAGATGCACAGATCATGATGCGTCGTGCAATGAATGCAGGTTCTTCCCCCGCTTCAAGCATTCTCGCGAGATAGTAGACCGCAGCGTCGGGATTTGACCCCCGCATGCTTTTTATAAAAGCGGAGATCGTATCGTAATGATTGTCTCCGGATTTATCGTATTTAAGGACACGCTTTTGTATGCACTCCTCAGCCACCTTAAGATCGATGTGTATCTTTCCTTCCGCATTTTTTTCGGTGGTAAGGATACCAAGCTCAATGGCGTTGATGGCAGACCTTGCGTCTCCGTTTGCCATGTCAGCGATGAAGTCCAGGGCTTCTTCGTCCGCTTCCGCATGGAAGGCCCCCATTCCTCTTTCACTGTCGGTGAGTGCTCTTTTAAGAAGGATCTTAATGTCATCCGCCGTGAGGGGGTGAAGTTCAAAGATCACGGATCTTGAGATCAAAGCACCGTTCACTTCAAAGTAGGGATTTTCGGTGGTCGCACCGATCAGGATCACAGTACCGTCCTCCACAAAAGGAAGAAGGTAGTCCTGCTGCCCCTTGTTGAAACGGTGTATCTCGTCCACAAAGAGTATGGTCTTCTTGCCGTACTGTCCGTAACGCGCCTTTGCTTCTTCGATCACCTCTTCCATGTCCTTTTTCCCGGCGGAAGTTGCGTTGATCTGCTTAAACTCCGCGCTGGTGGTGTTTGCGATCACCTTTGCGAGAGTTGTCTTCCCCGTTCCCGGAGGCCCATAAAAGATTATGGAAGAAAGCTTGTCCGCTTTTATGGCGCGGTAAAGAAGTTTGTCCTTTCCCACGATATGCTGTTGTCCCACCACCTCGTCCAAAGTCCGGGGCCTTAGTCTGGCGGCAAGAGGGGATTCGTTGTCCCGGTTCTTCTCCGCCATGAATTCAAATATATCCATATCTAATCCACACATCCGATGATCTCATTCAGATCCTTCACACCCTGTTTCTCGCACCAGTTTTCCAGACCTTCGATAACATCCAGTGTTGCTCTCGGATTAATGAAATTTGCCGTACCCACGGAGACCATGCTGGCTCCCGCCATCATGAATTCCAGAGCATCTTCCGCGTTCTGTATGCCTCCCATGCCGATGATGGGGAGCTTCACAGCTTTTCTGACTTCGTAAACCATTCTGACCGCAACAGGCTTTACCGCAGGGCCGCTCATGCCGCCGGTTTTGTTTGCGAGAAGAAATTTCCTGCGGTTAATATCGATCTTCATGCCCGTGAGAGTGTTGATCAGGGAAACTCCGTCCGCACCTCCGGCTTCAACGGCTCTCGCCATATCAGCGATGCTTGTGACATTGGGAGAAAGCTTCATGATCACAGGCTGCTTTGCAACTGCCTTTATCTTTTTTACAACCTCTTCCGCAAGGTGAGGATCCGTTCCGAAGGCTATGCCGCCCTGCTTCACGTTGGGGCAGGAAATGTTGATCTCCAGTGCATCCACAGGCTGATCCCTGAGGCGTTCTACCACTTCCACGTACTCCTCGACAGCATGTCCGCAGACATTGACGATGATCTTTGTATTGAATTTTTTAAGGAAGGGGATGTCTCTTTCAATAAAGAGATCGATGCCGGGATTCTGAAGGCCTATGGCGTTCAGCATTCCCCCGTAGACTTCTGCCACTCTGGGAGTGGGATTTCCTTCCCAGGGAACATTGGCAACACCCTTTGTGGTCACTGCTCCGAGACGGTTCAGGTCCACGAAATCCAAGTATTCCATGCCTGATCCGAAGGTTCCGGAGGCCACTGTAACGGGGTTCTGAAACTCTATGCCTAAAATGTTTATCTTTGTATTAACGTTGTTCATAAGTTTCTCCGAATGAGTTTACAATCCGTTAGAGTATAACAAAGAACCTTGTCAAAATCAAGGAAGATAAATCATTTTAAAGTACTTGGTCAGAACTCTTTTCAGCGTAGTGTTTTCAGTGGTTTCATTGCCCTTTGACCACACTTTTTTGATGGTTTCGATGTCCGCAGTCTCGAGATTAAGGCCTGTGGTCTTTATATGCCTTAATCCCCAGTTTCCGTCGCCTTTAATGACTTTGTAGGTCCATGTGGTCCAGCTGATGCCCGTTTCGTTGATCATCTTAACGCCCTTGTCCCAGGCATCCGGATTGTCAAAAAACGCAAATTCGCCGAGAAGGCTCGGAACGTTGTAATCCGCCTTCTTAATGTCCGTCAGTTTCTTCCTCATGTTGCTGATCTGCCTGCCCGCAGCATTGTTGTAATCATCGTAGAGATAGTTGTGGTACTCGTACATCACATTCTCCCACCCGTAAAGCTCAGGCTTCGGCAGATCCACGGGATCCCAGGTTGCTTCCATGATGATGATGTGATCGGGGTCAATGGCCCTGATCCTGTCATATGCGATGTCGTAGATGTCCCAGAGCATAGTCCTGAGCTCCCTGTCAGGGATACCTGTGTTGTATCTGAAGGTGCAGAAGGGCTCGTTCAGAAGGTCGTAGCCTGCGACCCAGGGGTTGCCCTTAAAATGCGCGGCGATCTCCTCCCACAGTCTGTAAAAAAGCTCCTGGTTGTTCTTCACGACTTCCTCGTCTCCGAAAAAGAATTCGGAAGCTTCCATCTTATTGTCATGTCCGTCTTTTCCCGAGTGATCGCTGCCGTTCTGGGATCCGTATGCACCGTGCATATCGATCAGGACGTATATGCCTCTCTTGCCCGCTTCCTCCACAAACCAGTCAAGTCTGTCCCAGCAGCCCTCAAGGAGGTTCCCGTTCCTGTCCGTGAGATTTCCGTACCACAAAGGAAGCCTCAGGCAATTCATACCCAGATCCCTGCAGTGATCCAGATCCTCTTCCGTGAAAAAGCTGTCCTGATAGATCTTGATCAGTTCTCTCGTCTGCTCCTCACCGAAGCGCTCATTAAGTATCCTGTAAATGTCCTCTTCGCAGGTGGCATTTGCCGAATAATCCGTGGATGTCATCCAGAATTCCTGCAGAAGCCAGCCTCCCACATTCGTGCCCTTAAGCTGCACCAACTCGCCTTTTCCGTAATCGTCCTTAAGTACCTTGCCCTCCGTTTTAAGAAAAGGATGTTCCGATATCTTCATTTCTCTCTCCTCGTATTTTTCTTCTTCCTGTGGTTTGAATGCATCCGGCACTGCCCCTCCGACTCTGTAGCTCTCAGTGTTTTCGGTTTCGCCGGTCGTTCCGTTTGCTGTTCCGTTCGCTGTTCCATTTGCTGTTCCGTTCGCTGTTCCATTTGCTGTTTCCCTGTCTGCGTCCGGGCCTGCGGCATTGCCCCCGCCGCATCCCGTAAAAGCAAACGATGCACAGAGTAAAACGATCAGTCCCCTTTTGAATAAGCCCTTTGTTCCAAACATTTTTGTAATTCCTTTCTTACATTCTTATTCGTCTTTTTGAATATAGCTGTCAGTTGCGCTTTCGGTTGAACCCTGTTGCTGTTTATAACGGTAATTAAGCCTCGATACGATCTAAGTTCGTTGCAATCAACTCCGCTTCGGGTTCACTTCGGCGTAAACTGTATTATAACATGTATAATTTCCGCAGTAAAAATAAAAACATTTTTATTTTCGTATGCCTCTCATCAAACAGAATCACCATTTTTATCTTGTACCCGAATTGTGTTTATGTTAGAATGAGCGACGAATGAAAAATCTGTCTTACAGACACAATCAATAAGGAGATCATTATGGCAAATCCGATAGTAACCATCAAAATGGAAAACGGCGATCTGATCAAGGTTGAACTTTATCCCGAGATCGCTCCCAATACCGTAAACAACTTTATTTCACTTGTAAATAAGGGCTTTTACAACGGCCTCATCTTCCATCGTGTCATCCCCGGCTTCATGATCCAGGGCGGATGCCCCGACGGAACAGGCATGGGCGGCCCCGGCTACTCCATTAAGGGCGAGTTCGCGCAGAACGGCTTTAAGAATGCCCTGAAGCACACCCGCGGCGTTATTTCAATGGCCCGGGCAATGCATCCCGATTCTGCGGGCAGCCAGTTCTTCATCATGCATGCAGACGCCCCTCATCTTGACGGCGGCTACGCAGCATTCGGTAAAGTTACTGAAGGTCTTGAGGCAGTTGACCGCATCGCATCCGTTGACACAGACTGGAGCGATCATCCCACTCTCACCCAGAGAATGGAAACAGTTACAGTTGAAACCTTCGGCGTAAACTACGAAGAGCCCAAGACAGTAAAGGAAAGATAGCAAACAGTAAAAGCCTGCTTTGACATGTAAGAGCATGCAAAAGGCTATAAGAAGCAGCAGTAAGAGACTTCTTTGACTTGTAAGAGCATGCAAAAGGCTATAAGAAGCAGCAGTAAGAGACTTCTTTGACTTGTAAGAGCATGCAAAAGGCTGTAAGAAGCAGCAGTAAGATAAAGACATTAAGAGAAAGATAGATCATGGCTAAGATTCATTCTTTAAAAGAAATTTCAAAAGGCATTTTCGACATGGAGCTCCTCACTCCCGAAATCGCCTCTTCCGCTAAAGCGGGACAGTTTGTAAACCTGTATTTAAATGACGCTTCCAAGCTCCTTCCCCGCCCCATCAGCATCTGCGGTTTCGATGCCGCTACAGGCACTGTACGCCTTGTGTTCAGAGTTGTGGGAGGCGGTACAGCGG
>JAEEGK010018640.1_pt1 | contig 14994 bp, 9 predicted proteins | sample 8958771 | NCBI WGS metagenome assembly JAEEGK01 (sample SAMN16246547, study PRJNA631951) | gut metagenome | biome: gut microbiome; feature: rumen; material: SC-attached | host: Bos | place: Iran: Karaj | collected 2018-10 | reverse complement strand
ACATGTTCCTGTAGTAATAATTATTATTACAATGAATCTCAAGTGCCTAACAATGTAGTAGTCTCTGAGAACGAAATCGAGACTGTTAAACAATTACAGATTTATAACGACTCGTTAAAAGAAACTACCTCTGTCAAATTTACAAGAGGATGGGGAACTAGATGGAGTGTTGCAGCTGCTGACGGCTTAGCATTTATTAATTCTTTCAAGCCTTTGGTAAAAGCAGGAAGAAGAATTTTAGCATTAACAGGAGGAAGTGGACTTTACTGGGTTGCAGGTGGTGTGTTTCTTTGAACTGTATTTATGACTGGTGGAGCCTCATATGGAGCATACCAAAGCGCTCATAACGGATATTCTATTTATGAAGGTAGTATGGATTACCTTGATCAAACATACGAGAACTCTAATCATCTTTTGCTTTGTGATGATTTCTTAGCAAGAATTGATAGTATGGCTATTTTGAATGACTCAATTACTGTCGTCAACGACAGCTTATTTGCATATGCGGGAGCCTTACACAATGATATCCTTGAATCAATTCTCCCTCAAAATAATGCAAATATAAATAGCATAATTCTTCCACCGATTATTGATCCTATTAACATATCACCTACTATAAACAATTATGGATGCGCATTACTCTCTGACCAAGAAACAATTGACTCGCTCATAATGATAACTGATGATATGTCTTATCTTTATGATTACGATATAGATGAACAATTAGATTATAATGAAGATAAAGGAGATATTTCCTCCAATACAAAAACGGTATTATCACTTTTCTTTGATGCGTATTTTGGTTATGCAAATTCTTTAAATGACGTAAACAATATAGTTTCATATTATCATGATATCGTGTCATCGTCCAATGAGTTGACACAAACAGAAAAAATATGCATCCTTATGTGTATTGAAATTACAAAATATAGTTATTCATTTTGGCAAGATTATGGTTTACAATGAAATTTACAATTGATCAATACAAAAGCATTGAAAGATTCACAAGGAGTAAGACATATAAGTGGATGTCATATATAGCATGGATTATTTTCATACTAAGCATCATCCTTGTTTGGGGCAAAGGTAGCTTTCTTAAATTCATTTCATACATTTGGATACCATTATTGTTATTCATTTTCCTTTTATATATTATAAAATGGACTACAAATGAACTAATTAAAATGAAAAAAGATCAAACTGAAGACTATTAGGACGATAACAAATGAAGGAATGTCTTTGACGGTGGTGTGTCTATGCACACCACCGTCAAATCCTTTTAAAATATTAGCATAAACTGCACACAAGCAATGGTTATTGCTTCAGCAGGTTCAGCGGCTGTTGTGGAGCCAGGGCATTAGTGGTTTTCTCCGTGTACTCCGACAGCTTCAGCGTAGCGCTGAGCGGCAGATTGCGGCTGCTGTTGCCGATGTGGAAGGTGTAGCTGCCTGCCTCGCCGAGCCACTGGCTACCAGCCTCGTCGAACGAGGCGAGGTCGCGGCGCTCAATGTGCATGGTCAGCGTCTGGCTCTCGCCGGGCTGCAGTTCACGCGTCTTGGCAAAGGTCTTCAACTCCTGAGCAGGCTTTTCAATGTTGCCCTTCGGTGCGGTGACATAAACCTGTGCCACCTCCTTACCACTGACGCTGCCCGTATTCTTGACTGTGACGGAAACGGTGATGTCGTTGCCTTTTGCTTTGACGACAGGCTTGCTGAAGTCAAAGGTGGTATAGCTCAGACCGAAACCGAAAGGATAGGCAACCTCGCGATGAAAGGTGTCGAAAAAGCGGTAGCCTACGTAGATGTCTTCGTCGTGGTTCGTATAGGTATGACCTGGTACCGGCATCTTGTTGCCCACCATCAGTTCAAACGAATAGTTGTCCAGACTGCCGGGGAAGTTCTTCGTTGAAGCATGGTCGGTGGCAGCGATGGGCCACGTCATGGTCAGTTTAGCCGAGGGATTCACCTTACCCGTCAGCAGGTCGGCAATGCTGTTACCGCCCTCCATACCTGGCTGCCAAGCACAGAGAATGGCATCAGGATAGCCACTCCACGAAGCGGTCTCGATAACAGAGCCACTGTTGATGATAACGACAACTGGCTTGCCTGCTGTATGGAATGCGTTGCAGACATCCTTGATCAGTGCCAGTTCCTCAGGGATGAGGTTGAACTCGGTCTCGATGTCGCGGTCGATGCCCTCACCGGCCTGACGGCCAATGGTGATAATGGCAGCATCGGCAGTCTCTACCTCTTTATTAATAGCAATAGGCGACAATCCGATTTCAGGATACTTCTGCTGACCCATGGCTTCTGTCTGGAACCACTTGGCTGGGTGGCGCTCAGCCTGGAACTTCACCTTGGCATACTCGATGTACTTACGGTAGATGTTGGTGAGCACTGGTGACGACTTAATGCCGGCATTCTCAAGACCCTGAAGCATGTCGACGACGTAAGGCGGATGAACACAGCCTGAACCCGTACCACCGCTGAGGAAGTCGTAGGAGTTCTCGCCAAACAGGGCAACGGTCTTGACTGCTCCGGCTTTCCAAGGCAAGGTACCATTGTTTTTTAGCAGTACAATACCTTCGGCAGCACTCTGGCGGGTGATTGCGGCATGAGCCTTGAAGTCGGGGTTGTTGCTGGCTGGATACTGCTTGAAGCTGGGCGTCTTGACGATATACTCCAGCATGCGGCGTACGTTACGGTCTACGTCGGCCATGTTGAGTTTGCCACTCTTCACACCAGCAATGATTTCCTCCACCTGTGCCGGCTGTCCGGGCTCCATGAGGTCGTTGCCTGCCTGCACCTCGGCAATGGTGGGCAAGCCCTCGCGAATACCAATCCAGTCGGTCATCACAATACCCTTGTAGCCCCAGTCTTCACGCAGGATTTTTGTCAAGAGGTCGTGGTTACCCATCGAAAACTGGCCATTGACCTTGTTATACGAAGCCATGATGGTCCACGGGTTACTCTCGCGCACGGCAATCTCGAAGCCGCGCAGATAGAGTTCGCGGGCAGCACGCTGGCTGACACGCTCATCGACGCTGGTACGGTCGGTCTCCTGCGAGTTGACGGCAAAGTGCTTGGCCGACACGCCCGCACCCTGGCTCTGTACGCCATTGATGTAGGCAGCGGCTATCTTTCCTGTCAGCAGCGGATCCTCCGAATAATATTCAAAGTTACGGCCACACAACGGATTGCGGTGCAGGTTCATGCCTGGTCCGAGGATGACGTCACAACGGTATTCCTTGGTTTCGTTGCCAATGGCCTCACCCACCTTTCTGACCAGTTCCGTGTTCCACGTCGATGCCAAACAGGTACCGATGGGGAAAGCAGTGGCATAGTACGTCTTGCTGTCGCCCTCACGGGTGGGGTCAATGCGCACACCGGCAGGACCGTCGGTCAATACGGTGGCGGGAATGCCCAGACGGGCAATCTCTGGCGAAGTACCAGCCGCACCAGCTACGAGGTCGGCCTCACCACCTACGACTGCTCCTGCGCCAAAGAAATTATTAGCACCACCAACCAAAAGTTTGGCTTTCTCTTCCAGTGTCATGGCCTTCAACACCTCGTCGATGTTGTCAGCACGGAGTTTAGTTTGCGCTGTCATTGTCATTGTTGTTAAAAGGACTGCAAAGCCCATCATCATTTTTTTCATAATAATAAGTTATTGGTTTATTAGTTTATTGGTTTATTGAGTTTTCGTTTTTCGTTTTCGTTTTTCGTTAATTAGTTCCTATAGTACGCCTTTAGCTGTTCGGCATAGTCTGCCAACTGCTGCACATCACCATTGCCATAGCGCTGCCATGTCTGCTGGCACGGCAGCAACAGGGGGTTGAAGGTGACATCGTGACGGTTCAGGTAGGGGTCGCAGTGCTGGAAGACCTCCAGAACGTCGACCACTAATGCTGTCGGGACGTGCATCAGCCGAGCCAGCTCCTGCACCTCAGGGGTAGCGCTGACCATGGTGACAGGCGTCAGACGGAAATACAAGTCAAGCACCAACACCAGCATGAAAGGCATCAGCCGTTCGTCCTCAGCCAAAGGACGGAAATCGCGCTCGAAGGTCTCCTGAACCTCAACGCCCTCAAAGAAGTCACCGCCCGAATTAAAGCCCTTCATCTGCCGCAACAGGCTGACAGCGCGGCTCAGGCGACGCGGGTTCTGGCTATACTCCTGCCAGATGCGCTCGATGCGTGGTGTGCGCAGCCGGGCAATGTCGCCCATGCGCTCATGCAACACCCGAGGCGCAATATGCAGTTCCAGACTCAGCTCCACCATCTCGCGGCTGTACGTCGGCTTCATGCCGACAGGCTTGTGCAGGTATGACTGCATCAGCAGCAGCCAGAAGTCTTCCTGCCATTGTTGTTTTGTTGCCATGAAACGCTTTTTTGATGAATTATTTTGCAAATATACGCTTTTTTTTCTATTTTTGCAACCAAATTAATAATTCTTATGAGAAAAACACTGCTTCTTGCGATTCTGGCAACTTTTGCCACGACACTTTTTGCGCAACCCTTGCGCGAAGAGATTCGCAACAACCTCCGGTGTTCGGCCAGCCACGACATGGCCTACCGGGGACCCAGGCAGTTAAACCTCAAGTCAGCACCCGAGGGCAAACGCCCTTTCTATATTTCACACTTCGGACGCTACGGCTCACGATACCTCAGCCGACGGGAAGACTACGATGAGCCCTACCACATAATGGCAGCAGCCGACAGCGCCGGCACGCTGACACCACTGGGGCGTGACGTGCTGCATCGCCTTGGCATCATACGCAGTGACGCCTACAACCACTGGGGCGAACTGACGGAGTTAGGAGCACGGCAGCACCGCCACATCATCAAGCGCATGGTAGAGCGGTTCCCGGAAGTCTTTGCACAGGGCAGCACGGTAGATGCCCGCAGCAACAGCGACATACCCTGCATTCTCTCCATGGAGAATGCCCTGATCAAACTCACCAGTCTGAAGCCGCAGGTCACGGTACACCACAATGCCACACAACGTGACATGTACTATCTGGCACCGGACAATAGAAGGCATCCCGCTGAAACCATGGACTCGACGGTACAGGCCGCATACCGTACGTTTAAACAGCACCATACGCACTACGAAAGACTGATGCAGTCGCTGTTCAACGACACCGCATACGTCCGTCAGCATATAGATGCCGACAAGTTTAATAGCGCACTCTTCCGCATTGCCAGCAACGTACAGAACACGACCGTCAGTGAACAGCTCACGCTCTACGACCTGTACGACGACGACGAAATCTACGACAACTGGAAATGCGAGAACGCACGATGGTATGCTGCCTGCGGTGCATACACCCGCAACGACGGCAAGCAGCTTTACAGTCAGCACAACCTGCTGCGCACAATCATAGACCATGCTGACAGCTGCCTGCAACTGAAACAGCCCTCCGTACAACTGCGCTACGGAAACGAGACGGTCATCATCCCACTGCTCTGCCTGCTCGACGTCAACGGCTACGGAATGGCCACGGGCCATCTGGAGACAGTAGACAAAAAGGGCTGGGCCGACTTCAAGCTGTCACCCATGGCAGCCAACATCCAGCTGGTGTTCTATCGTAGCAGTCCGAAAGACAACGATGTGCTCTTCAAGGTGCTGGTCAACGAGAACGAGGCACGGTTGCCGCTGAGAACCGATGTCGCCCCCTATTACCACTGGCGCGACTTCCGCGAGTATTATCTGAAGAAACTCGATGCGTATGAGAAGCTATAATATCGTCATCCTGCTCTCAGCCTGTCTGTTATGCGCCCTCTCGCTACAGGCCCAGAAGAAAAACGACAGCATCCCTGTGTCGGCTTTCGAGCGCATCTGCCAAGACCGCAACTTCTCGGCCAGCAACTACTGCATCTATCCCGACACCATAGAGCACGTCATGACGGTGCCGCCATCCGGCAAGCAACCCTTCTATATCTCACACTACGGTCGTCACGGCTCGCGATACCTGAACAACCGCAAGGGCTACGACATCCCCTACAATATGCTATGCAAAGCGGACAGCATAGGGGAACTGACGCCAACAGGAAAAAGAGTCCTCGCGGAAATGCAGTACATCATCAGCGAAACGGAAGGACAGTGGGGCGACCTCAGCGAATTGGGTAAGCTACAGCAACGGCGCATAGCACGGCGCATGATGGAGCGGTTCCCGGAAGTGTTCAGGGGGGGAGCCGTCGTCAATGCCAAGAGCACCACCGTCAAACGGTGCATCCTCTCCATGGGTTCCGCCCTGCAGGAGATGATGCGCATCAATCCACAACTGAAGGTTACCATGGATGCCTCACGAAGTACCATGCACTACATGAACTTCCAAGACAAATTACTGCGCGACAGCATGATGACGCACGAAGCATCCAAGGCATTTAAGGCATTTTCAAGCTCACGCATACGCAATCCACGACTCATGAACGAGCTGTTCCTGCATCCCGACTCCGTCACGAAGGTCATTGACGAGGAGTGGCTGAACTACTACCTGCTGAAGACAGGACTGATGCAGCAAAACACCCACATGGCCAACACGACAACACTCATCGACCTCTTCAGCTATGAGGAGATACACCAGTTCTGGCAGCGTGAGAATGCCTGGTGGTATTTCATGTACGGGCCGTCGCTGCTCAACGGTGGACACCAACCCTACACACAGCGACACTTGCTGCGGCAGATAATCAACGACGCTGACAGCTGCCTGCGACTGCCACACCCTGGCGCACAGTTGCGCTTCGGTCATGAGACGATAGTGCTGCCGCTGACATGCCTGCTGGGCATCAACGGCTTCGACTACCAGACCGCTGACCTTGAAGAGCTGGAAAGTCACGGTTGGTGGGCCTGCCTGGTGTTCCCCATGGCATCCAATATCCAGTTTGTGTTTTATCGAACAGACCAGCTGGACCGCGATGTCATCTTCAAAGTGTTGCTGAACGAAGAAGAGGCTACGCTGCCCATACCGACAGACATAGCCCCCTATTACCATTGGCGAGACTTCCGCGAATACTACCTGCGTAAGCTCGACAAATATGAGGAAGAACGATAGTTACTGCTTTCCCTGGAATGCCAAGGCGTACATGCGCATCTGCTTCACCATGGCCAGCAGGCCGTTGCTGCGTGTGGGAGACAGGTGCTCTTTCAGGCCTATTTCGTCAATGAAGCAAAGGTCGGCATCCAGTATTTCCTGCGGGGTGTGGCCCGACAGTACGCGGATGAGCAGGGCTACGATACCCTTCACTATCAGCGCATCACTCTCTGCACTGAAAAAGATGCGGCCGTCCCTGTAGTCTGCCTGCAGCCATACACGGCTCTGGCAACCGTCTATCAGGTTGCTCTCCGTCTTGTACTTCTCGTCCAACGGTTCCTGCTCGTTGCCAAGGTCTATCAGCAACTGGTACTTATCCATCCAGTCGTCCAGACCGGCGAACTCCTCAATAATCTCGTCTTGTATTTCGTTGATGGTCATGATTTTAACTATGAATTATGAACTATGAACTATGAATTATGAACTATGAACTATGAACTATTTTAAACAGTTTATCGCTTGGGCGGACCTTTTCGGGTACCTTGATGCTGACCCGCGTACCCTGCCGGGCTGTCTGCACAGCCTGTACATCGTCATGAATCTCGTCGACGGTGACGTAGAGGGCACCGGTGGTAGGACCAGTGATGAGCATCTTGTCTCCCACAGAGAAAGTGTCGGCCTCGACGGTGAACTCCGCCACGCCCAAGCGTGAGAAATACTTGACGCCCTTGCCGATATATTGCTTGCGCTCGGTAGCGTTTGAACCATAGTTCTTGTTCCATTCGCCCAGCGTCTGTCCCAGATAGTAGCCGTCCCAGAAACCTCGGTTGAAGACGGCGGCAAGGCGCTGGTCCCAGCCGTCTTTCCTGTCATCCGTAAAAGTACCGTCGAGGACACTCTTGATGGCTTCCTTGTAACACTGCACTACGGTGAGCACATACTCCGGTCCTCGCGCACGGCCTTCTATTTTAAATACACGTACGCCAGCCTGCATCATACGGTCGATGAAGCGGATGGTCTTCAGGTCTTTAGGCGACATGATGTACTTGTTGTCTATCTCCAGCTCCGTACCCGTCTCGCGGTCAGTGACGAGATAGGAGCGGCGGCAAATCTGCATGCAGGCACCGCGGTTAGCACTCCTGCCCGTATTGTCAAGACTCATGTAGCACTTGCCGCTGACGGCCATGCACAGGGCACCGTGGCAGAACATCTCAATGCGCACCAACTGCCCCGACGGACCGCAGATGTGCTGCTGCTCTATCTGTTGGTGAATGTAAGTGACCTGTTCCATGTTCAGCTCGCGGGCCAGTACCACCACATCGGCAAACTGGGCATAGAACTTCAGCGCCTCGACGTTCGAGATGTTCAGCTGTGTACTCAGATGTACTTCCACGCCAACCTTGCGACAGTATTGCATGACGGCAATATCACAGGCAATAATGGCTGTGATGCCAGCCTCGCGAGCAGCATCCACTATCTGGTGCATCAGCGGGATGTCCTCGTCGTAGATGATGGTGTTGACCGTCAGATACGACTTGACCCCCTGTGCATTGCATGTGGTGGCTATCTCGCGCAGGTCGTCAATGGTGAAGTGGTTGGCAGAGTGAGACCGCATATTCAACTGCTCCACACCGAAATATACCGAGTCTGCTCCCGCCTTCAGGGCAGCTGCCAACGCGTCCCGGCTACCCACAGGAGCCATGATTTCAAAATCCTTCATTTGGTTCATGCGTGCAAAGGTACGAATAAGTGAGAACAGAACAAAATTAAAACATGATTAATTTCGTTTTGTCGAACGCAAGTTACCTAAGACCGTTAAATCAAAGGTAGGAAATAAATACTTACACCTGAAGGTATAAGCGAGCAAAGCTCGTAGGAAAATTGAAAATTGAAAATTGAAAATTATTGTAGGCGGCAGCAAATTTTTCACTCTTTACTCTTCACTCTTCACTTTTGTTTGTAAACGTTTACGGTTGAAAATTAAGCATTAAGCATTAAGCATTAAGCATTATTTCGTACTTTTGCAGCAGAAAAACCAAAACTTAGAAAAATTAGTATGATGAAAAAGTATCTTATCATGAGTTTGATGATGCTGCTGACGGTAGCATCAGCAAAAGCGGCTTTGACCGTAAAAGAACAGGGCGGCTGGTATGAAAGCTGCTGGATGGAGTTTAACGGACTTAGCAGCAGTTATACTCTTTATAATGGCTACATTTCAGACAACGGAGGAGCATCATGGACGAGGCTTGACGGCAAACTGCTGCGCTCGTATGGTTCCTACGGACGCGTTGATGCCTTAGGATTGAAGGCTGGTACCTACCAGCTGAAGGTCGTCCCAGTGTCTGGCAGCACAGAAGTAACGGCTGATGCCGTTGTGTCAACAGCGCTGGAGGTTCGGAACTTCAACCGCGAGGGCTTTGCCCATAAGACATGGACCTCTGGCGTTGGTGCCTATAACAACGATGGTACGCTGAAGGCTGGTGCCAAGGTTTTCTATGTCTCTGCCCAGACGGCTAAGACCATTACTACCGATGTGGTGACCAGCGATAAAGGTGCCAAGACAACGTGCGTGGGATTCCAGTCGATTATCGCTGCCTACGAGAAGGGACAGGACAAGACACCCATTGCCTTCCGCATAGTAGGAACGGTGAATGCATCGGATATGGATGCTTTAGGCAGTAAGGCAGAAGGTCTGCAGGTCAAAGGTCGCAATGCCGATTCTGAGTTGAACATCACGATTGAGGGTGTCGGTAATGACGCCGTCATCTACGGCTTTGGATTCTTAGTGCGCAATGCCAAGAGCGTGGAGATTCGTAACATCGCCGTCAAGACGGGTATCGACGACGGCATCTCACTGGATACGGACAACTCCAACATCTGGTTGCACAACATTGACGTATTCTATGGTCCCAATAAGGGTGGTGACCAGAAGAAGGGTGATGGTGCCATCGACATCAAGTCAGACTCCAAATACGTAACTGTGGCCTACTGCCACTTTTGGGACACTGGCAAATCTACCATGTGTGGCATGAAGAGTGAGTCGGGGCCTAACTACATCACCTATCACCACAATTGGTTTGACCATTCTGACTCCCGTCATGCCCGCATCCGAACGATGTCGGTACACATGTACAACAACTACTATGACGGTGTTTCAAAATACGGTTCTGGTGCTACCACGGGTTCGTCGGTGTTTATGGATCGCAACTATTTCCGTAACACACCGAAGCCGATGATGATTTCCCTGCAGGGTGCCGATACCAAATATGGCACCGACCTGAAGGATGCACCGACGTTCTCGGGTGAGAGCGGTGGCATCATCAAGTCCTACGGGAACGTCATGACGGGTTCTGTTCAGTATAAACCTTATTCTGAAAGCAATGCGGTTGAGTTTGACTGCTACGAGGCGACCGACCCCTCTACGCAGGTGCCTGCCAGCGTAACAACCAAGTCGGGCGGCAATAAATACAACAACTTCGATACCAACGCATCATTGATGTACACATATAATGCTGACAATGCTGAACAAGTGCCTGCCGTGGTTACTGACCGCACTTGGGGTGCAGGCCGTGAACAGGGTGGCGACTTCTCGTTCAACTTCACCGACGCCGACGACAAGAGCTACGACATCAATACGTCTCTTGAGAGTGCATTGGCAGCCTACCAGACAGCATCTGGCTTCAAGGCTTTCCTGGGCGAGGAACAGGCTCCTGACGCCTCTGCCACCTTTACCCTCGACGGTGCCGCCATCAGCTTCAGCAACCTTACCTATACCAAGAGCGTGGCATCCACTGACACACAAGCCGAGTTCAGCGTAGTAGTGTCGCCCACCGACGAAGCAGCCACGGTGACGGCCACAGGTGCTACCAGCACCGGCGCCAACACCTTTGCCATTGCTGCCCCAGCGGCAGGTTCGTCGGCTACGGCAGTGTTCACCGTCAGCGCTGGAGGTGCTGAGATGAAGTACACCATCATCATTGACAAGACCAAGTCGGAGCCCGTCGATCCCGAGGGTCCCGTATTGGAAGGAGTCACCATCGTCTATTTCGAGCAGAAGCAGGCCGTCTGTGACAACGCGGATGCATCGACATTGTTCGACAAAGGCGAAATGAACAGCGCCACCGATAAGGGTATAGTGTCGTACGGCGGTGTAGAGTTCGGAGAGTGTGTGAAGATGGAGTCGAAGACTGAAGGTTACATCACTCCCACATCAAACTGCAACATTACTCTGGTGTTCGGCTCAACCAATTCTTCGCCCAAAGTGATGGTAGATGAGACAACCGCAATACTTACCAAAACGGACAATGCCTACATTTACACTTTCACTGGTAAGGCTGGCGATACGTTCAAAGTCCACAAGGGCAGTAAGGGTACGACCAACACATTCCTTTATGCCATCTTCTTCGAGCCTATTGCAACAGGCATCGCAAACACCACCACTTCTGGTACCAAGTCTGATAAGACCGCTAAATACCTGAAGGACGGCAAGCTTGTCATTGACCGCCATGGTGAGCACTATACTGTACTCGGAGTGCATACTAATAAATAAAGGAGATTACAATGAAAGAAATAGTGTCAAAAAAATGGCTGACCAGGTTTTCATTGATTGTCGGACTCTTAGCTCCTGCTACAGCGATTTCAGCGCAGACTGTCGATGGCCGTAACTTCGGAATAGACGGATTTGCAGCCTACGCAGGCATCCCCGGCACAAACCATTATCTTGCAGGAGGAACCACAGGCGGTCAGGGCGGCAAGGTAGTCAAGGCTGACAACTTCGCCCAGCTGCAGGCCTACCTGCAGTCAAGCAAACCCTACATCGTTTTGGTCGATCATGATATCACAACGGGAATCACGGCTTATGTCGATGCGCTGACCACGGGCAAGCTATGCGACAAGCAGGACGGCTCAGAGGGTGTTCCTACCACATACGGCGAGCGCATTATGATAGCCCCGAACAAGACGCTGATAGGTGTCGCTGACGCTAATGGCAATGCGCCATTGTTTTCGCGCATCACCTTCGTCATGCAGTGTTGCTCAAACGTCATCATCCGCAACTGTCGCTTCACGATGGCAGGAGTGCCTATCCTGAAATCGGGTGAAAACAAGGTTGTGGCATGGCGCAATGGTCAGCAAAAAGAAGTTGGTGACCCTGACTGCATCGGTATCCAAGCCGACAACAATAGTGCCAAAACCGACTGGGGTGCCCATTTCTGGATTGACCATTGTGAGTTCTTTAATGGCGATGCCGCCAACAAGGACCGCTACGACGGACTGGTTGACTGCAAAAATAACGTACAGTGGCTGACCATTTCCTATAACCTGTTCCACGACCACGACAAGGCCTGTCTTTGGGGTAAGGGTGACTCTGATGTCTTCGACGGATGCCGAACTATTTCAGCTCATCATAACTACTTTAAGAACATTCAGGGTTCACGACTGCCCTTGCAGCGCGGAGGTCATGTACATTACATGAACAACTACCAAGTCAAGGCTCAGGATGGCTGGGATCTACGCAACAAATCCGTTGGATATGCTGACGCTTGCTATTTCAAGGATAGCAAGGCACCCATACTGCCTGATGGTGGAGGTGTATTGAACATTAACAATGCTGACGGTTTTGGCATAATTTACGACAATTGCCAGCGTGTCATCACTGGCCATAGCGGGATTAGCTATGTCAATACCCCGTCGAAGTACGACAAAGAATTCCCAGCATCGTCATACGTCACCAGCACATGGAAACCTACTGACACCTGGGAAAACTACTACGTAAACTCACACGACCTTGCTGCCGATGTACCCGCCGTCTGTGAGCAATATGCCGGTGCTGGCAAGATCGTTGTATGGAACAGCTATGCAACAGCGATTCCAGAAGCCAGTGATGCAGACTATGCCGAAGCCTGTGCCTCCCAGCAAACCTCTGCATGCTATGATGCCAATGGCAACAAAGTATCAGACGTATCGGGCGGTGGCAGCGACCAAGGGTCAGGTTCCACGGTTTCTGACGATGCCTCCAACTACTTTACAGGTGCCGACGATGATGGATGGTTCTGGTTCAATGCTACCAACGAGCTTGAGATAAACGGCTGGATTGCAGCCAACGACCTCGTCATGACCACAGGTACGAATGGGGCCGTATCATCATTCAACAAGGATGTGACTCCCAAAAGCGATAAGGATGCCAATCTCGTGTCCGACAAGACTGGTGCCCTCGTTATCGCCAAGGCTGGCAGCAAAGGAGGTTCTGATGGAGGCAGTGCCATCTTCCATTGTGCAAAAGGGATAGAAAACTTTCAACTCTACCTGTTCCGCACTGGTTCTTACAACTACCATGTCTATGTTAGCACGGATGGCTCAAAATACAATGACGTGATTACCAATACAAGTTCCAATTCTGGCAAACTTGTTATAGACTACTCTTCACAGCTGAAGACTGCCGATCCTGTTTGGGTGAAGGTTCAGAACTCGTCAACTGGCGGCTTAAATATCCACGGCATCATATTGACTCATATTGATGACGGTACCACTGGCATCAATAACATTAACGTTGACCTTAACGATAACGCAAACGTCTACGACCTGATGGGTCGCCGCGTCGATGCTCCCAAGGCTGGCAAGGTGTACATCAAGGGCGGCAAGAAGTTCATCATGAGATAACGACAAAACGACAAGCTACTAATAAAGGAGAGTCGGAGTCATCCCCCAAGGGATAGGCTCCGATTCCGTTTCTATCCTCCTGCATCATTATGCGCAGGTAGATTAGATGAAGCAAAACCGCATAAATATGGCGGAAGTCATCAAGTGATGAGCTTCACGACCTCGATACCATACTCCCTCATCTTCTCTTTGGTGGTCACGTCATAGTACAGGCTCTTGTCGTCGAAGGCAACAAACGTAGAGCCTTCAAAGGTGATGAGTCCGACATTGTCGCCAAACTGTACATCGTCCAGCACGTCGTTCAGCGACTTGGGTATCTTGTAGTAGCCACCCTTGGCGTACGGCATGTAGATATAGTCTGGGGTGATGGCTGAAATACAACAGCAGAAGTCATATTCACTGTCGGAGTTCTCGTTGATTCTCACCTTGCTCTTGTCATCCAGCAACGACTGGAAATACTTGGCGTGGCTGCTCCTTCTCAGGCGACTGACGTCAAACCATGCTTTGCTTTCGCCCTTAGGTGTGAAGATGATTTCGTCTGTGTCAAAATCGCAGGTCTGATAGTCTAAGAAGATGTTCGGTATGGGCTGGCTGTTGAGGATGTATTGCGTGGACCTTGGGTGCATAATCATCGCATCAATGTCTTCCTCGTCATTCACGTAGAATGCCATGAAGTATTTGGTGTAGGCCAATTCCTGCTGCTCGTTCCTGAGCGTGTAGTGGTAGAAGTAGTAGCCGTTGACCACCTCCTTGAAGTACCAGAAAGCCGTATATGAGTCATCCTCTGTCCAGATGCCGTCAACTTCGGGGTCGATTAGCCGTTCCTGCAGTTCCCTGTTGCTCAGGCTGAGCCTTTCTTGAGTTGACAGGCTTCCGTACGAATTCAGAATCTTGGTTGCCGTATTAATCAGGTGCAGACGGTTCCTGAGCTCGGAATGCTGCTTCGCTGCGGCTTCCATGATGGCGAAGATTGGCAGCTCTTCAATGAAAACATTCTTGCAGTATTCGCGCAGTGTGGAGAATGTGCGCGCGTAGTCCTCTTCGATGTTCTGCACGTCACCGCTCTTGGCAGACAGGCGTGGCAGACTCCCAATGTGCATCAGCACCAGTATGGGAATGTGCTGCTCAGTGAGCCGTTTCATCGCAAAGTCCAGACCTGTGGGTACCATTCCGCTGCCAAAGAACATATCCACAATCTGTGGCAGCAGCTCTTTGTCGCGCAGTCGGATAGCATAACGGTCTATGAAGTTATCCACGTCCAGATACGCCTCTATCAATGACTGCAGGTCCAGTCCCGTGCGT
>JAEEGK010018639.1_pt1 | contig 14994 bp, 14 predicted proteins | sample 8958771 | NCBI WGS metagenome assembly JAEEGK01 (sample SAMN16246547, study PRJNA631951) | gut metagenome | biome: gut microbiome; feature: rumen; material: SC-attached | host: Bos | place: Iran: Karaj | collected 2018-10 | reverse complement strand
AGTTCGAGATGATCTACTACATCATCCACGGCGAGATGACCGTCACCATGTATGACGACAACGACCAGCCCGCCGAATACGTCCTCCATGCGGGCGACAGCGTCCACTTCGGCAAGGGCACCAAGCGTGGCTGCAAGAACACCGGCGACACCACCGCCCGGATGCTGGTCATCATGATCAAGCCCAGGGCCTGAGACCTGATTTCGTAAATATCCCCGCCTGCGGAACCGCAGGCGGGGATATTGCCGTTATATCAGCTTGTTCTTCAGCGTCCCGATGCCGTCGATGGTGACGGCCACCTCGTCGCCGGGCTTCAGCCAGGTCCGCTGCCCCTTGGGCTTGCCCAGGATGACCCCGGCGGGGGTGCCGGTGAAGATCAGGTCGCCGGGCTCCAGGGGCAGGAAGCGGGAGATATAGGACACGATCTCCGGGCAGGAGAAGATCATGTTCGTCACGTCGTCGTCCTGAACGGTGACACCGTTGACTTCGCAGCGGATGCGGTGGGGCTCCGACGGGTCGAACGCCGCGGCGGGAACGATGCGCGGCCCGACGGGGGCAAAGCCGGGGAAGGTCTTGCCGATGAGCCACTGGTTGGAGCGGAACTGACAGTCCCGCGCGCTGAGGTCGTTGCCGCAGGTATAGCCGCCGATGGCGTCTTTCGCCGCCGCCTCGTCGCCGTTGTAAAGGGCCTTGCCCATGACGGCCACCAGCTCCGCCTCATAGTCATAGCAGCGGTGCCAGGGGGGCAGGACGATCTCCTGCCCGTCCTCGGCCAGGGCGTCGGTGAATTTGGAGAAGATGACCGGCTCCTTGGGGGCTTCCCCGCCGGTTTCCTCCGCGTGGCTCTTGTAGTTGAGCCCGACGCAGAGGATCTTTTTGGGTTCGATCCGCATTGTTTTGCTCCTTATCTTTCAATTCAACCGTTCCAGCGAAGGCCGAAGTGCCGGCTGACCCAGAATACCAGGGCGATCTGGCAAAGCAGGATCAGGGGCAGGCCCCAGCGGAAATACCAATGCCTCGTCTTATGGTGAAACAGGTGCATCCCCAGCGTGCCGCCCAGAGCGCCGCCCAGAAGGGCGAGGAGAAACAAGGTGGCCTCCGGAATCCTCCAGCGGCCCTTCCTGGCCTTTCGTTTGTCCGCCCCCATGGCGATGAAGGCCGCGGCGCTCCAGAGGAGGCACCAGGCACAGATGATTTTCAGTATCATTTTTTCTTGTAAAACCCCGCCGTTTTTGATACACTTTCGGATGGTAACGCTATGATCAAAGGAAGTGGCTCACATGTCGGAATCTCTGGAATGCATCGCCCGTCTGCGCATCCGCAACAAGGAAAGCGACACGAAAAGCGCCTTCGGCCCCGGCACCGCCCAGCTCCTGCAGGGCATCGTGGAGCTCAGCTCCCTGAACCAGGCCGCCAAACGCATGGGCATGGCCTACTCGAAGGCCTGGAAGAGCATCAAGGCCACGGAGACCCACCTGGGCTTCGCTCTCATCGAGCGCCACGCCCAGCACGGCAGCGTCCTCACGGAAAAGGGCGCCAGGTTCCTGGACTGCTTCCTCCGGGCGCAGGAAGCCGCCAACAAGGCCGCCGCCGAGGTCTTCCGGGAGTGGGAGGGCTGAACCCCCGCCCCGCTTACAGCATGCTGCGGAAATAGGGCCCCAGGGTCCTCCTGCCCTCGAAGGGCGCTCCCGCCGCCATGCGCTCGGCAACGGCACGGCAGATCCCGGCATCCTCCACGGTAAAATACGCCAGCTGGAAATCCAGGCCCCGCAGATCCCGGTCGCTCACATAGAGGGGCACCGGGTTCAGGAGGGAGGAATACTGCTTCCGGTGGCACAGGACGGTGAACTTCTCCCCCTGCCGGTCCGTGAGCTGCCGCCGGCCGTCGCAGCCGAGGCAGCCCTTTTTTCCCTGCATGGGGCAGCAGCGGAAAAGCATCAGGGGCAGGCGCCCGTAGGCCACGATGCCCCTGGGGATCCTTCCCCCCAGCCTGTCCGCGGTGCTGAGGCGGAATTCCGGGCTGAGCAGCGTTTCCGCGACCCCCAGCGCCGCCCACGCCTCCAGGGAGCGACTGTTGAGGATGTTCAGGCCGAAGCCGCCGGAGACCCGGAAGCCCAGCTCGCGGGCCAGCAGCACCGTGCCGGGATTCCCGGCACAGAGGGTCTCCAGGCCCCGCGCCTGCAGGGCGCGCAGCCTTTCCCGCAGGGCTTCTTCCCCGCCGGGAAACACCAGCCGGGGCAGCTCTCCGATGAGCTTTTGCCCGTAAGCATCCGCAAGTTCTTCGTCCAGCTCCTCCACGGGGAGATACAGCGCCTCCGCTTCCGGGAGGTCGAATAGCTGTTCCTTTGTCTCAAAGCGCAGCCGCAGCTTCGGCTGCGCTTTTTTATTCCGCTCAAACCCGCTTCGCCGGACTTCGGGCGGCGCGGGCCGGAACTCCCCGATCACCTGCCAGGGCTCCGCTTTTTCCCGCATGGCCAGCAGCTTCTCCAGGGCTTCCCGCCGGAGAGGATTCAGCTTCGCCGTCCAGCCGGGCAGCACATCGGCATTCAGCTCCCGCAGAAAGAAGGGGGTGCCCCCTGTGCGCGCCAGCTGGCCCCGCAGGTCCGGCGGCGCGCTGCGAACCGCCTCTGGCTCCGGGCCGCTGACGGTCACGCGATTCGCCCCGTCGGTGACGGCGAGGGTCACGTTTTCCCCCGGCTTGATCGTCAGCTCCATTTCCACGGCGACACGGCTCATTTCCCTCCGGTAGAGGCTGGCGAGCTTACCCAGCACGGCGGCGGATTCCGCCTTGTCTTCCTCCCTTCGCCGCCCGAACATCCGCAGGTCACGCTCGCCCAGCAGATAGCCGTCGGTGAAGCCGCTGCGGGAAAAGACCCGCTCCAGATCCGTCAGATCCGGCGTCTCGCCCGCCAGGGCCTTCCGGCAGGCGTCCACCGCCGCGGCCACGTATTCCGGGCGGCGAAGTCTGCCCTCGATCTTCAGCGAGCTCACGCCCGCTTCTTCCAGCTCCCGGCAATAGGGGATCAGGCAGGCGTCCTTCAGGGAAAGGGCGTAGTCCCGCTCCCCCGCCCGGAAATCCAGGCGGCAGGGCTGGGCGCAGAGGCCGCGGTTGCCGCTCCGGTCTCCCAAAAAGGCGGAGAGGAGGCACTGGCCGGAAACGCCCATGCAGAGGGCTCCGTGGACGAAGCACTCCAGCTCCACGTCCACCGCCTCCCGGATGCGCCGTATCTCCCTGAGGCTCAGTTCCCTGGCAAGGATCACGCGGGAAAAGCCCAGTTCCTTTGCCAGCCGCGCCCCCTCGGCGTTGTGGATGCTCATCTGGGTCGATGCGTGGCGCGGCAGGTCCGGCACATGCTCCCGGAACAGGGCGGCTGCCGCCAGGTCCTGGAGGATCACCGCGTCCGCGCCGGAATCCGCCACCTCCCGCACCGTGTCACAGAGGGCGGGCAGCTCGGCGTCCGTCACCAGGGTGTTCACCGTCACGTGGACGCGGACGCCCCGGCCATGGCACCAGGCCACCGCCTTTTTCAGCTCGTCCTCCCCGAAGTTGTCCGCCTTCCGCCGGGCATTGAAGCTCTTGGTGCCCAGGTAAACCGCGTCCGCACCGCTGCAGACCGCGGCGATCAGCTGCTCCCTGCCGCCGGCGGGGGCCAGGACCTCCATCAGTCGATCACCCGAACGGCGGTGATGACCGGCTGGTCCTTCTTCGCCACGGTGCCGTTGTCGTCCAGCACCGGGGTGTTCTCGGCGATGGCGTCCACCACCTCCATGCCGGAGGTAACGTGGCCGAAGGCGGCGTAGGCTCCGTCCAGATAGTCCTTGTCCTTGTGCATGATGAAGAACTGGCTGCTGGCGGAGTTGTAGTCGTTGGAGCGGCGGGCCATGGAGATGACGCCCCGCTTGTGGGAGATCGTGTTTTTCACGCCGTTTGCTTCAAATTCCCCCTTGATGGGGTTCTCGGAGCCGCCGGAGCCGTTGCCCTTGGGGTCGCCCCCCTGGATCATGAAGCCGTCGATGATGCGGTGGAAGGTCAGCCCGTCATAGAAGCCGCTCCTGGCCAGCTCGATAAAGTTGGTGACGGTGATGGGGGCCGTGTCTGCGTCCAGCTCCACGGCGATGGTGCCGTAGTCCTGCACCTCGATCTCCACATGGTGCTTTCCCTTGAGATAAGGGGAGGGTTCTTCCTTCTTGCAGCCGCTGAAGACCGCCAGCAGGCAGAGGACTGCCGCCGCAAGCGCAATGATCTTTTTCATACCGTGACCTCCTGTGTTTCGATGACGCTATGAGTTTATCACAAGCCATTTTTCATTACCAGAGCTTTTTCCGAAAAGTGCCCGCCGCCGGCGCGGAAAAATCTCGGGAATTGTCGATTTTTGGCTTGCTTCACAGAGGCGGTTTTGATATGATAACTTAGTTAGAAATACAGGGCCGTTCTGCGGAGCCGGAAAGCGGGTATCGTTTTGTCGGTGTGGACCCATGGAAAACAAGTGAACAGGCGATCCCGGCGCTGGATGCCCTTCCTGGGCATGCTGCTGGCGCTGGGCGCGGTGCTTTGCCTCTGGGCCGGCCTCGGACCGGAGCAGGCGGAGGCTGCCGCGCCTCCCCCGCCCGAAGAGACGCCGGTGATGCTGCGCACCGCCGTGCTCCCTGCCGCCGCGCCGGAGCCGCTCCCCACCCCGACTGCCGCACCGGAGCCGCAGCCCACGCCGCCGGGCAGCGGCGTCTACGCTGTCTCCGCCCGGCCCGACGGCAACGCCGTGACCCCCAAGGATGATCAGTGCTACTGGGGCATGGAGCTGCTGGACGCGGGGGCGCAGGCCCATCGCTGCCGCTTCAAGTCCGGCAGCGGACAGCTTCTCCTGGATTATGATTATGGCATGGCGGTGCCGGAAAGCGAGCCCGTGGGACCGGAATGGTTCTCCGACGCCGTCTTTATCGGCAATTCTCTGGAGCAGGGCTTCATGCTCTATGCCGGGCTGAAAACGGCGGACATGTTCGCCGTCCAGTCCATCAGCGTCGCCAACATCGGCACGGACCACGTCATCAACGCGGGAGGCGGCGTCTACCTCACCATTCTGGATGCCATGGCCCGCAAGAGCTACCGCAAAGTCTTCGTCATGCTGGGCATCAACGAGCTCAGCTGGGCCACGAAGGAGTCTTTCTACACCAAATACGCCGGCGTGATCGACAAGATCCGGGAGCTGGAGCCGGAGGCGGAGCTCTATCTCCAGTCCATCACGCCGGTGACCGCCCGCCAGTCCGACAACAGCACGACCTTCACCAATCCCCGCATCCATGAATACAACGAGGTGATCCGCCAGCTGGCGGAGGACAAGGAAGCCCACTATCTCTATGTTTTCGACGCGCTCGCCGACGAGGACGGCTGCCTCCCCGCCGGTTCCACCGACGACGGCATCCACCCCTACCCGAAATACTATCCCCAGTGGCTGACCTATCTGGAGTCCCACACCGTCACGGAGGTCAAACGATGAAAAAGCTGGTTCTCTTTCTGCTGGCGCTCGGCTGTCTCCTGCTCTGCGCCTGCGCCTCCAAGCCCAAGGAAAAGCTGCCGGTTCCCGAACCCGAAGCCCTGGCCGCCGAGCTGCTGGCCTCCGGCGCGTTCACCGAGGAGCTGACCCTGGCGGAAAACGAGGTGGGCTGCTTCCTTTACGCGCTGGAGGAAAAGGATGCGCCCAAGATGCGGTATTACTTCTCCTCCGGGGCCGTGTCCGAGGAGATCGCCATCCTTCCCTGTGCGGACGAGGCGGCCGCGGCGAAGGCAAGGACCGAATGCGGCACCCGGCTGGAGCTGCAGACCCGGCTCTTCACCGAGTATAAGCCGGAGGAGGTGCCCAAACTGGAAAAGGCTCTGGTGATCCAGCAGGGCAACACGATCGTCCTTTGCGTGGCTGCCGATGCGGAGAAGGCCAAGGCGGTGCTGGACAAGTATTTCTGATGGTCATCCGCTATACCGTCCCGGCTTCGGAAGAAGGACGGGCCCTGAAAAATGTGCTGCGCGATTCTCTGCGGCTCTCGGCTGCCCAGCTGCGGCGGCTGAAGGCCGCAGATGCTTTGCTGGTCAGCGGAGAGCGCAGCCGCGCGGATCGCGTGCTGCACGCGGGGGACGAGCTTCTCCTGCAACTCACGGAAGACGCGCCGGCCTTCCCCCCGGAGGAGGGTCCGCTGACGGTCCTCTTTGAGGACGAGCATCTGCTGGCCCTGGATAAGCCCCGGGGCGTCATCCTCCACCCCACCCACAGCCGCTTCACCGGCACCCTGGCCAACTTCGCCTGGGCGCACATCCGCGCCTCCGGGGGCGACGGCTGCCATGCCGTCAACCGCCTGGACCGGGACACCGGCGGGGTCGTCCTGTTTGCCAAAAACGCCTGGGCCTGCAGCCGTCTGGCCGGCTCGGCGGAGGATAAGCGCTATCTGGCGGCGGTCTGCGGCGTGCCGGAAAGTGAGGAGGGCAGCATCCGCTTCCCCATCCGCCGTCTTTCGGAGCGGGACATGAAGCGCGTCTGCGCGCCGGACGGTCAGGACGCCCGGACGGACTGGCGGCTTCTTGCGTCGCGGGAGGGGCTCAGCCTCCTGGAGCTGCGGCTGTTCACCGGGCGCACCCATCAGATCCGGGTCCACTGCGCCGCTATGGGCTGGCCGCTGCTGGGAGACCGGCTTTACGGCACGCCTGCTTCCCTGGCGCGCTCCGCGGCCATGGGGCAGACGATGCAGGCCCTCTGGTGTACCCGCCTGATATTCCGCCACCCAGCGGATGACCGGCGCGTCACGGTGACCGCCCGGCCTTCCGGGGAGGTTCTGGCTTTATTTGATCTTCCCTGATCACCGCAGTTTTTCTCCCTGCCCAAGCGTTCCCGGCAGCCGTGGGGGATGCGCAGCCCGGCAGCTTTCGCGGATTCGCCGTCTTCCGGGATTTGCGGAAGCGCCGCGTTCCTTCGCGGCACGCGCCTTGCCCGCACAGGTTCCCTGCATGTGGACCGGGAATCCCCGACGACGCAGAGCGTATTCCGCGCCGGGGGTACGGCCGATCCCGCGAAAAACCGGCCACACGATCTGTGCGCCGGAATCGTTCAGCGTTTCTTCACGATTTTTTCGCGACTTTTTGCCGATCTTTAAATTTTCCGCTTGACAAATGGGAAATCAGATGGTATTTTATTAAAGCGTCTTGGCCCGGTAGTTCAGTCGGTTTAGAACGCCAGCCTGTCACGCTGGAGGTCGACGGTTCGAGCCCGTTCCGGGTCGCCAACGCTGCTGTAGCTCAGTCGGTAGAGCGCATCCTTGGTAAGGATGAGGTCCCCGGTCCGAATCCGGGCAGCAGCTCCAAATTCGCCATTTTCCGAATGGAAACTGGCGAATTTTTGTTATATTCTTAACACCAGTCTCGCCACTCAAAAAAGTTTGGAACAACTTGGAACATTTATGCCTCAAATATGGCTATTACTCCTTTGCCCGCAGGAGCTGGGTCATTTGAAGCAGGTGCTCCGCCAACTCCGGCGACCCCTTCAACATCTGCATCAGCTGTTCTGCTGCGCCTGTTGCCGTGTCCTGCGTTTCGCTGCTCTCATCGGAAGCATGAAAGAACTCATCATCCATTTTTCCGGCTAGACGCTTTCGGTCCTCGTCCATGATAGGTGAGTAAACATCGGTCACCATGTTAGACTGTCCGCTCTAACTCTTTTCGGATCGTCTGGTAACCGATGATTCGATCACATGGACTCATTATAAGCACCTCCCAGGCATGTATTTCCGTATTCTACCCGCATTGGTGGCGCATTTTTGTCACATATGTTTGCTCGGTCCATCCAATTGAAGGCTTAAACTACCGCACAAATGAAGCAATAGCACAGCAAAAGATAGAAAAGACCACCCAAATCGGATGGTCCCCCCCTATAAACGTCCTTAAAATTCAAGCGGTTCAAGAAGGGCAACTGCGGCAAGTGCATGGTGGGTTTCCCCTCCGAGGACAGGATCCCGGTCAAAAGGAACTGAAGCCCACACGTTCAGAAGCCTGTCGGGCTTGCTTTTCCGTGCCTTTTATGTTATGATGTCGGCGCTCGAAGGAGCATGATATCAAAAGGAAAGAGCGGGAGGGACACCGATGGAAAGCAGAGTCGCAGTGATCAGCATCATTGTGGAAGACGGAAACGCCGTCAGCAAGCTCAATGAGCTTCTCCATACCTACAGCCACTTCATCATCGGGCGGATGGGCATCCCCTATCGGGAGCGGAAGATCAACATCATCTGTCTTGCCATCGATGCGCCGAACGATGAGATCAACGCCCTGACCGGCGCGCTGGGAAGGATCCAGGGCATCAACGCCAAGGCCACCTATTCCAGCATCTGACTCGCTCTGCGGGCCTCGGAACTGAATACGGTTTGCATTTCCTGACGCCGAAACCTAGCTTGAGGCGAAAGAAACGATGCTTCGAGGCCCACAAAGCCCCATTGTCGCCGCGTTTCCGTCGGGAAACGCGGCGATTTTTCTGTATGGAGGTGCAGAATGTCTATGAATGAAACCCCGTCCTCGGAACGGGTCCATATCAGCTTTTTCGGCTGCCGGAACGCCGGGAAATCCAGCCTGGTCAACGCGGTCACCGGACAGACCGTCTCCGTGGTCTCCCCGGTGAAGGGGACGACCACGGACCCTGTGAACAAGACCATGGAGCTGCTGCCCCTGGGCCCTGTGGTGATCATCGATACGCCGGGCTTCGACGATGCGGGGGAGCTGGGCTCCCTCCGGGTGGAGCGGACAAGGCAGATCCTGCGGCGAACGGACCTGGCGGTGCTGGTGGTGGACGCCTCCGTCGGCCTCTGTCCCACGGACAGGGAACTGCTGCGCCTGTTCGACGAACGGCAGATTCCCGCGCTGATCGCCCTGAACAAGTGGGATCTCACGCAGCGCCGCCCGGAGACCGGATATCCCATGGAGCCGGTCAGCGCTGCCACCGGGTATGGAATCAGGGAACTGAAGGAGCATATCGCCCGGCTGCTGCCCGAAAAAGCCCGCAGACGCCTTGCGGCGGACCTGGCGGGGAAGGGCGACTGCGTGATCCTGGTCTGTCCCATGGACGACGCCGCGCCCAAGGGACGGCTGATCCTGCCCCAGCAGCAGGTGATCCGGGACCTGCTGGAAGCAGGGGCTCTGCCCCTGGTGACGCGGGAGACGGAGCTCAGGGAGGCCATGGCCGCCCTGCGGGAGCCGCCGAAGCTGGTCGTCACGGACAGCCAGGTGTTCCGCGCCGTCGCGCCTCTGGTGCCGGAGGAGGTACCCCTCACTTCTTTTTCCATCCTCATGGCCCGCTACAAGGGCTTTCTGCGCACAGCCATCGAAGGGATCGCCGCACTGGAAGGACTGCGGGACGGAGGAAGGGTGCTCATGGCGGAGGGCTGCACCCACCACCGGCAGTGCGGCGACATCGGAACGGTGAAGATCCCCTGCTGGCTGCGGGAGCACACGGGCAAAAGCCTGAACGTGGAGGCCTGCTCCGGGCAGGATTTCCCGGAAGATCTGCGGAGGTTCGACGTTGTGATCCACTGCGGAGGCTGCATGGTCTCCGAAAAGGAGATGCAGGCGCGGCGGGATATCGCGGTCCGCCAGGGCGTTCCCTTCACGAACTACGGCCTCACCATCGCCCACATCACCGGCGTTCTGGAGCGGAGCCTCCGCCCCTTCCCCGGGGAACACGCCCTGCTGGAAGGAGCGCCGGGATGATGGAGACGCTGAAGGACCTGATCCAAAGGCTCCGGGAGGAACGCAGTCTGACCGAGGCAGAATACGCCCGGCTGATCGAAGAACGGACCCTGGAAGCCGCGGAGGAGCTGCGGGACCTCGCCGTCGAGGGTCGACGCAGGATCTATGGGGACGAAATCTTTTTCCGAGGCCTCATCGAGATCAGCAATATTTGCAAAAACGACTGCCTCTACTGCGGACTTCGCCGCTCCAACCGGGCGCTCCGGCGCTACCGCCTCAGCGGGGAGGAGATCATCGCGAGCGCGGAGGAAGGCTTCCGGCTGGGCTTCCGCACTTTCGTGCTCCAGGGGGGCGAGGACGCCTTCTATACCGACGAGGTGCTGGGGAATATCGTCCGGGAGATCAGGCGGCGCTGTCCGGGCTGCGCGGTGACCCTTTCCATGGGGGAACGGAGCCGGGAGAGCTATCAGGCCCTGTTCGACGCGGGGGCGGAGCGGTATCTCCTGCGGCATGAGACCGCGGACAAAGCGCACTATGTCCGCCTGCATCCCCCTGAGATGTCCTGGGAGCATCGGATGCAGTGTCTGCGGGAGCTGCGGGACATCGGCTATCAGGTGGGCTGCGGCTTTATGGTGGGCTCTCCCGGACAGACCGCCCGGGAGCTGGCAAGGGACCTGAAATTCATCGAGGGGTTCAAGCCGGACATGTGCGGCATCGGCCCTTTCATCCCCCACCATGAGACGCCCTTTCGGGACGAGCCCGCCGGGACGGTGGAGCTGACCTGCTACCTGCTCTCCGTGATCCGCCTGATCTGGCCGCCGGTGCTGCTGCCGGCGACGACGGCACTGGGCACCGTCGATCCCCGGGGGCGGGAAGCCGGGATCCTGGCCGGAGCCAACGTGGTCATGCCCAACCTCTCCCCCGTGGGGGTGCGCAAGCAGTATGAGCTCTATGACAATAAGATCTGTACGGGTGAAGAATCGGCCCAATGCCTCCGCTGTCTTGACCGGCGCATGCGTGAGATCGGGTATCGGCTGACCGAGGGCCGCGGGGACGTTCGCCCGGATATCCCGAATATATAAGGAGGAAAAGAAAATGGCAGTTTACGATCCCAAGTCCATGAAAGCGGACGAATTCATCAACGACGGGGAGATCCTGGAAACACTGGCCTACGCGGAGACGCACAAGAACGACGTGGAGCTGATCGACCGGCTCCTGGAGAAAGCCCGGCCGAAAAAGACGGAGACCGGCTGCGTGTGCGCGGGACTCACCCATCGTGAGGCCTCGGTGCTGCTGGCCTGCGAGATCCCGGAGAAGGTTGCGCGGATGTACGAGATCGCGGAGGAGATCAAGCTGGCCTTCTACGGCAACCGCATCGTGATATTCGCGCCCCTGTATCTGAGCAACTACTGCGTCAATGGCTGCGTCTACTGCCCCTACCACCTGAAGAACAAGCATATTCCCCGGAAGAAGCTGACCCAGGAGGAGGTTCGGGCGGAGGTGATCGCCCTGCAGGACATGGGGCATAAGCGCCTTGCCATCGAGGCGGGGGAGGACCCGGTGCATAACCCCATTGAGTACATCCTGGACTGCGTCAACACCATTTACAGTGTACATCACAAAAACGGGGATATCCGGCGGGTGAACGTCAACATCGCCGCCACCACGGTGGAGAACTACCGGAAGCTGAAAGAGGCCGGGATCGGCACCTACATTCTCTTCCAGGAAACCTATCACCGCAGGAGCTACGAGGAGCTCCACCCCACCGGTCCCAAGCACGACTACGCCTACCACACGGAGGCCATGGATCGGGCCATGGAGGGCGGGATCGACGACGTGGGCCTGGGGGTCCTCTTCGGCCTGGAGCTGTATAAGTATGAATTCGCCGGCCTTCTGATGCACGCGGAGCATCTGGAGGCGGTGCACGGCGTGGGGCCCCACACCATCAGCGTCCCCCGAGTCAAAAAGGCGGATGATATTGACCCCTCCGCCTTCGACAATGGCATTGACGACGAGACCTTCATCAAGCTGGCGGCCTGCATCCGCCTAGCGGTGCCCTACACCGGCATGATCATTTCCACCCGGGAAAGCGAGCAGGTGCGGCAGCGGATGCTGCAGGTGGGCATCTCCCAGATCAGCGGCGCATCCCGCACCTCCGTGGGCGGCTACACCGAAGCCCAGCGCCCCCACGACACGGAGCAGTTCGACGTTTCCGACCAGCGGACCCTGGATGAAGTGGTGCGCTGGCTCATGGAAAGCGGACACATCCCCTCCTTCTGCACCGCCTGCTACCGGGAGGGCCGGACCGGGGACCGCTTCATGTCCCTGTGCAAGAATGGCCAGATCCTGAACTGCTGCCATCCCAACGCGCTGATGACCCTTGCGGAATACCTGGAGGATTACGCCGGTCCGGAGACGAAGGAGCTTGGGTACCGGATGATCGAAGAAGAATTGAAGCGCATCCCGAAGGAGAAGGTCCGCGGCATCGCGGAGCAGAACATCCGGGAGATCCGGGCTTCCAACCGGCGGGATTTCCGCTTCTGAGCCCGACGTCGGCCCTGCAGACGTCAGGCCTCCGGGCTTTCCTCTCTCCGTCTCCCTTGACCTGAGGCGAGGAATCGGCTGCCAGCCGAGCCTATATGTCTTTTGCATGATGCGCCCTGCTGCTATTAAGGCAATCCCGCAGCGGCGCGGCGAAGGTACACGCCATCGAGAGAAACGGCCTTTTCCAACAAATCCGACACCGTCTATCCGGTCTTTGCGTTCAGGAGCCCCAAGTAAGGATTTACCCGGATTTCCTGCCAAGACAGCGAGGGGCTGCCAGGGCCGGGGAATCCCCGCCCCTGGCAGCCGAATCAGTCCTTCTCATGGCAATCCGGCACTTGCTGCCTTAAATCGCTCAGCCACAGGGATGCCGAAGCATCGCTGGGCATGCGCCAGTCCCCTCTCGGAGAAAGGGAGACGGAGCCGACTTTCGGGCCATCCGGCAGACAGCTTCGCTTGAATTGCTGCGTAAAGAACCGCCTGAAGAAGTTTCGGGCCGCCGTCCTCACCTCTTCCGGGGACAGCTCCGGATATGCCCGGAGCGCATAAGCCGCCGTCCGTGCGGGTTCAAATCCGTACCGCAGCGTATAGAACAGGAAAAAATCATTCAGGTCATATTTCCCGATCTTTTCTTCCGTTTTCTGGGCGATCTTCCCATCGTTATTCGGCGTAAGTTCGGGTGTGATCGGCGTATTGCAGACAGACAGCAGGACTTTTCTGAGTTCCCGGTTCCCGCAGATCTCTGCATAGGCCTGACATATGAAACGCACCAATGTCTTCGGCACGGAAGCATTCACCGCATACATGGACATGTGGTCTCCATTATAGGTACACCATCCCAGGGCCAGTTCGGACAGATCGCCCGTTCCTACCACCAAACCGTTACTCATATTTGCGGCGTCCATCAGCAGATACGTCCGCATCCGCGCCTGCGCATTCTCATAGGCCACATCGCCTTCTCCCTGATAGATCAGCTCATGCCCCAACTGCCTCAGATGAAGCTCGACGCCTTCCCGGATCGGGATCTCATGGGCCTCATCCGCAAGGAGCGCCATCAGCCGACGGGCGTTCTCATGCGTGCGTTCAGATGTGTTCCCTCGGTTCGGCATCGTGTAGGCGATGACGCGGATATCCGGGACCAGCTTTTTGGCTTCTGCACACACCAGCAATGCCAGCGTTGAATCCAGGCCTCCCGAAATCCCGATGACCAGATTGGCGATCCCCGTTGCCCGCACCCGTGTTGCAAGGCCATTCGCCTGGATCTGCAGGATCCTGCGGCACCGCGAGTCTCTTGCACTGTCGTCCGCCGGCACAAAAGGATTCCTGGCAACGGGATACTGATGCCGATCCAGGATCTCCGCCAGCTCCTCGATACCGGTCTCCTGCGCTCCGGCGGTCTGTATCCTTACGGGGATCCTTCGATAATCGGACCCGCCAGCGTTTTCAAAGGTATTCTGTTTTCTCCGGTCATGCATCATACTTCCCAGATCGATCAACGCCTTTTCGATATGACCCTCTCCGGGGAAGACCGTCTCTCCCAGAAGGTTCCCGCTCTGGGCGATGATCGCATGTCCGGAGAATACCAGGTCCGTACTGCTCTCCTGCGTGCCCGCAGACGCATAGATATAAGCGCAATAACAAGCCCCGCTCTGCTGCTTCACCAGTTGAGACCGGTACTCCTGCTTGCCGATCAGTTCATCCGAAGCGGAAAGGTTCCCGATGATATTGGCTCCGGCCAGCGCCAGGTGCGTACTCGGTTTGTCCGGCACCCACAGGTCCTCGCACAGCTCCACGCCGAGCACGGCGCCGGTATCCTCGTCCACCGCCAGGATATCCATACCGAAAGGGATATCCTCACCGCCGATGCGGATGGTTCTGCCGGTCAGCCCCCGCCCGGAGGTGAACCATCTGCATTCGTAGAACTCCGAATAATTGGGCAGATATGCCTTTGGGATCAGCGCCTTCACCTTTCCCCGGGAAAGGACCGCCCCGCAGTTATACAGGCAGTTTCCAAAGCGCACAGGCGCCCCGACCACGGCCGTCAGGCCCGCCTGCTTCGTTGCTTCGGCGATCCGGAGGAGGGCTTCCTGCGCCTTCTGCAGGAGCAGATCGCTCTGAAACAGATCCGCGCAGGTATATCCTGTCATGGACAGCTCCGGGAATACGATCAGGCCGCAGTCCGGGAGAGCGGCGATCATTTCCGTGATCTGTTTTTCGTTAAACGCTATGTCGCCCACCCTCAACCGGGGTACCGCCGCCGCGACAGAAACAAGATGGTTTTTCATGGTCCCTACGCTCCTCCCGTCAAAGCTCTTTGAGCTGCTGGCGGCAAAGCCGCTTCCCAGGTCTTCCTCCCGTCATCGGTTCCCTTTCCCTGCGGTGATCAGCAGATGCTCGGCGGTCATGTCATAGTACAGCTCCATCTTCTCCTCCCCGCTTTCGGCCACATACACGATGCCCTCCAGTTCCTCCGCGCCTTCCGTATAGGAGGCGAGGACATTCGGCGACATCCTGATATGCTCCGGGTCAAAATGAAGGGTGCTGGCCTCCTCAAAAACGGCGGAGTAGAGGATGCCGGCTTCCACCAGGTCCTGGAAGATATGGCTGCCGTAGCTGAGTTCGGGGACATAGCCCGCCTTGGTTTCGGATACCTCCAGGATCGCATCAAATTCGCTGATATCCGCGAAGGAGGAGGGCACGCCCAGTTCGGGCGAAGATGTGCAGATCCGGCCGGGTGTGAT
>JAEEGK010018637.1_pt1 | contig 14995 bp, 9 predicted proteins | sample 8958771 | NCBI WGS metagenome assembly JAEEGK01 (sample SAMN16246547, study PRJNA631951) | gut metagenome | biome: gut microbiome; feature: rumen; material: SC-attached | host: Bos | place: Iran: Karaj | collected 2018-10 | reverse complement strand
AAGAAGTCATGAAAACAATCCGTGACAAAATCGCTCATGGTGCTTTTTTAATTAATCCAAACACATGTGATATTATTATAAAATTTAATGGCAATAATGCCAAAATACCAGGAAAAAACTTTATAGATTTTGTTTCTTCATTATTTTTAAGACCCAATTATAATACTAATGAAACTGTATATAAAAGAGATAGAATAGCAGTAAACATTAATAGAAATAATCGAATTAAGAATAGACAAAATGTTAATCCATTTTTGAAACAGATTTATATTGTTAATTACAATTTCACAAAAGAGGGAGGATATATAACTCCTGATGATAAAGATTTAATCGAAGATTTAATAAATAAAACTTCAGTAAACCAAGTTGATAATAATACAGTAATGTCATCTTTACAAATAATGTCTATATTAAATCGAGAACTAGCCAATAGAGGAATAAAAGCTAAATGTATAATAGAAAGAATGAGTTCATCTGTATATGGTCAATCACTTAATAATTTCATAAGAAAGAATATAAATCAATTAAGTTACTTAAGCATAACAGATCAATATAGATTAGTATCTAACTGGTATAACAAAATAAGACATAATGATAATGTTTTAAAAACCGCAATGTTTTATAACATGGTTTTACTGAGAACCATAGAAACTAGTGAAGCCAATACAACAAGAGAAATACTTGAACAAACAAGTAGTCTTTCATTATGGAGTAGCATTATGGAAATGTACCTTAGTACGGTATTGCTATCATTTTATGTTCATTACCAATATCCATTAGAAAACATAATGAAATTAAAAGATAACCTTCCAGACGATGCAGAATACTTTGACTATTCACTATTAGATTTATCATTTCTAAAGCCAGACATATTTATGCTTCCTAAAAAAAGGGAAGATGATAGAAGAATTCAATTATTGAGTGCCGAAAAAGATTTAGAGCGCATAGATAATCTACTACAAGAGTATAATACACAAATGACCAACATACTTTTAAGGATGGCAAGAACTACGGATCCTAATCAAATATTTGTATATAAAAAAGCATTAAATAAAGTAGGTAAAAATATAAGTGTCACACAAATAGAAAAAAGAGAGTGTGAAGCCAAAAAAGAAGACAGAAAAAATGCTGTTGCTGAATATAGAATAGATTTACCAAACAGTTATTACCGAAACAGATATTTAATAGAATACATAAGAAACGCTATGTCACATGGCGATGTCTTCTTTGATTACAATGAGACAGAAGGAAGTATTAATAAGGCATCTATTAGATTTATCAACGATTATGAAGGGGAAACATATCTAGATTTAAATGTATCGATAATAGATTTTAATAGATTATTTAATTACGATAATTTATCGATAATAGCTGAATTCTTAGAAATGAAAAAACAAGAAACAGACGAACAAAAAATAACCAAGTAACTTGGTTATTTTAATTTGCTAAAAACATCTCCTAATTTTTCGTGAATAACTAAATCAGCATTACCATCATATGATGTACTATCTCTATTAATTATGACTAAATTCTTACCTCTAAAATAATTAATAAAAGAAGCGGCAGGATATACTACTAGCGATGTACCACCTACAATTAATAGATCAGCATTGCTAATCGCCTCAATAGATTCTCTAACAGTTCTATCATCTAATGGCTCCTCATATAAAACAACATCTGGTTTTATAATACCTCCGCATTCACATCTAGGTATTCCATCGGATGAAAATACATAATCAGCATCATATTCTTTACCACAATCCATACAATGATTAACAAAAGTAGTACCATGTAATAATAAGACATTCTTAGTACCAGCTTTTTCGTGTAATCCATCTATATTTTGTGTAATAACAGCTTTTAACTTACCTTCATCTTCTAATTTTTTTAAATAATTATGAGTAACATTAGGTAAGACATCTTTACAATTTAATTTATCTTTATAAAATTTAAAAAATTCATCAGTATGATCATCAAAAAAACTTCTCGATAACATCACTTCTGGGGGATAATCATATTTTTCATTATACAAGCCATCAACACTCCTAAAATCTTTAATACCTGATTCTGTACTAACACCAGCTCCACCAAAAAATACGATATTTTCTGCTTCATCAATTAATTTTTGCAATTCTTTATAACTTTCCATAGCAACACCACCATATTTATATTATAATATAAAAGTAGGAGAGTGGAATATGAAAAAATTTATAACAGTATTACTTGGAATAGTAATGTTAATATCATTAGAATGTGCTAGTACAGTATGGATAGTAAGAAACGTTATAAGTAAAGATAACATCAAATATATGTTGGATAAATCCAATGCTTTAGATGAAGCATTAGATGATATGCCAGATGAATTAGACGGAATAATAGATGAAGACAAATTTATAGACGAAGCTATCAATATTGCTGTTGATGAATTCTACTATAAAGTAGATTCAAGCAACAAAAAACCAAATCTAGATAAACTAGAAGAAATGATAGATGAAGCTATCGATAAATATGAGAAGAAAACAGGAGAAAAAATAGAAAGACCAGATACGAGCGAATTAACCGAAGAAATAGATAAGGCGTTTGATGAAGCATTTGATGAAATCGAAAAGAACAATTTAACATTCATTCTTGATATCTTCTTCAAAAATACATTATTATTTGTTACCATCGGAATAGTTGTAGCTTGTTTAATTCTAATCTTTGTTATTAGAAAAGACTTTAGCGTAGTATTATTCCATACTGGTTTAGTATCATTATTAACTGGATTCTATACAGGATTCATAACACTAGCATTAAAACTAGTATCTAAAGCTGAAGAAGAAGCGGCAGTGGTATTTGGTAATACATTCCATATATCTGGAATCATTTGCTTGGCATTTATAATAGTTGGAATTGCATCTTTAGTATTATCATTTGTATTAAAAAAACAAAACAATACTAATGTTACAACAACTCAAAATCCAACAGTTAGTTAATCAATTAAAAAAAGGAATTTAATAATTCCTTTTTTTATTTCCATTTCCATTCACTTACTTCTGGCATATCTACACCATATTCATGAATGTATTCTTTATGTTCAACTATTTTATCACTCATTAATTTACTTAAATAAACACCTTTGCTTCCCAAATTAGGGACCATTTTACATGCTTCTATCACCAAATGGAATCTATCGACTTCATTTTGTACTCTCATATCAAATGGAGTAGTAATAGAACCTTCTTCTACATAACCTTTAACTACGATATTACGATTAGTTCTTTCATATAATAACTCATGTACTAATGAAGGATATCCATGGAAGTTAAAGATGATTGGTTTCTTAGTAGTAAATAATGCATCATATTCTTCATCACTTAATCCGTGTGGATGTTTAACATTAGATTGTAATTTAAATAAATCAACTACATTGATAAATCTTATTTTTAATTTTGGTAAATGTTCTCTTAGTATTGATACAGCCGCCAAACTTTCAAGTGTAGGAGTTTCACCTGCACAAGCCATAATTAAGTCTGGTTCACTATTTTGATCATTACTTGCAAAATCCCATATACCAACACCATGAGTACAATGTTTTACTGCTTCATCCATTGTTAACCATTGTGGTCTTGGATGTTTAGAAGCAACAATAACATTAATATAATCTTTAGTTTTCATACAGTGTTCAAAACAAGATAACAAAGTATTAGTATCAGGTGGAAGATATATTCTTGTAACATCTGCCTTTTTAGATGCTAGATGATCCAAGAAACCTGGATCTTGGTGAGTATATCCATTATGATCTTGTTGCCATACTGTACTTGTTAGTATGTAGTTAAGTGAAGCAATTTCTTCGCGCCAAGGTAATTGTCTACATATTTTTAACCATTTAGCATGTTGACTAGTCATTGAATCAATTACTCTAACAAACGCTTCATAACTTGCAAAGAATCCGTGTCTTCCAGTTAATAGATAACCTTCCAACCATCCTTCACACATGTTTTCAGATAACATTCCATCCATTATACGTCCATCTTGAGCAAGTGCATCATCGAAATCAAACTTTTTAGCCATCCAGGCTCTGTTTTCTGTTTCAAACACATGTTTTAATCTATTAGACATTGTTTCATCTGGACCAAATATTCTAAAATTTTTATTCTTTTCATTTAATCTATAAACATCTCTAACATAGTTTCCAAGTTCAATCATATCTTGAGCTTCCATTTCGCCTGGTTTAGTTATTTTAAGAGCATATTTTTTAAAGTCAGGTAATATTAAATCTCTAAGAAGTTTACCACCATTAGCATTAGGATTAGCACCCATTCTTTTATCACCTTTAGGAGCCAATTTAGCAAGTTCCGGTAATAATCTACCACAACTATCAAATAATTCTTCTGGATGATAACTTCTTAACCATTCTTCCAATAATTCAATATGACTATCTTTAGACATATCAATTGGCACTTGATGTGCTCTAAATGTTCCTTCGATAACATTATCATCTACAACTTTAGGACCAGTCCAACCTTTTGGTGTTTTAAGTATTATCATTGGCCATATAGGTCTTTTGATTTCTTTTTTTCCTTTTGCACCATTTTGTATTTTTTTAATCTTATCAATACATTTATCTAAAGCTTTAGACATCTTTTTGTGCATGTCCATGGCTTCATGACCTTCAACTATAATTGGTTCCCAACCATAACCACTAAACAATGATATTAATTCTTCATCACTTATTCTAGAAAGAATAGTAGGGTTACTAATTTTATAACCGTTCAAATGTAGAATAGGAAGTACTGCACCATCACGAGCAGGATCCAAGAATTTATTTGAATGCCATGAAGTAGCCAGGGTAGCTGTTTCAGCTTCTCCATCACCAACAACAACAGTTGCAATTAAATCAGGATTATCAAATACTGCTCCAAAACCATGAGCAAGTGAATAGCCAAGTTCACCACCTTCATTAATTGAACCAGGTGTTTCAGGCGCTACATGAGATGAAATCCCCCCAGGAAAAGAGAATTGTTTAAACAATTTCTTTAAACCATCTTCATCCTGTGTTATAGAAGGATATATCTCACTATAAGTTCCTTCCAAATAAACATGACTTACTACAGAGTTTCCACCATGTCCAGGACCAGAAATATAAATCATATTTAAATTGTATTTATTAATAATACGATTTAAATGAGTATATATAAAAGTTTGACCAGGAACAGTTCCCCAGTGTCCAACTATTTTCTTTTTTATATCTTCTTTAACTAATTTTCTTTTTAATAATGGGTTATCCAACAGATATAATTGACAAGCAGACAAATAATTGGAAGCATTCCAATATTTATCCATCTTTTTCAAGTATTCAATAGTATCATAATTAAACATAACCATCCTCCTATTCTTTACTATTATAGTATAACATGATAAATATCATAAGTAAATTAAGTAAAGTAAATATAAACCTAGTCATTTAACTGTAAAACATATGAAAATTATATGTTATACTTAAGACATAATAGGAGTGAGTAGTTATGAAATTTAGCTTTAAGACAATTTTTAAGACAATAAAAGATAATGTAATTAAAAACCCTAAAATAGTAATAATACCATCTATAATTACAACAGCATTAGTAGCTGGAGTTATTACAACAATCAATATTAATAAAACTCCCGCAGCTATATTAAAAGAAGAGGTAAAAGAAATATCTTATAAAAACATTATCAAGGAAAGTCTAACTGTTGAAATAGGACAAGAACTTCCTGATATAACTGCTTACTTTGAAAAAATAGAAAAATTAGAAAATGCTAAAATTAATTACTATTCAAATAAAGAAGAACAAAAACTAGAAAGCTTTTGTAATATTAAAGATAATAAATATTATCCAAAAGAAATAAAAGAATATGAAGTAAAGATAACAGCAAATAAAGATTCATATGATTCAAAACTAATTGTCAAAGATACTACACCTCCTGTAGTAAAAACTAAAGATCAAACTGTAACAACTGGAGATAAATATGATATAAAAGGCTTTATAGCTGGATATCAAGATAATAGTGGAATAGCAGATTACAACATCGCATATGAAAATAATAATCAAGCGGCTATAACAGCTGAAGGAACACACGAAATAAAAATGAAAGTGTGTGATAAAAGTAATAACTGCGTTAATGTAGCTGCTAAGTTAGTTGTTAACAAAAAGGCAGAGGTAAAGAAAGAAACAAAACCTAAAACAGAAAGCCCTAAACAAGAACCAAAGAAGACAAAACCAACAACTCCATCAAATCCAAAAACTAATCCATCACCAAGTAACGAAGTAAAACCAACAAAACAAACAACAGAAAAAAAGGTTTTAAATACAGTTACATCTAAATATGGAACAAAGATTGAAACATATCAAATATTAACATATCAAAATTATAGTGATGGAAGTAGAAAACTAATTAAAACAGGTAGTAAAATAACCGAACCATTAGCCAGTTCATTTAATAATGTAGTTAGAACTATGAAATCAGATGCTACTTCAACATACAATAGTAATAGTGCAAGCGTTAGTAAAATAATATCAATTACTAATGGATATAGAGCAGATGAAGGAGTGGGCAATCTAAGTGAAGATAGAAACCTAGGTATAATGGCTACAATAAGAGCTATGGAAATTGCTTATTCTGATAAATTCTCACATACTAGACCAAATGGTAAAAGTTGGGATACAATGTGGAACGATTACGGTAGAAGTAAATCTGGAACAATAGGTGAAAACTTAGGTATGGGCTTTTCATCTGATGAAGGTGTATGTAACGGATGGAAAAATTCATCTGGTCACTATGCGAATATGGTTAAAGGAGCTTATACTAAAGTAGGAATAGGTAAATTTAGATTAAACGGAACTACATATTGGGTTCAATTATTCCAAAGTTAAAAAAGGATTATTTAAATAATCCTTTTATTTTTTGCCATAGAGATTTCTTTTCTACAGTAGCAATTTTACTATTATTATCTTTAACTTTTTCTTTTTTTACTGAGTCGATAATAAAAATAATTTTAGAATTCCCATGATCACCATCATTGATATCATCAAAAGTATTGTAAGCATTACTTAAATTAATTAATGCTTCAATTTTACCTTCGATATCTTTTACATCACCATTAACAAAACTATTAATTTTTTTGATTCCTTCACTATCAAACTTTTCAAGACCAGTACTAAGAGTTTCGATACCTTTAGTTAAACTATTAGTACCATCATATAAAGTATCCGCTCCATCCTTTAATTTATCTAATCCATCGGTTAATTGTTCTAAACCAATAGAAAGAGTATTTAATGATGAAATTGTTTTACCAGTTGCTACTGCTTTAACTTGGTTAGCTACCTTAGGGGCAACCTCACCAGCAACTTTACTAGCTACTTGTTTTGCGGTAGCACTAGCAGTACTAATTGCTGTGTTCTTGGCTGTTTCTTCCATTAATACCATCATTGATTTATATGTAGTAGCAGCATCTTTAGCTTGCTCAGCTTGTGTTTTATACTCATTTGCTTTACTAAGATATTCATTAGCCGTATTCTCATCACCAGCTGCATTATACTGTTGATAAGCTTCCATATATTTAGTGGCAGCATTAGAAGCTTGAGTTGCTAGATCAATATATTTAGAATAATTAGTATTTAAAGAACGATAAGTATCATTACTTTTAACCATTTCAATTGCTTGGTTACCAATAGCAGTTTTTTCTTTATCTGAAAGAACTGCGCTATCCTCCGCGCTTTTAACAATACCATTAATTGTATTATCATCTAATGCTGGACTTTTATCTTTAGATAAACTGTCGATAGATGATTTTACTTTCTTATTCATGGTATTACTACCATTATAAGCAGAATTTATCCCTTCTTTTAATGAATTTGTACCATTTTTAATCTTATTAGCCCCATCAAGAAGTTTTTCGCTACCATTAACTAATTCAGAAGAAGCGTTAACTAATTCGTTTATAGAATCATATAACTTATCTACATTGTTAAATATATTTAAATCTTCATCATCTAATAGTTTACTTGTAGCAACAGAATAAATTGTAGATAACTCAAAAGAATTAGTAGTATATTCAATAACAGTGCTATCGAAATTACTTAAAGAATGCAATTCTAAACTATCATATAAACCAGGTGCAGCTAGAGCAACCAAAATACTATTTGTACCATTATCTATTACTTTTCCATTGGTAATACTGATGTTTTTATTATCTGCATTACTTAATAAGGTGGTAGTAGTAACTACAAAAGGAGTATATAAAATCTCGGTTTTATTATTAACAATAGTATTGTGTTTCTCATTATTCTTATAATTTATAACTATTTTTATTTTACCACTTTTACCGATTAAATCATTAGCATCGTATTCTTTATCATCGAGATAGTAATTAACATTTAATTCAATTGGTAATTGTTCTTTAGTTTCACCTTGATAATAAATATCTTTTCCGTTGGTTTCCCAGACTATATTTTTGTTTTCTTTTTTAAATGATTCTTTTCCATTAACATTCTTAATATTTTCTAATTTTGATTTATCTACTAAAATATTATTTCCGTTGTCGCTTATATGTTCGGATACAATAGTTTTCTTTGGAGAACCATCACTATTAATATTTGCATATATAGTTTCGTTTTTAGTTAAAGCCCACACAGGCGTAGCTTCCATAAACAAACTAGCTATTAAAGACCAAACTATTACTTTTTTTAAAACATTAGTTTTCATTTATAACTCTTCCTTTCTTAAAACCTTTACTTGTTTTAACAATTAATTTATCAAATATTAGTAATATACTTGGAACTACTAATATAACTGTTAACATACTTATTAATGCACCACGAGCAATTAAAGTACACAATGACCCAATCATATCTATTTTAGAAATAACTCCAACACCAAATGTTGCTCCGAAGAAGCATAAACCACTAACAATTATTGATTTAACAGAGTTATCCATTGCACTCTTAACTGCTTCTTGTTTGCTCTTTCCAGCTTTTCTTTTTTCTAAATATTTGGTTGTAAGTAATATTGCATAATCTATTGTCGCTCCTAATTGTATAGTACCTAAGACAACTGAAGCAATAAACGGAATTTCCGTTCCGGTAAAATATGGAATTCCCATATTGATGAATATCGCAAATTCAATAGCAATAACCAGCAATAGTGGAAGCGAAATAGATTTAAGTGTAAGTATCATTAAAACAAAAATAACAAATATTGATGTGTAATTAACATTTTTAAAATCAGTATCTGTTGTAGTTACTAAATCTTTCATCAATGGACCTTCACCAGCAACAATAGCATCTTTATCGTATTTATCAACAATTTTATTAATACTTGTTATTTGATCGTTTAATTCGTTTGTTGCTATATCATAACTAGAACTTACAATAATTATTTTATATTTATCTGTTTGATAAATATTTCTAATATCTTTGGGAATAATCATTTCAGGAATACCTAATTTAGTTAAATTAGTTGGAGTTAAAATTGCATTTATACCATCCAATTCTTTTATCTCATCACACATTTGATTAATAGTATAATCATCAGAATCTTTATTTACTAAAATTATAGATTGAGAAACCATTCCATAACTCTCTTTTAAATCTTTTGTTGCAATACTGTAATCATAATCATCTGGAATAGAAGTATCTAATTTATAATAAACACCAGTTTTTGTTTGCGCCAAAAAGGCTGGAATCAACAATACAATAAATACAACAAATATAGCTTTATAATGCTTCATAACAAGGTTTCTAATAAACCTAAATTCAGGAAGTATATCTTTATGTTTGGTTTTCTTTATTAATTTATCAAAAAATAGTAAAAGAGTGGGGAATACTGTAACGACACAAAGCAATCCAAATAAGACTCCTTTAGCCATTACAAGCCCGATATCAACGCCTAAAGTTAATTTCATTGTACATAAAGCTAAGAAACCAGCAATTGTTGTTAAAGAGCTTCCAAGTATTGAAGTAAGAGTACTAGAAATAGCTTCGCTCATAGCTTTATTATTGTTTTTATATTTCTTTTTTGCTTTTTCATACTTATGATATAAGAATATAGAAAAATCAGTTGTTACACCAAGTTGTAATACAGCCGCAATAGCTTTTGTTATATAACATATATCACCAAATATTATATTACTTCCCATATTGTATAAAATAGCTAGTCCAATATTACCAATAAGTAGAAAAGGAACAACATAAGAATCTAAAGATATCATTAATATAATAATGCAACAAATAACAGCAATAATTACATATAAAAGCATCTGACTATTAAACAACTCTTTAGTATCTAATACCATGGCACTCATACCACCAATTTTGACATTATCATCGGTAATATCTCTCATTTTTTGAACAGCATCTAATGTTACATCATTACTAGTTGACTCATCAAAAGTAACCAACACCAACTTACTATCATTCTTAGAAACTTTATCTTTAATATCATCTGGTAACACATCTATAGGTATAGTTGTGCCAGTGAAGTCAGTAATACTAATTACATTTGTAACTCCTTCGATCTCTCTAAATTGGTTTTCTAGCTTAATCAAATCTTGATCAGCCATATTATCAACAACAGTAATTGAAAAAGCTCCCATATTAAAATCATTAGTTAATATTTCTTCTCCTTTAAGAGTTTCAATATCACTAGGTAAGTAAACTAAGATATTATAATTAACTCTTGTATTAATATATCCAATAATAGAAGGAATTATTAATAACAAAGATATAATTAGAATTATTAGCTTATTTTTTACAATAAAATCTCCAAATTTTTCCATATAAACACACTTTCTCATCAAAAATGACTTTCGGTCATTAAACTCATAAAATACCTTACTACTAAAATGACCAAAAGTCAATCTTATATTGACAATTATTTTTATTTATGATTAATTAATAACGAGGGATGCTTATGAAGGAGTTAAATAACAAAATAAAAGATAATAAAGAAGAAAAAGAGCAACATTTAACTAAAGCCGCTTTAAAGTTATTTACAGAAAAAGGTGTTAAATCAACCTCTGTTCAAGAAATAACTAAAGAAGCGGGAGTAGCAAAAGGAACATTTTACTTATATTTCAAAGATAAATATGAGTTACAAGATTATTTAATTGCCAGAAAATCTAAGCAACTATTTAATGATGCCATAAAAGCATTAAACAAGAACAAGACTGAAAATTTTACAGATAATTTAATATATGTAATCGATTACATAATAGATAAATTGACTAGAAATAAACTGCTATTAAAATTTATTTCTAAAAATCTATCATGGGGTCTTTATAACGATAAACTATCTAAGTTAATAGATGATGAATCGATTGGGGTTCAAGAATTCTTTATATCTGAATTAAAACAAAACAATATCAAAATAGATAATCCTGAAATAAAACTATATATGATTATCGAGTTGGTATCAGGAACAATATTCACTAGTATAATGAATTCTAAACCAATGCCGATTAAAGAACTAAAACCATATTTATACGATGAAATAAAAGCTATGTTAAAATAAAAGATGTTTATTAGGTAATAGGAGAGATATTATCAAAAAAGAAAACACCTTTTTTTTGAATAATAAAAGTTATTCAAAAGAAACTAAAGAAATACTTAATAACATAAATGGATATAGACTAGATATATATCAAAAAGAAGTAGTTTTATCAGAACACGATTCATCCCTAGTAATTGCAGGAGCTGGTTCGGGCAAAAGTTTAACGATAATTGGAAAAATAATATATCTAGTAAAAATAAAAAAAATAGATCCCAAAGACATACTTTGTATATCCTTTACTAATGAAGCAACTAATAGTTTGAAAGAAAAATTATTAACTAACTACAATCTGAAAATAGATATTTATACATTCCACAAACTAGCTCTAACCATCTTAAAAGATAATAATATAGAATATCAAATTGCACCATCTACATTACTTGAAGATACTATAGATGAGTTTTTTAACATGGAATTAAAAAATAAAAAACTAAAAAAAGTACTAAAAAGAGTTTCTAAAGAAGAGCTAAATAGTTTAAAAAAACTCATCCATACTTTCATATCATTGTTTAAATCAAATAATTATGAAATAAATGACTTTCTCAACATTTTAAAAAGAATTAAACACACATTTAGTATTAAAGAATACTTAAATAATAAGAGGTTATTACTTATGATTATCAACATTTATATTCTTTATGAATATAAATTAAAAAGTGAGAAAGCACTTGATTTCAACGACATGATTAATAAGGCGATTAAAGTATTAAATAACAGGTGTAATCTTTCTGAATGGCAATACATAATTATTGATGAATACCAAGATACTTCCATGACTAAACTTAATATGTTAAAAGAAATAAAAAGAATCACCAACGCTAAGTTATTAGCAGTAGGTGATGACTTTCAATCAATATATAGATTTACCGGTTGTGATCTTCATATATTCTTAAACTTCCAATTTTATTTTCCTAACTCTCAATTATTTCATATCATAAATACTTATCGTAATCCTCAAGAACTAATTAATGTAGCAGGGGCATTTATTATGAAAAATAAGTATCAACAAAAGAAAAGGCTAATATCAGCCAAACACATAGAAAAACCAATTATCATTTATTATGACAATAATAAAAAAAGAGTGCTAAAAGAAGTTTTAAAAATAATTCAAAACAATAAAATTCTTGTTCTAGGTAGAAACAACAAAGACATTAATAAATACATTGATGATACTTATACTATAAAAGATAACATATATTCATACAACAACATTGATTTTAAATATCTAACTATTCATAAATCAAAAGGATTAGAAAGTGATAATGTAATCTTAATAAATGTAGAAGATGATACCATCGGAATGCCTTCTAAATTAAAAGATGAAAAAATCTTAAAGTATGTTAATAATACTAAAGATTATTATCCATATGAAGAAGAAAGAAGGCTATTTTATGTAGCACTTACAAGAACTAAAAACTGTGTTTATATAATATCTTCTTATAAACACGAATCCATATTTACTAAAGAGATAAAAAAATACAAAAAATATGTTGATATAATAAAAAAATAGAGTGTGTAGATAATACTAGATTATCGACAAGTTCGTGATATAATACTTCCAGAAAAAGGGTGAATACTATGAATAAAGTAGCAATTATTACTGGAAGTAGTAAAGGGTTAGGAGCAGCAACAGCTATCCATTTTGCAAAAAATAATTATAATGTTGTAATTAATTATAATACTGATTTAAATGGTGCAAAAAAAGTTGACGAAGAAATAAAAAAATATAATGTAGAAACAATGCTTATTCAAGCAGATGTATCTAAAGAAGAAGATGTTTTAAAATTACTTAATGAAACTAAAAGTAAGTGGGGAAGAATTGATGTCTTAGTTAACAATGCTGGTATAGCTATTGATACCACTTTAGATGATAAAACAGTAGATAATTTTAAAAAAATAATCGATGTAAATTTAATAGGTACATTCCTATGTTGTAAACATATTGGAACCTATATGAAAGAACAAGGAAATGGTTCGATCGTAAACATTTCATCTAATGCCGGAATAGATGATTACTATCCATATGGTATGGATTATGATGCGTCAAAAGCTGGAGTTATTTCACTAACTCATAATTTTGCTTTAGCATATGCGCCATATGTAAGAGTAAATTCTATTGCCCCAGGCTGGATTAAAACTGATATGAACAAAGAATTAGATGAAGAATATATAACTGATGAATGCAAACATATATTACTTAACAGATTTGCTGAACCAAAAGAAATAGCTGAGGCTGTTTACTTTGCGGCAACATCAAGTTATCTAAATAATTCGATAATTAAAGTAGATGGAGGAAGATGCTAATGTTAGAAGAATTGGGTATTTCCAAAGAAACAATTGAATTCATCAAAAAAGAAGAAGAAAAAGTGCAAGATGAATTTAAAAAAGTTGATGAAATATGTGAACAAAATAGTTTAAAAGTTCTAGCTGGTTTTCATAAATATAATGTATCAGAAGGTGTGTTTAATAGTACTACTGGCTATGGGTATAATGACCTTGGTAGAGATACAATTGAAAAAATCTTTGCTTATGTTTTAGATGCCGAAGATGCTATAGTTAGAAGTCAATTTATTTCAGGAACTCATGCACTAACAGTGGCATTATTCGCATATCTAAGACCAAATGATTTAATGCTATCAATTAGTGGTTTGCCATATGATACATTACACGAAGTAATAGGGATTAAAGAAAATAAAAGTAGTTTAATGTCATATAATATTAAATATGATCAAATAGATTTAAAAGATAATGATTTTGATTATGAAAAAATTAAAGATTATTTAAATAATAATAAAGTTAAACTAATTGAAATTCAAAGAAGCAAAGGATATTCAAGTAGAAAAAGTCTAACAATAGATAAAATAGAAAAAGTAATTAAAACAATCAGAGAAATCGACCAAGATGTAATCATAATGGTTGATAATTGTTATTGTGAATTTGTTGAAACGAAAACTCCTATATCAGTAGGAGCTGATGTTATAGTTGGTTCTTTAATCAAAAATCTAGGTGGTGGTATTGCGCCAAATGGAGCTTATATAGCTGGTAAAAAAGAATTAGTTAGTTTATGTGGAGAACGTTTAACTGCTCCTGGAGAAGGTAAAGAAGTAGGTCCAACCCTAGGTATTAATAAAACTATCTTACAAGGTTTATTCTTTGCTCCTTCGGTAGTTGCTAGTGCCCTAAAAACTGCTATATTAACAGCAAAGTGTTTAAGTGATTTAGGTTATAAAGTATCACCTCTATATAATGAAAATAGAGCAGATATAGTAGAAAATATAATATTTGAAGATAGTGAAAAACTAATAAAATATGTTCAAACTATTCAAATGTCTTCCCCAGTTGATTCTAATGTAATTCCAATACCATGGGATATGCCAGGATATAATGATCAAATAATTATGGCTGCTGGAACATTTACCCAAGG
>JAEEGK010018636.1_pt1 | contig 14997 bp, 14 predicted proteins | sample 8958771 | NCBI WGS metagenome assembly JAEEGK01 (sample SAMN16246547, study PRJNA631951) | gut metagenome | biome: gut microbiome; feature: rumen; material: SC-attached | host: Bos | place: Iran: Karaj | collected 2018-10 | reverse complement strand
CGGATGATCGAGTCTTCTCCGCGATCCCCGCCCTGCCAGGCAGTGCCGACAGTATGGATTATGTACCGCGCCGGCAGTTTAAACCCATCCGTGATCACAGAACATCCGGGATCTATAATACCGATTTCCCGGCGGCGTTCCAGAAGTTCTTCCACACCGGCTGCTTCGTAGACAGCGGTATCAATCCCTGCGCCGTAATCCGGCAAGGGATTCGCAGTATTCACTATGGCATCTACATGCATTTTTGTAATGTCATTTCTAACAATCTGAAAGGGCATTGGTGCTCCTTATGGTCTATGAAAGACTCATGCTGACAACGGTTTCGATGTGTCCGCCGTGCAAAAACTGGTCTACGGGGCGGACGCGGTCAAGGGTGTAGCCGCCTTCGTTAAGGATCTTTAAGTCCCGGGCCAGAGTGGCGGGGTCACAGGAAACGTAAACCAGGCGCTTCGGCGCGTTTTTGAGGATGGTTTCAATGAGTTTTTCATCGCAACCTTTTCTCGGAGGGTCCACCACGATTACATCGGGACGCGGCAGGGTGGGTGCCAGATCTTCAGCGGCTCCCGCTGAAAAGAAAGCGTTCGTTATTCCGTTTATCTCCGCGTTTTTCTTTGCATCCTCAATGGCCTCCGGAACGATTTCCACTCCGTAAACCTCTTTTGCGGCCTTAGCCAGGAACAAAGAAATGGTACCGATCCCGCAATACAGATCCCAGACCGTTTCAGAGCCCGAAAGATCCGCATATTCAAGGGCCAGCTTATACAGTTTCAGCGTCTGCTCCGGATTCACCTGATAAAAAGAAAGGGGCGAGATCCGGTAGGTTATATCCCCTATCTTATCTTCGATGTATTCGCGACCGAAAATGAGTTTAATGCTCTCGCCCATGATAACATTGGTGTTCTTTTTGTTTATGTTCAGACAAAGGCTCGAAAGCGTGCAGTTTTCAGCCTCCGCTGCTTTTTTCAGTCTCTCGGTCAGGTCTTCGGGAGCGGGGATCTTTTCGCCGTTTACGACCAGACATACCATAAGCTCCTTTGTGGCAAAGCCAAGGCGGGTGAAGATATGGCGAACCAGACCCTTGCCGGTTTCTTCGTTGTAAGAAGAAACCGAGTGCTCCTTCATATACCGAAGGACCGCCTCAACGATTGCTTTGTTCACGGGAGCCTGGATCAGGCAGTCGGAGTTACTTACAACATCATGTGAGTGTTTCCTGTAAAATCCCGCGATGGGGTTTCCGTCCCTGTCCGTTCCAACAGGGAACTGGGCCTTATTGCGGTAATAATACAGGTTCTCCGCCCCGACTATAGGCTCCATGGGCGGATTCTTGATCCCGCCGATCCTTTCGACGCAATCTTTGACCTTCTCCGCCTTGAGCTTGAGCTGTTCTTTGTAATCCATGTGCAAAAGGGTGCAGCCCCCGCACTTTGATGCAACGGGGCACTTTGGTTCCACGCGAAAAGAAGAAGGTGACAAGACCTTCGCGATTATTGCGTATGCGTAAGACTTCTTCACCTTCGTGATGTGAGCCAGAACCCTGTCTCCGGGAATGGCGCCGGCAACAAACACCGTAAGCCCGTCGTCCGTTCTTCCGATGCCTTCTCCCTCGGAACCCATGCTTTCTATTTGGATCTCTGTTTCACTGTTCTTGGATATCAAATGTTACTCCTCGGCTTTTGTCGCCCTTAAATTCGTCTCAAAAAGCTTGTTGTAGCCAAGCCATCCGGTTTCGGCGGTACTGAAAAGGATTTCCTTAAAGGTTTCCATTTTTGCGTCCAGATCGTCAGCGTAGTTCAAAGCAACCGCCTCTGCCAGGGCAGGCTTCTTGGGCGAGCCGAACTCCAGCTTCCCGTGGTGCGCAAGAATGCAGTGCTTAAGCTCATTCTCAAGACTCTTGGGGAATCCCTCAACAAACTTTGCTTTTTCACTGACCATTTCGGCACCCATAACGATATGGCCGAGCAGATTTCCCTCGTCTGTGTAATCGTTTTCGGGGAAAGCAGAGAATTCCCTTACCTTTCCCACATCATGCAAAAGTGCGGCGGTAATGAGCAGATCACCCTTTAAGAAGGTATATTTCTTTGCATACATCTTACAGAGTCCCGCAACGGAAAGAGTATGCTCCAAAAGTCCGCCCACAAAGCAATGGTGTACGCTCTTCGCAGCGCTTGAAAAACGGAACTTTTTGATGAATTCCTCGTCGTTTACGAAAAACTCTTCGAGAAGAGCCTTTAAATGTACGTTGGAGATCCCTCCGATAAGGCCCAGAAGTTCTTTATACATTTCGTCATTGTCTCTTTCGCTCACGGGAAGGTAATCCTTCGGATCGTACTCTCCCTCGGAGCAGACACGGACGCGCTTAACATTTAACTGGGGGCCGTTAAAATCCACCACATCGGCGACTATATCCACATAGTCCAGGGGTTCGAATTCCGCAATTCCCGCGCTTCCCACATCCCAGATCTTTCCGTCGATGGCTCCCGTTTTATCCTGAAGAACCATGCTGTCGTAGGGCTTTCCGGTCTTGGTAACAGCGGACGACTTGCTTTTGCAAAGATAAATCCCCGAAACGTGATCTCCGATCTTTAACTCACTGATAAATCTCATGTTTATTGCCTTTCTTTATATCATTTTCCTTCGATTACAACCTCAAAGGTCATTTCCCTGTAAGTGTCCTGCGTTGACCTGTAAACCACCACCGTGACCGTATGCCCCACCTGGGTATTTCTTAAGGCATTCACATAATCCGAGAAACGATAAAGGATCGCATCGTTAAAACGGACTATTATGTCTCCGCTTTGGATCCCTGCGGCCAGGGCGGGTGAATCCATCTCAAGGGATTTAACGAAAACGCCCTCGGGGGCTCCGTACATTGAAACCGCTTCTACCGGCACATCACCTCCGTTAATGCCGAAGTAGGGTATCTCTTCACCGTTTGAAAGGGTCGCAATGGTCCTTTTAAGCTCGGTTATTCCGATGGCACAGATAAGATTCCTGGCATCGTTTGAATTAAATTTGGTATCGATCATCCCCACGACTTCACCGCGAAGATTTATAAGTATTCCCGTTGCGGACTGACTTCCGTACATATCGGTGGTCAGGTGCTTGTAATAATAGTCCACAACACTTATCCTCTGGGAATTCGAAGTTACAATCCCGTAGTTCATGGAGCCGTAGATTCCCGAAGGACTTCCGACGGCAATAACCGGGGAACCCACCAGACTGTTCTGTGTCGAACTTCCGAAAGAAGCAACCTCAATGCTGTTCCTGGTCAGTTCGTTGATCTTGTCGGCAGAAATCGCCAGTGCGCAAAGGCCTGTACTTTCATCGCTTTTCACCAGCTCGGCTTCTGCCTTGATACCGTTTGCAAAGGTCACGATGATGGAGTCCGCGCCCGTAAGCTTTGAATAATTCGTAAGGACGTAAAGGTTACTTCCGTTATCCGCAACGATCAGTCCCGACAGTTCGCTGGAGCTCTGGGTAATGTTGTTAAACCAGTCCGTGCTTTGTTTTACGGGTGTGACCCTGACGACGGATTTAAGGGCCGCCGCACCGATGGAAGAAAGGGACTTGTACAGATCCTGGTAATCGTTCAGGGAAAACTTTACCTCTTCAAGAAGGGCCCTGACCTCTTCCTCTTCAAGAAATTCGTACTTGCTTAAGTCGATCTCCGGCTCCTCGTGAGTGATCAGCATGTCCTCCGGCGCCATCTCGTCTTCGATTGTGTCTTCCGGGATCGATACACGGGGTGCCGACGTGGCAGGAGTATTGCCCTTATTGATCCTTGAAAGTACAAAGGGCGATAACAAAGCAAAAGTAAGGCAGGCCACCAGTCCGAAAACCACCGCGGAAACAGCCGCCAGCAGCGTGTTTCTCGCAAGCTTGTGCTTGTTGATGGGCCTTCTCTTTATCTCTTCGCGCATAAAGACATATTTGTCCTGCTCTTCAACCGTTTCGCGCTTTTCTTTATCTTCCTGGTTCATATAACCTCCCGACGGTCCGTCAGTCGTCCACCTTTGCAAGAGAGAAAATAAATTCGCTGCCCACACCCTCCGTGCTTATCACGTTTATGTGCTCGTTGTGGGCATTGATAATCTCCTTTGTGATGGCGAGTCCCAGACCTGTACCCTTTTTGTCCTTACCCCTTGAAAGATCGGACTTGTAAAACCTGTCAAATACAAGCTTTACTTCATCCTTCGGAATTCCTATACCAAAGTCCTTCACCGAAACAAAGACCTTGGAATGCTTCTCTGTCGTTTCTATACGGATCGACGAATTGTGATGCGAGAATTTGATCGCATTATCAAGCAGGTTATAAAGCACCTGCCCAATCTTGGTCTCGTCAGCGTTAACCAAAAGAACATCCCCCGTCAGCACGAGATCTATGCTTATTCCCTTTTTCTCACAGGTTCCTTCGAAGGTTGCCACCGTGTTTCTGATAACGCTGTTTATATCAAACTCCGTAAGCTCCAGCACCATACCCTTCATGTTCAGGTTGTTGAGAGAAAGAAGGCTGTTGGTAAGTTTAGTCAGACGCTCGGTCTCGCTTAAAACGATTCCGAGATATTTCTCTGTCATCTCCGGCGGTATCGTTCCGTCAAGCATGGCCTCCAGATAACCTCTTATGGATGTAAGGGGCGATCTGAAATCGTGAGATACATTAGCGATAAATTTTTTCTGGTTATCTTCGGAACGGGCGATCTCACTTGCCATATATGAAAGGGTGGCTGCCAGATATCCCATTTCGTCCCGGGTCTCCACGTTCAGTTCGTAGTGCAGATTTCCCGAGGCATATTGTTCCGTGGCCTCCGTGATCTTTCTTAGCGGAATATAAACAACCTCGGTAAAGAAAACCAGTATTATCAAAGAAAGAAGGAGAAGGATCACCAAAAGCAGGTATGCGACCCGCATAAAGTTGTCGACTTCCGCCTCAATGTCATTGATGGTCACGTGGATCACAACATATCCCTTCACCCTGTAGTCTCCGGTGATGGGAGCAACAACGCTTAACATTTCCCTGTCAAAGGTTCCGAAAAACGTCCCGGTGGTGTACAGATCGTTTCCGGTGATCATAGGGTCAAAGCCCTCCACAACCACTGCTTCGTCCAGATTAAGGGGCGTTCCGGAGGAAAGGATCATTCTTCCCGAAGGGTTGATTATCCATATTTCCGCAGAAAGAAAGGCATCCAGGTCATCTATCTGCTGTTTGACTTCCTCCAGAGTCCTGGTGGTCTGATAAAGGTCTGCCGCGTAGGTATTTGCGATGATGGTTGCTTCACGATAATAAGACTCGGCCTTTCGGGACAGAACATTGTCGTAAACCGTCTTTGACACAAAGGAACTTACGATAATGGTCCCGAAAACACCGAATATGATATATGCCAGTATGAACTTTAAATACAGGGTTCTTCTATTCATCGGCCTTTGAAAGGGGCGCGCACTTGGTCTCGAATTTATAACCGACGCTCCAGATTGTACTTATTTTCCACATCTCGTGGTCTTTGATCTTCTCGCGGAGCCTCTTGATGTGAACGTCCACGGTACGGGTTCCGCCCACATACTCATAGCCCCAGATCTTATCAAGAAGATGTTCTCTGGTGAAAACGTGGTTGGGGGTTGATGCGAGGAAATACAGCAATTCCAGTTCTTTCGGCGGCATTTCCACGTTTTCGCCGTTATACACAACGGAATAATTCGTAAGATTGATGGTAAGATCGGGATAAGCAACACAACGGTCTCCGGTGGTCACCACCACGGGGGCGGTCTGTTTGGTCCTGCGAAGAACTGCCTTTACCCTCGCCACCAGTTCCTTGGTGTCGAAAGGCTTTTCCATGTAGTCATCGGCTCCCAGTTCAAGCCCCAGCACCTTGTCAAAAACCTCTCCCTTGGCGGAGATCATGATAACCGGCACCTGAGACTTGGACCTTATCTCACGGCATACCTGATATCCGTCCATGCCCGGGAGCATCAGGTCCAGGAGCACCAGATCCGGCGCATAGGAATCAAAGGCGTCAAGCGCCGACTCGCCGTCATTTACGATCTTAGTCTCAAAGCATTCCTTGATAAGATACAAAGAAACCAGCTCCGCTATATTGTTGTCGTCGTCAACTATAAGTATTTTCTGCCGATTAACCATTAACGCCCCCGTTCCGGGCATAGCCCGTGATTACTTGAATTCAACTATCGTGACGCCTGCGTCACCTTCGCCGTGCTCACCCGCACGATATGATTTTACATACTTGCATTTCTTTAAGAACGAAGAAACCGCGTTTCTCAAAGTACCCGTTCCTTTACCGTGTACGATACGTACGCTGGTGAAATGGGAAAGATATGCATCGTCAAGGTACTTATCGAGGATTGCCAGTGCTTCGTCCACGGTCTTTCCGATGAGATTGCACTCATAGGAAACCGAAAGGGATTTGGCCATCTTAAGTCCGCCGCCGGTGGGATTGTGCCTGAGTCCCGGTGCCGTAACCGTTTCTTCCTGAACAAGTTCAAGATCCTTGATATTGACCTGGGATCTGATAATCCCGGCCTGGATAAAGAGGTTACCCTTAGCGTCCGGCAGGGAGTTTACCGTTCCCTTAAGACCCATGGAAACAACCCGCACCATATCGCCGAGATGCAGGTCCTTGGGGGATACTCCCGACTTTTCCTTCTCGGCATTTTTAATGCTCAAACGTGAGTTTTTATCTTCGATACCGTGCCTTAAAGCGGTCCTTCTGTTTTCAAGATCCTTTAAGGATACGGCTCCGCCGGATTTCTGTATCATGCGGATGGATTCATCCGCAAGTTCCTTTGCCTCCGCAAGAATGTCTCGTGCTTCTTCGTTGGCTTCTCTTATTATCTTATCACGCTGCTCGTTGATCTTTTCATTTCGCTGCTTGAGTTCTTCGCGTTCTTTTTGCGCCTCTTCAAGGAGCCTGTCAAGCTCGGCTCTGTCTCTTTCAACCGACACTCTCTTTCCTTCAAGGTCTGCGATAACGTCCTCAAACTTCTCACTGCCTTCATCGATCTGGCGCTTTGCGGCCTCGATGATCTCGGGGGAAAGACCGAGCTTTGAAGAGATTGCAAACGCATTACTCTTTCCGGGAATACCAATCAAAAGCCTGTAGGTAGGCGAAAGAGTCTCCACGTTAAACTCACAGCAGCCATTCTCCACGAAAGAAGTGGAAAGGGCAAAAATCTTAAGTTCGCTGTAGTGAGTGGTGGCCATGGTGCGGATTCCCCGGTCATGCAGGAAGCTGAGTATTGCTATGGCAAGGGCCGCTCCCTCCGTAGGATCCGTTCCCGCTCCCAATTCGTCAAAAAGACACAGGGAATTTTCATCCGCCCTGTCAAGAATGTGTACTATACTCTTCATGTGGGAAGAGAAGGTCGAAAGGCTCTGTTCAATGCTCTGCTCGTCACCGATATCCGCATATACTTCGGTAAATACCGAAAGCTCCGTAAGGTCTCCCGCGGGCACGTGAAGACCCGCCTGACCCATGAGGGTAAAAAGGCCCACGGTCTTTAAAGTAACGGTCTTACCACCTGTGTTGGGGCCCGTTATAACAAGCATGTCAAAATCCTTACCCAGAGGTACATCAATGGGTACGACCTTCTTTTTATCAAGCAGGGGATGACGGCCTTTCTTGATATCTATGCGGTGTTCCGTATTAAATTTCGGGCGTACCGCGTTCTGTTCAAGAGCAAGATTTGCCTTGGCAAAGATAAAATCAAGCTTCGTCATAAGCTCGGCATCCGTCTTTAATTCCGTCAGTTTCTCGCCCAGCATTCCCGAAAGATTTGCGAGAATGACGGCGATCTCTTTCTTTTCCTCCAGCTCCAGTTCTCTTATTTTGTTGTTTAATTCAACCACCTGTTTAGGCTCGATGAAAACGGTTGCGCCGGTCTGGGACTGGTCATGGACCATACCCGAGACCTGACCCTTGTATTCACTCTTTACGGGAATACAATACCGGTCGTTTCGCATGGTAATGACCGCATCCTGAAGGTAGGTCCGGTATTCGCCGTTTACCATTTTGTTAAGCTCCGAATGGATGCTGTCGGCGGCAAGTTTCATGCTCCTGCGGATGGACTTAAGCTTGGGACTCGCATCGTCCGCAATATCCCCGTCTTCCGAAAGGATGCATCTGTCTATCTCTTTTGCCGCGGTCTGTACGGGCTCAAGGAGATTGAAATAATCGTCCAGGGAATCGGATTCTTCCTCTTCCCGCTCCTTTGCACCCCAGGATTTTACGCGATGTACGTTATTTAAGAACGAAGCAAAAGACAGAAGCTCGGACGCCAGAAGCGTGCTCCCTATCTCCAGCGATCTTAAGGCAAAGCTCAGATCCGCATTGGAACCGAAGCTGATGCTTCCCTTCTTAAAAAGGCGCGTTAAAGCGTCGGCGGTGTTTTTCTGCGCCGCCTCTATGTCTATGAGCGAGGTCATCGGCAGAAGCTCGCGGCACATCTTTTTTCCGGGTGCGGAGCCTGCTTTTTCCTCCAGCTGTTTGATTATGGATGTATATTCCAGTGTTGAAAGTACTTTGGTATTCATAGTGTTAATTATATCATATTATTTTGCACGGATAAACGGTGCCGGGCCCGTGGACGGCTTATGAGGTCCACGATAGCCTGTGCAGTTCACCCGCGGTGGCCATGCCTTTAAAGCCCTGCTGCCTGAGAGCTTCATAAAGAATGATGGCTACCGAGTTTGACAGGTTAAGTGATCTGGTTTCCGAAAGCATGGGGATCCTGATGCAGCGCTCCCTGTTTTCGACCAGGAATTCCTCGGGAATGCCCGCGGATTCCTTGCCAAACATTATAAAGTCGTCGGGGTCGTAAGAAACTTCCGTGTAGGCCCTTTCCGCCTTTGTGGTGGCATACCAGATCTTCGCCCCGGGGTTCTTTGAAAGAAAGTCGGCATAGTTAATGTAAGTATGAAGGTCCAGAGAATCCCAGTAATCCATCCCTGCCCGCTTAACCGACTTCTCATCGATCCTGAAACCGAAGGGCTCTATTAAGTGAAGCGGCGTACCCGTCGCAACACAGGTACGCCCGATATTTCCCGTATTTGCCGCAATTTCCGGCTGGTGTAAAACTATATGCATTGACCGCTATCCTCTTCCCTGTTCCTTGCGCAGCTTTTCCACAAACCGCTTCAGGCGCTCCATGGCGGTCTTTAAGTGATCCAGGGAATAAGCATAGGATATTCGAAGGAAGCCTTCTCCGCAGTCGCCGAATGCGGTTCCCGGTACGGCGGCAACCTTTTCTTCTTCAAGAAATCTGGTGGCAAACTCATCGCTTGTCATATTGAATTCCTTAATGCAGGGGAACACATAGAATGCTCCGAAGGGCTCAAAGCAATCGAGTCCCATTTCCTTAAATGCGTTAAGAAGAAAACGTCTGCGCTGGTTGTATGCTTCGCGCATCTTATCGATATCCTCGTCCCCGTTCTTTACGGCCTCGATGGCAGCGTACTGGCTGGTGGTGGGCGCGCACATGATACAGAACTGGTGGATCTTGGTCATCTGTCTGATAATCTCTTCGGGACCGCAGGCGTATCCCAGTCTCCATCCCGTCATGGCATAGGCCTTGGAAAAACCGTTGATCAGGATAGTGCGTTCCTTCATGCCGGGAAGGGAAGCTATGGAAACATGCCTGCCCTTATAGGTAAGCTCTGCGTAAATTTCGTCGGACATAACAAAGATGTCCTTCTCAACACAGACCTTCGCGATGGCCAGCAGGTCGCTTTCTTCCATGATGGCTCCCGTGGGATTATTGGGGAAGGGAAGAATGAGCACTCTGGTCTTGTCTGTAATGGCGTCTCTCAGTTCTTTTTCCGTAAGCCTGAATTCATTCTCTGCCTTAAGCTCGATGATCACGGGCTTTCCGCCGGCGATTATGGTGCAGGGCTCATAGGAAACGTAGGAAGGCTGGGGAATAAGCACCTCATCTCCGGGATTTAACATGGCGCGAAGTCCCACGTCAATGGCTTCGGATCCGCCCACGGTTATAAGCATTTCCTTGGTGGGATCATAGGAAACCTTGAACTTTTTCTCAAGATATTTTGCAATCTCCTGTCGAAGCTGCAACAGTCCCGAGTTCGATGTATAAATGGTCTTTCCCTTTTCAAGGGAGTAAATGCCCTCGTCCCTTATGTGCCAGGGTGTGTCAAAGTCAGGCTCGCCCACGCCTAAGGAAATGGCATCTTTCATCTCATGTACTATGTCGAAAAACTTACGGATACCCGAGGGCTTAAGCTTAACGACTTCTTCCGATAAAGGTATTCTCATAAGGTTATCTTCTCTCTTTCATCCACAGATTTTTTTGCAAGGACCGTTCCGTGATCCTTGTATTTCTTGAGCACGAAATGAGTGGCTGTGCTGATGACGGTCTCTAAGGTGGAAAGCTTGTCCGATACGAACAAAGAAACCTCTTTTAAGGTCTTTCCTTCAAGAGAGACAAGAAGATCATAGCCGCCGGAAATAAGGTAAACCGCATTAACCTCGGGATAGTTGTAAATACGCTCCGCAATGCTGTCAAAGCCCTGTCCTCTCTGGGGTGTGACTCTTACTTCGATAAGAGCGGTAACCTTCTCGATGGAGGTCTTCTCCCAGTCGATAAGGGTGTGGTATCCGCAGATTATTCCTTCTTCTTCCATTTTTTTGATCTCGTTGGCAACATCGATTTCGGGATAGCCCAAAAGAATGGCAAGTTCCTTTATCTCTATACGTGAATTTTTCTCTATTACTGCAAGTATCTGTTCTCTCATAAGTCCTCCTGTATGGGGATCACCCAATTATTTTGTATATTTCATCCGTTTTGGGAATCTCAAGAAATCTTCTCGATTCTCCGTTGATCAGCACTCTGTCGTTTGAGTCTGTGCAAACACCTACGACTGCTGCCTCGATCCCTTCTTTTTTAAGGTTCGATACAAGCTTCTTAGGGTCTTTCGCGGTAACCAAAAGTCCCCCCGCTGAAGTAAGCTCATAGGGATTGATGTCAAAGAAATTGCAGATTTCAATGGATTCCTGCATAACCGGAATCTTCCTTAAATCTGTTTCCAGTCCGACGCCGGAATGCTCGGCCAATTCCCAAAGTGCTGCGAATACTCCGCCACGGGAAAGGTCATGCATTGCCGTCACGCCGGACTTAATGGCGAGAGCGGCCTCTTTTTTCACGGACATCAGCTTTTCAAAATTCTCGGCCCGATATATCATGTCAGCCGGAAACTTCTTAAGAAGTTCGGCCTCTTTAAACTTGGTAATTGCGGCGGTTCCCTCTAAGGCTATGTGGCCTATGAGAACTACGGAATCTCCGGGTGCGGCGCCGTTTTTAAGGGTTTCAAACGCGGTCTCTTCAGCCCGTCCCACAGCTGTCACGGAAATCACCGGGCGATTTACCGCATCGGAAATCTCGGTACTTCCTCCGACTGTCTGGGCCCCCAGCTCCGCGGCAAGCTTTTCGGCCTTTAAAGCTGTCTCTTTTATAAGCGGCTCCTCTGTGTCTGCGGGAAAAACCGCACTCATCAAAAATCCCACGGTCTCTCCGCCCTTTGCGGCTATATTGTTCGAAGACGATACAAAGGCGTGTCTTAACCCGGAATCTGTGCCGAATTCAGCGGTCGATACGCTTGACAAAGCAAGATCCCCCATACGAAAAACGGCGCAGTCTCCCCCGACGGTCGCACCGACGAGAACTTCACCGCGCCTTTTCTTTATCACCTTAAGTATTGACCTTTTCAGGACATTTTCCGGGATTTTACCTGTATTCAACCCTGTACCGCCGTTTCATATTTATTGATTTGGTTTGTATCAGGCCAGCGAAGATGCTACAATGGGGATGATCATACAAAGGATCAGTATGATCACGACTATGAGCGTAAAGATTCTTCTGTTTTTCTTTTTATAAAAATTAAACATAAAACACCTGAATTTATACCTTTCCGAATGGAGTAAATTATACCGTATGTACTGGAAAATTGCAACTGTACTGATACTTTTCAACCTTCTTACATCGGTTTTAGATATCAAAAAAGACCGTCCGGCATATTTCCCGAACGGTCTTCAAATTCTTAAGTCGTTTTATAAAAATGGCTCCGCCTAGTTTCTCTCACTTAAGTATATTGATACTCGATCTTGTATTATTTGGGTAACTTCTTCTACGGTCTTGCCTCCGGCAAAGAAAGCATCGGATTCCTCAAATACTATTGCTGAAATTTCATCCTGCCATGATACTGTAACCGCATTTTCCATAAGCTTGACATATTCATCTGCAAAAGATGTCCCGTCAGGTCTTGCCGCAAGCGAAATAACTCCGTTTCCTTCCTTGAGAAACATTGCTTCTCCGTTCTCACCGTTGATAACACGGTCTTCGATGACATCTTTTCTTATCCAATCCGTAGAATATTTACCCTGTGCCTCTACGCTGAGAAGAAAATTAAGAAAATCACTAATGATCTCAGTTTTATTGCTCTTTACGTTTACGGCAATTGTATCGTAACAGGTAGCAACCACTGAAGGGGTTCCGTAAAAAGGAATCAAGGCCGGACAATAATCCTCACCAAGAGCCGCTCTGTAATTCGAATATATTATAAGGCCGCCCGCGCATGGTAACGAAAAAGCTTCTCCGTTTCTGACTTCCGAAACCATTTCCTCTCTTGTCAGATATTTATCGGATGATTCTTTCTCCCCATATTTTTTGCAAAACGACAATACTTCAATAAACTCTTCAGAGTCGAATCTGCAAGTTCCTGCATCATAATCAACAAATCCGCTGCGCTCAATGCTTTGCAGGCAAAAGTCATACAACAACTGTCGAGGTGAAAGTGTATATGACAAACTCTCGGGACGTTTTAATGTTCCGGCCTTCATAGCATTCTCATATTTCTGCTTAAATTCCTTAAAATCCCATCCGTCTGCGTCAAGATTATTCTTATTTGTCAAAAGTACACTAATACTCGCTTCAAATGGTACCCCGTACAACTTCCCGTCTATAATTCCTGCTTGTAATACACCGGGAAATATCTGCTGCTTCGTCTCATCGTCAATTATTTCGTCAAGTTCTTTTATGAGTTTAGCTTCGCGCATTGCCTCGAGCAGTTTTCGCTGCATGATTATAATATCGGGCCCTTCGTTTTGTCTGATCTTTTCAGCCAAAATATTACTTTCCGCAAAAACAGAATCACCGTTTGATAATACCAGTTTAACGTTCGGATGCCTTCTCATATAATCTTTCGCACAATCCTTGATATACTGCGGAACAAACGGTGACTGAACATACAGATTAACCTCAGTTCTTTCAAGCAATGAGGCTTCCCGAAGTTTGTAGATAAACGGCGCATTGGAATCATTGAAAAGAAGAACAAGCTCTCCGCGTGAACTCATCGACATACCGAGTAAATCAGCATGATTAAGTCTCATAAGTTTATGAATGCTTATGGCATTTCCATCGGCAACATTCCACGAAATAATCTGATTTGACGGATCTATAAAAACCGTGTTTCCGTACTCGTCAGCTACGGAACATCCGCGAAATTCCGTCTGATTCTTGAGTGTTTCTTTGATTTCATCAGATGAAAAGCAGGCATTTACACATGTACCCGATTTTGTTTTGTATGAAAAAAACGGGGTTTTCTCCACCAACCTTCCATGATATGAAATGGAGTCCGGATTACAATCTTCTAGATTTGTGCGATAAATCATATTGCCTGATTTTCCTACCATCACCGCAATACAATTACTTTTGTCAAGGATACAGATTGTATCCTCCAATCCCCAAAATGCGTCAAGCCATCCTCGTTTCCCTTCTTTTTCATACTTGGAATTCCATACGGCTTCTGTCAACGACGTAATATCGTACACATTTCCGGCAAGGTCGGAAAACAACGCAAATAGTTCGCTTTGATAACCGTGCACATCATATTTTACGAATGTGGCCATTATCCTACTTCCGTCACAATCTACCGAAGCCACTCTTATAGAACCACTCGGAATACCGGAAACAATCACTTCCGCCAATTCCTTTTTATCTTCCGGAATATCCCGTGAAAACACGGGATATTCCGTTTCAAACAGGCTGTTATCAAGCGTATTTAAGACGCTGAGCCTGTAACTTAAGACCATGTCTTTTTCCTTTACGCCATTAAGTTGACTCAGCACATAAACATAATCGCCTTGACAGATTCCTTTGGTGTCTCCAACAAAAACATATGGGTCCAAGGGCTTATCGATTTCATGATACTCAGATATATCCCACGCATTGTCAGTTTCCTTGATTTCATTTGCATTATAAGCAACCCAAGGATCATTCAGATAATCGAAAGGAGTTGTATGTATGAATGCTTGAACAGCATCATCCGCTGAAGAATTTGAATACGAAGTGTTGTTTTTTTCAGGTGTCCCACAGGAAATCAGCGTGACAAAAGATACAGTAAACAAAACTGCAATTGATAATCTGCCTTTTCTACACATACTACACCCCTCTTAAGTGCACCAAATTTGTCAATAAAATCTCGTAGCACTCACTTTATCTAAAATATATCACACTACTCTAATACTTGCACATGTTGAAACGAGTACCAACCGGACATCTTCCATAACTGTGTTTTTCCGAACATCTGCGAAACTCATTCTCGACTAATACCGCTTTGCATCCGGCACAACGAATTGTATGACCTCCCTCCACAACTGTAACAGAACAGAGTGCATGGTATTCAGCACTTTCCACGACATAATGATGCCCATATGATCCATTTACATGGCTACAATCCACAAGCGTTGCCGTGGCAGCACATCCCGGCGTTTTACTGCATGCATATGACGTGCAAGACAAGGAACACCAACAAATCGCAAAAACAATAATTCCTACAAACAGTTTTTTCATTTTTTTCTCCTTCTTTTACTATTCGGGACCATTTCCCGCATATATTTTATTTCTCCTTTTCTGCAAAAAACAGTGCACAACCTGTCAAGTGAGAATTCATACCACTTGACAGGTTGTGCACTGTTT
>JAEEGK010018635.1_pt1 | contig 14997 bp, 9 predicted proteins | sample 8958771 | NCBI WGS metagenome assembly JAEEGK01 (sample SAMN16246547, study PRJNA631951) | gut metagenome | biome: gut microbiome; feature: rumen; material: SC-attached | host: Bos | place: Iran: Karaj | collected 2018-10 | reverse complement strand
TTTACTTTATTTTTTTAAATAGTTTTGTTTTTAATATTTTAGTTTTTTCACTTGATTTTTATTTATATATAATATTTATTCAAATGAAAATTTTTAAATTGATTTATTTTATTTTTTTTTAGAGTAAATATTTAAATTCTTTTTTTTTATTTTTTTACAAAAATCAGTTTTATAAAAAATGGATAAAGAAAGAAAAGCAATAATAAAAAATTCAGATATGACAGAAGATATGCAACAAGATGCAATTAATGTCGCAACTAAAGCAATTGATTCATATAATATTGAAAAAGATATTGCTTGTTATATCAAAAAAGAATTTGATAGAAAACATAATCCTACTTGGCATTGTGTTGTTGGAAGAAATTTCGGAAGTTATGTTACTCATGAAACTAAACATTTTATCTATTTTTATCTTGGTCAAATTGCTGTTTTATTATTTAAATCTGGATAAAAATTTTAATTTTTTTTTTTTATGATTTAAAAAATTTTATACTTCCCTATTTTTTTTTAGTTTTTAAATTCATTTTTTTTCCTTTTTTTTGTTATTAATTTTTAAATTTATTATTTTTAATAATGTAATTATATTTATTTCTCTTATTAAAGTTTTCATAGATTTATCTTTTGAATAAAATATTCATAAACAATTTATTATTTAAGACAACTAAAAGTGGAATAAATTAATTAATTGTTTTTCATAATACTTAACTAAATCAATCATTTCAAAATTTCAAAATTCTTTTATGTCACTTAATTTATATTGTGAAATATTTTGATAAATAATATTTATTGAACTATTTCTTGTAAAATGGGAATTATGAGTTTATTTAATTTTAAATAATTAATGAATTCATTATTGTACTTGGTTTAATTAATGTTTTTTAAATAATTTAACTCTAATTTATTTATTACTCAATTTCTAAATATTTAAATTAATATTATTATTTAAAATATATATTACTATTTAAAAATTAAAAGTTTTCTTTACTTTGAAAAAAATTATAAATAATATATATATATAATATATATTATATATTGACTTATTTAAGAAATCATATTTTTTAGTCTTAAATTTTCAATTCTTATTTCTGGAATTTCATATTTTTGTTTATATAAAGTAGAAACTCTAATAAAATTCTTTGTATTTCTATCAAGAGAAATACAATATTTTTTTCTATTTAATTTGTTTTCTAATATTTTATATTTTTCATCAAGGATTTTTTTTTTTGAAATATTTATTTTTTTATCACGTATTCTTTCGACAATAGGATTAATATAACTAGTCATTATATGTAAAAATTTAGATTTTTCATTAATATCTTTTACTTTTCCACTTATATTTCGAAATTTATTCATTTTTTCTTTTAACATATCTTTATTTTTATCTAATACAAAATTATATAAATTTACTCTACTTTTTTCTTTTTCTTTTATTGCAAAATGATTTTTTAAATATTTGAAAAAATTTTTTGCTTCAGTTTCTTTGTTTAACAGAATTTTTTTTTTTTTAAGAAATTTTTTATTTGTACTAAAAGTTAGATTTGGACTTATATAAGATTTATTTCTATAATTTACTTTGTTTGAATAAGAAGTTGTCTTTATCAAATTAATATTTTTTGAGTCACCATCATTATTTGTTTTATTTGTAAAAAAAGTATCACCTGAAGTTTTTAAAAAATTAATATGATGTTTATTATATGTTTTATTAATATTTCTCCCTTTAGTAAGTTTTATCTTTTCTTTTTCATTAACAAAAAATAAATAATTTGATGTAATATTTCTTTCTGATGGAAAAGGAGAATTTGGTGATGAAGGAAAAAAAATATTATTCATTGAAAATAACAATATTATTTAAATTATATAATTGTTGCTGAAAAATCATTAATTTATGAATTTCAAAAATTTAAAAATAAACTAAAAAATAAAAAATGACATCTAACTTATTATCAAATTATATTTCAAAAAGAGGAAATAAAATATCATTAAATGGAATTGATTTAAACAATGAAGAAAATGAAAATCTTTTAAATACTTTAATAACAGAATATCCAAATATTACAGAATGTGATGTAAATAATTGCAATTTAAAAGCTTTTCCAAAACAATTAATGGAACTTAAAAAAATAACATCTTTGGATATAAGAAATAATCAATTTTCAAATTTTGAAATATTAGTAGAATCATTAACAATATATAATAATTTATCAGATTTAAAAATTGATTTAACAGATCAAAATCAAGTTCTTTTAATTTTAAGTCAAATTCCAAAATTAATATTATTAAATGGTAAAAGTACAAAAGATGCAATTACTATAATTGATATTGATGAAAAAGATATTGAAGAAATTTCTTTACAAAATGATTTACCTTTATATACTGAAATTGTTAATAAATTAAATTCTATTGAAAATCAAAAAAACTTTATTAATGATTTTCAAAATAAATTATATGAAGAAGCTGAAAAAGTTAAATTATGTTTAAATAATAATTCTCCTAATTACATTTATGCTAATGTTGTTATTCAAAGTCAATTTAAATTACAGAAATATTTAAGTGAAAAATTTATTGAAAAATTAGATGAAAAAAATAAAGAAATTGGAAATTTATTGTTTAAAAATATATTTGAAACTGCAAAAAATTTAAATGAAATTATTAATTTACTTTATCCTAAAATAGAAGAAAAAACTGAAAGTTTAAGAAATCAATTGGAAGAAGCTTTAAAATCAAATGAAGATTTAAATGATTATGAACAAAAATTAAAAGAAGTAAATAAAGAAAAAGAATTTTTAAATAATGAAAAAATGATAATTCAAAATAAATTAGATTTATTAGAAAATGAAAATAAAATAATGACTGAAAAATTATTAAATAATGCAAAAGAAATATATGAAAGAAATAAAGAGACACCAATTAAAGAAATAAAAGAAAGGAATAATATTATAAAAGATAATAATAATTCAAATCAAATATCAAATTTCACTTATGGAAATAATAATAATAGTCAAACAACATTAAATTTATCATCTCCTAAAATTTTATCAATAAAAAATACAAAAGATATAATAAATGAAATATATAATAGTAAAACAATATATGATAAAAAATGTTATGATAATAAAATTCCAAGAGAAACAATGGAACAACATATGTATACTTATTTAAATCATAAATATGGTTTAAAAAGTTTAATTATAGAATGGGCTGCTGCAATTATTAATGCAATTAAATTATATAGTAATCAAGATTCTGATATTAATTTATTTGGTAAAATATTAAGAAATGAACAAGAAGAAGATTCTAGATTTATTTTGACAAAAATAAGAAATACAATTTCTGAATTATTTGAATTTTACCTTAAATCTAAAAGTCCTTTAAAATCTCAAATTGATATTAAAAAAATGTTAGAAAATAAAAAAAATGGAATATTAAATGAAGAAGAATGGAAAGGAATAATTTATTATATTTATAGTGAAGAAGATGCTAAAAATTTAGAAAATAAAATGTTATTTTTTATAAATAAATTAAATGGAAAATCTGATATAAATTTAAATACAAATATTAATAATAATAATATAAATACTGAAAATATTATAAATACTACAATTGGAAATAATAATATAAATGGAAATAATTATATAAATACTATTTCTTCAGTTAAAAGCAAAACTAAATTAACTAGAGAAGAAATTTTTAATTTAAACAAAAATAAAGAAGAATTAAATATTCCTTATAAAGACTTTATAAGAATTGTTTGTAATCATCAAATTAAAAGTAGAGAAAAATATTTAAAAAATTTTGTTAAACTCTTTAGAAAAGTTGATAATGATTGTGATGGTATATTAAGTGAAGAAGAATTTATTAATTTACTTAAATCAATTCCTTATTGTCAAAATAAAATCGAAGAATATACTTTTAAATTTCTTTCTATTATTGATCCTTTTAATAATAAAAAAATAACTTTTAGTGAATGTGTTTCTCTTTTTAGTATGGAAGAATTGGAAGAAGAAAATAAAAATAAAAATAATAAAAATGAAAATATTAGTTTACTTGATAAAATTTGTTTAGAAAATTAATTTAAATTTTTCATTATTTATTTATAAATAATAATATTTTTTATATAAGAATAAACTAAAAATTATTTTATTTAATATTTTTTAAATAATTATTTTTAATATAATTGATTATAATATAAATATTACGAAGAAGAAACATTATTGTTAAACATTAAATTTTTTTTTCATTTTTCGATCTAGTTCATCAATTCCTTTTAAAATTTTTTCAAATTCTTTAAAAGAATCTAAAGTACTGTTATATTTATTACTTAATTGTTCAAAATTTTCTGAATTTTTTAAAAGTAAATCATTAATATCATTCATAATATTATTGAATTGATTACAACCATAATAAGCTTCTCTAGTAGCACTTAATCTTAATTTTAAATACTTAATTAATTCTTTATAATTTTGTTGAATTTCGAAAACATCATTAATTTCTTTTAATTTCATATAAGTTTTAGCATATGTAATTTTTTGATTATTTGTATTATTAAATTCTTTTAATTTATCTCCAAATTGTTTAAATATAGAATAAGTTTTAGTATCATATTTATTTTTTGATTTCATTAAATTTAATAAATTATTTACTTCCATTGAAATAGTTTCTCTGTTTTTATATAAATCCCAATTTCCAACTTTTTTTTCTAAATTACTTATTAATATTTCTAATTCATTTAATTTTTTGGATAATGAATTTAAATTATTTGAAGGATTACATTCAATTTTATATTCAATTTCTTTGTTTTTATCATTTAAAATATTATTTTCAATATCTTTTATTTTTGATAATAAATTATCACTTAATCTATCATATTTATCATAGATTGAATAATATTTTTCAGTATTATTATTTTTATTCTCTTTTTTTTCTTCTTCTTCTTCTTCTTCTTCGTCAGAATCATTTCTTTTATTAAATAAATCATAATTTATAAAAGCGTCTAATTTCTTTTTATTAGAATTTAAATTTGATAGTAATTCACTATAATTTATATTATTTTTAATTATTGAAGTATCATTATATTTATTAATAATATTATCAATTAAATATTTATTTTTTATTAATTTATTTTTTAATTCTAATATTCTTTTATAAGGATCTGTTTTTTTTGGAATATATTCTTCTTCTGTTTCAAAGTTATTTATATTTATATTTAAATCAGGTTGAAGAAATTTATTTTCATTTATTTTATATTCTTCTTCTGTTAAATTATTTTCATCTTTAAAATTAAATTGTCTATCATCAAATAATTTTTTTACAATTTCCTTATTTAATTTATCAATATTAACTTCTTCTGAATCATCAGTATAAAATTCATCCATTAAAATAAAAATAATTAAAATAAATTAACATTTATAATTTCAATTATTTATAAATTTCAATTTTGAATTAATTTATTAAATTTATATATGTAAAATAAAAAATTCTTTAGTTTATTATCTCATTGTATATTTTTTTAAATTTCATTTTTTTTTATTTTACCAAATTATTTATATTTGATTTTTCTTGGACTGGCCTAAAAAAATTAAATAAAATTTAAAAAATATAGTTTAATATCAATAAATCAATATAATAATTTATAATAAAAAAAACTTAATTTAATTCAGAAGTAAGTTCATTAACAATATCTTCATAATGAACATCACCATCTTTAACTTTATCATATTTTTCCATAAATATTTTATATTCATTTTTAGAAAATTTATCTCCATAATTAGTCATAACTCTGTTAAATTGTTCTTCTTTAATAACACCACTTCCATCAGGATCAAAAACTTTAAAAGACTTTAAAATTTCATCTTTACTTGTTTCATTATATTTTTTATCATATATACTCTTATAATCATTAAAAGAAAATCCTTTATTTGTTTCAAATTCTTTTTCTTTTTCTTTTAATTCTTCTTTACTTAATATTATTCCTATTGCAGAAAATGCTTCTATTAAATTTTGTAATGGCATTGTTTCATTGTTTCTTTTAAAAAAATTAAAAGTTTGTTGTAATTCCAAATCACTAATTTTAGACATTTAAATATTGTATTTTTCAAAAAAAATTATTTTTAAAAATAATAAAAAAATATTTTTAAAAAATCATAGACAGTCTTTTCAAAAAAACAATCAAAAAAAAATTAATTTACCAATCCTGATGTTATATAAAAAATAAAAAAAAACATAAAAATATTTTATATAAAAATGAGTAAAAAATTAAAATATGCAAATTTATTAGGAGGATTGATGACATCTCAAATACCATATGCCTTTATGACATTTTGTGGATTTTTTTTTGCGAAGGTAGGTTTACTCCAAAAAGAAGGACTACATGCATTTGGAAGAATGAATATAGATATTTTTCTTCCAATATTTTTATTCATTCAAGTAGGTAGAAGTACATACATATATAATTTCGAACAAAATGGAGCAATAATAGTTTCATTTCTTTTTTATTTTATTATTGCTTTTATTATATCTTTTATTTATGCTATTGCTTCTAAAATGGATTTAAGATATAGATATACTTTTATTTTCATTACTTCTATTGTTGATGTTAAAAGATTACATTACTTATATATTTATTCTTTTTGCTATTTATTAGAAGGAAAATTAACTAAAGAAAAAGCTTTTTGTAATGAAATTTTAGCTTGTGGAAATATACATGTTTTTTTCCAAGGTTTAATTATTTGGTTTGTTGTTTATAATTTAATTAAATTAGATAAGGCTTATGAAAATCAAGCTGTTGATGTTTGGGATAGAATTCATATTAAAAATATTGAATCTGATGATGAAGAACAAAAATTAAAAGATAGTCCAAGTCCTTTATTTAAAAAAGGAAATGAAGAAAATAATATTTTAAATGAAAATAATAAAGAAAATATTATAAATTTATATTTATCACACGCTATTTCAAATAATGAAGGTTTAGAAAAAAACAATGAAAACATTAAAAGCGAAATAAATAATGAAGAAAAAAAAGATATAGATAATGAAGAAATGATAATATTTCAAGGAAATCAAAGTTTTTTTTCAGAAATAAATAAATTTCAATCAATAAAATTTTTTGAAACATCAAATACTCAAAAAGAATTAATAAATATAATATTTAGATCACCTTTCATAGGATTAATATTAGCTTTTATTGTAGGATTTATAAGAGCATTAAGAGAATGGATTTATGATACAACAACTCCAGTATTTTTATTTTTTGATACTTTTAATACTATTGGAAGTTGTAATATATTATTAAATTATATTATAATTGGAGCTAATTTAATTCCTTCAATGAATTTAAATAAAAAAAAATCTTATGCTCAAATTAGAATGCTTGATTATATTGTTCATTTAATTATTAAAGTTATTATTATGCCTTTTTTTGGGGTTATTTATTGTTACATTCTTAAAAAAAAATTTATTGATGATAATAAAGTTTTACTTTGGACTTGTTTTATTCAATGGTTAATTCCTTCTTCGCTTGATGTTATGACTATTTCTCAAGTTAATGATGCGAATTGTAAATTCGTTGCTTATTGTATATTTCTTCAATTTATTTGTCAAATGATTATAAATAATTTTATTCATGTTCCTACTTTTTTAAAAGCAATTGATATTTTGTAACAAGTTAATCGAGTATTAAAAATTAATATTTAATATTTAATTTATTTAATATTAGAAATTTTGAAATTGGTAAAAAGCAATATCAATTGTGTTTTTATTTTTTTTTAATTTTAATTATAAATCTAAATAATATATTTAGGTTATTTCACTATATAATGTCAATAGAAATTTTTTTTTGTGGTTTTCTATTTCATTAAAAATTGTTTCTATACTTAAATTTTCATAAATTTTTTCTTTGCATCTATTTAATATTATAAAATTTTTATTTTTTAATTGTATAAAATTTGGAATAAAATAATAATACCATTTAAATTTAAAAGTATAAAAATAAAAATTTCTAGCCTTTTTAAAAGAATATTCAGGTGATTGTTTAATTTTTTGTATTTCTGTGAAATTTCTTAAATCAATTTGACTCTTTTCAATAATATTTCTATAATCTTTTCTAGAAATCTCACTTTTAATATTATCTTTTAATCTAATTAAAGAATTATTATTATTAATTTTAATGTTTTTTTCTTTATATATAGTATTCTTATTTATATTTTTATCTTGTTTAAATATAATAGAATTAACCAATTCAACATTAAATAATTTTTTAGTAAAATATTGAGTAATAAAAGTACAAAAATAAAAATGAATTTGAATAATTGAAGTAAGAGATGGAATTAAATCTTGAAATTTATCATAATTTCTATAATAACTAATTTGTTGTTGATTTGAATTTAATACAATTTGACCATAATTATTAACATTATCTTTTTCTATTATATCAAGAGATTCTTTTACAATCATAAAATAATCAGTTTCTTGAAAATTTTCAAAAAAAATTCCATCATCTGAAAAATAAAACATAGCTGAAAAAAAATATTCATATATTTTATTAAAATCATATGAAAAATGAAAAATTTTTTGATTATATAATAAATTTACAGGATTTGAATAATTATAATGATTGGTTTCATATTCTGGGAAAAATAAATAAAAATAACTATTTGATAATTTTGATTTAATTTCTTCTTTATCATAACAATTATTTTCATTACATATATTTATTGAAAATAATAGATAATTATAATCTTCTTCATGACTTCTTCCTTTTAATATTATATTATTTAAATATCCACATTGAAATTCTTCTGAAAAATTTTTTGTTTTATAATTTTTAATATATTTTTCACAAATTGAAGTAGAATATTCTATATTTATATTTTCTTTACCATTATTGTATAATATTGAAAAATTAATTAGTTTTGAATTGTTTAATAAATTTTCTCCATTTGAATTAATAAAAGAAAATATCATTAGTGTATCATTAAAATATATTTGTGTGTCAATGTTGTGATGTGATAATGATATTATATAAAAATTTTTTCTTAGAAATAAATTTTTGAAATTAAATATTATTATTATTATATATGATATTATTGATATTAAACTTGCTAAACTTCCTAATTTTGAATTATATTTATTTTTTTTTTTGAACATTAAGTGGAATTTAAATTTATAAAAATCAATGAAATAAAATAGTCTCCCACACATTTAATTGATGTAATTAAATATTAAAAAAGATTATTTTTGGTGCATTTAATATTTTATATAATATGAATAGTTAATTTTAGATTAAAATAATTTTACAAAATTAAGAATAAAAAAAATAATTTATTGAAAATAATTAATAAATATAAAATTATTGAATTTAATTTCCAATAATGGTTTTATGTTCAGATAATTTAATATTTCCTAAACCTTTATTTTTATATAAAGTTTTTAAAGAATTAGCTCTTCTTTTTCTTTCATAATAAAAATCTCTGAAAGTACTACTACTAGTAGTAGTGGTATTAATTATACTACTAGAAGCATATTTATCTAATAATGAAAAAGCAATAGAATCCATATTATTAATATTATTATTATTAATATCTTCTTTTTTTTTGTTTTTTTCTAAATTATCTTTAATTCTCTTTTCTTCAATTTCTTCAAATAATTTATGGGGATTAATAAATTCTTCTTTATTTTCTTCATCAGGAATATCATCACAAGAAAAATATTTATAATCTTTAAATATATCTAAATTATTATTAGAAATAACAGAAATATAAAATTCATTAGAATTTTTAATATCTTTCCTTAAATTTCCATTATTAGAATAATTATCTCCTTCTCTTGGAACAAAATGAGGTTTTAATCTATGTAAATATAATTCACACCAATCATAATTTTTAATCCATTTATGATTTTTAATTTCTAAAATATTATTAAAACCTAATCTTTGAGTAGGTTTCCTTTGAATTAATTTATTAATAAAATCAACAGCTTCATTAGACCATCCAATAGGAACATCAAATTTTTTAATTTGAATTTGTTTACTTAAAATCATTTCTTTAATTTCTTTTTTATTATTTCCTTTATAAGGTCTATTACCAATCATACATTCATAAGCAATAATACCTAAACTAAAAAAATCAGAAGAAAAATTATAATTTTGATTACATAATATTTCAGGAGCAATATAACCAGGAGTTCCAGAAGTATCATTGTCTTTAATAAAATCTAAATTATCATTTAATTTTTTAGATATACCAAAATCAGTTAAATGAATATAACCTTCTTGATCAAAAATTAAATTTTCAGGTTTTAAATCTTTATGAATAATTTTATTTGAATGAATGTATTCTAAAGCTAAAATAATACAACATATAATAAATTTACACTCTATTTCTGAAATTCTTCCAAATTTATTTAAATGATATCTTAAATCTCCTCCATTCATTAAATCTAAAACAAGATATAAACTTTCATTATCTTGAAATGAATAATACATATTTACTATAAAAGGATGACACATTTGACTTAATAAATTTCTTTCTAATAAAACTGATTTTCCACTTTTTTTATATAATATTTTTGATTTTGACATTTCTTTCATTGCATAATATGAATTTGTTTTTTTTGACATTACTTTCCATACTTTTCCAAATCCTCCTCTTCCTATTATATTTATCAAATCAAAAGAATTCTTTGAAATTACTATACTATAATTTTATTTTATTATTTTTTTTACTTTGGTTTTTTTTCACCAATAAATTTGGACGTATTGGTAATTTGTCTGATTCATTTCCCATTAATTATATTTTTTTTGATTTGTTATTTTTTTTAAGGTTAATAATTATATAATTAAAAAACTTAATGGAAGATGCTGAAAATCAATTTGAAAATCTTGAAAATGAAAATCAAAATGAAAAATTAGATGATGAAGATTTAAATATAGAAAATAATGAGAATGAAATAAATGAAGAAAAAAATATGGATAATGAAATAAGCAATGAAATAAATGAAGAAAACGAAAATAAAGAAACAGTTACAAAATATCAAAAAGAATTAAAAAATGAATCTGAAACAGAATCAAAAAAAGAATCAAAAAAAGAATCAAAAACTGAATCAAAAAAAGAATCAAAAACTGAATCAAAAAAAGATTTAAATTTAGAAGTAAATAATAATAATCAAAATAATATATCAACATTAAGTAATAAAGTATTAATAACAGAAGTGAAAGAAAATTTACCTCAAAGAAAAGATTATTTAAATGAAAAATTAAAAAAATTAAATGTATCAGAAATTTTAAAAAGAGGAATTTCATCAGGAATATTAAAAACAAATGAAAATATAAGAAATGATTTTATGAGTTTTAAATTAGATGTAAATAAAAAACCAAAAAATATAAATTCAATATTAGATTTAAAAGATATTGATTCAAGTAAAGTTTTATCTAAAGAAAGATTAAAACAATTAAAACAATTAAAAGTTTCTGAAGAAAATACAAAAGTTTCTTTAAAAAAATTAGAAGCTAATAGACAATTAATTTTAGAAGAAAGTCAAAAAGGAATTAAATCTGGAATTGTTGAAGAAAATATTAGAAAAGCTAAAATAAATGATATTGATGATAAAAAAAAAATTTTAGAAAGAAAGTTAGAAAATATTAATATACAAGTTGAAAAAATTTTTGATAGTAATAAACCTTCTAAAAAAGAATTAATTAATAAATTTTTAGAAAATTTTGAAAAGAATAAAAGTGAATATAAATTAAAAGTAAAAGAATATGAAAAAAAAACAAATGAAATTAAATTAAAAATGGAACAAGATAAAATGAGAAGTTCAGAAAAAAGAGAAAATGAATTTAATAAGAAAGAAAAAGAAGATTTAGAAAAGAAAGAGAGATTATTTAATGAAAGAAAAGAAAAAGAAAAGCAAATAGTATTAAAAAGAAAAAAAGAAATAGATGATAAAATGGAAAAAACAAAACAATATATAAAAGAAAAATTAGAGAAATCAGAAAGAGATTATTTATATAATAAAAATAAAGAGAAATTTGAATTACAAGAAATGCAATTAATAAATAGAATAAATATGCAAAAAAAAGAAATTATTACTCAAGAAGAAATAAAAGAATTATCAGATAAAATAAAAGAACAAAAAGAAATTTTAGAACAAGAATCAAAAGAAAAATCAATTAAATTACATGAAATGTGGAATAATAGAAGTCAAGTTTTACCAAATTATAAAAGTCAAATAAGTAAAATTTGTGAAGAAGAAGATAAAGAAAAATATAATTTAAATTTAAAAAAAGAAAAAATAGCATTATTAGAAAAAGAAAAATTAGAATATTCAAAAAAAAATATTCCAAAAACTTTTATTAACCCAAAATTAAAGCAAATAAGGGAAAAGAAATTAATAAAAATAGATAAAAATAATGTTTTATTAACCGAAAAAAATAATAGAGAAAGAAATGAAATATTTTATATTCAACCTCCAAAAAGGAAAAATCCAATAATAACATTATCAAATGATATGGAAAGATATGATGAAAGTTTAGATGAAGAAATAAATGTATTAATATCAAAAAGACCAAAAAAATTTTTAAAGCCACTTCAAATTTTACATCCTCCTTTAGAAAAGCCTATTAATTATTTAGATGAATTAATTAGAAATAGAAGAAATGAAGGTAAATATAAAAAAAGAAAAAAATTTAAAATTAATTTTAATAACACTGAAGTCCAAACTGGAAATAAAGTACTTGAACAAATTAATATGATTAAAGCTCAAACTGATCTTTTAGATAATGAAGTTCAACAAAAAAAAGAATATATGAAATTAAATGGTGGTTATCAAAAAAATCCTCTTATGGGAGATAAATTAGGAGATATGCTTATTGAAAGTATTCATGCTAAAATTGATGTTATTAATCAATTAAATGGAGATTAATTAATTTTATTTATTTAGTTTTATTTTTATAATGTTTCCTTATAATATATTTATTCTTTTTTGGTGTGTAATTTTTTTTATTTTTTTCAATAATTTATAAGTTTTTTTTATTTTAAGTTTTATTTATATATTATTATTTTTTATTTTTCTTTTTTTATAATTTTATTTTTGAATTATGATAATTTAATTTTTAAAAGTTCTTGAACTATTCTATACATATGTTTGAAATCTTCAATTGTGATTATATTATTTGAATTTTTATCAAAATAAATTTTTAAATTTTTATCTTGATTTCTAAATTGAATAAAGCAATTTTCAACATCTTTTTCATTATTAAATAAATCCCATTTGCCAAGAATATATAAACCTAATCTAGCTCTACTTAAAGAAACAATTAATCTTCTAATATCTCTTAAATATCCAATATCAATATTTCTAACTAAAGAAAGTATAATATAATCATTTTGTTGTCCTTGATATTTATCAATAGTACAAATTTTTTTTATTCCAGAAAAAATTTTATGCCAAGAACATTTTTTTAAATAAATTTCTTTAATTAAATTTTTTTGTCCATTATAAGAAGTAATAATACTAATTTTATTTGGATTATAACCAATAAGACACATAAACATAAAAATTGCAATTGAATATTCAGCTTCAGCTAAATTAAAATATGAATAATCAGAATTTAAAATTTCTCCTTTTCCTTCAAATTCATTAACATTAATAAATTGTATATTATATAAAAATCCAAAATTATTTTCTTTAATATTTAATTGAATATCTTTTAATAAAGGATATTTCCATCTATAAATATCAACAATTTCTTTTCTTCCTCTTCCTTGTTGATCTAAATAAATATAATTTACTTTATTTTTAATTAATCTTGTAAAAAGAGAATTATCAAAATTCGAGAAAGTTCGAAATATATTTCCTTTAACAATTGGAGGTAATTGATTAGGATCTCCTAACATAATAAATCTTTTTAAATTTAATATATTTTTTTGAAGTGTTAAAGGAATAAAACTTTCTATATCTAAAATTTGAGCACTTTCTTCCATTATTAATGTTGAATAAGTAAAATTTAAATCTAAAAAATATTTTCTATTCATTGCTGCATATGTACATGTTAATGCTATTATTTTAGAATATGATTTTATTAATTGATTTCTTCTTTGATTTTGATCTCTTATTATTTCTAATACTTCTAATTCTTTTATTTTGTTTATTAAATCTAAGATATTTATATTAAATTGTTTTTCAGCTTCTTTTATTTTTTCTTTATTATTTTTCTCTTTAATAAAATTTGATAAAATATTAATTGCTGAAAAACAAGTATATTGTTCGAAAGTATATATATTTAAATAATTAGCAACTTTTAAAACTAAATCTAATAATTCTTCTCTTTTTTCTAAAAGATACTTTATTCTTCCATTAACACTAAAATCTTTTAAAGAATTAATTTCTTTACTTCCTCTTCCTAATCTTAATAAATATTCTTCATTAATATCTAAATTTATTATTTTTTCAAATATATCATTTAAAGCAGAATTTGAATGAGTGACAATTAAAATTTTTTCATTTGGATAATTATGATATAATAAATTAATTATTTGAACAACAATATCAGTTTTTCCTGTTCCAGGAGGACCAACAATTAAAGATAAACCATAATTTATTCCATTTACAATTGCATCTAATTGTTGATTTGTAAAATTTAATTTATTTGATTTTTCTTTTTTATTTTTTAATAGTGAACATTTAATTTTTGAATTTTTTATTTCTTTATCTTTTATATATTTAGTAAAAGAATTTTTATTAAGGAAAGTATCATAAAAATCAAAATTAATATCATTTAATATTATATTTTTATTTTCTATTTCTTTTTTATGAACTTTACTTAATAAAGGTTCTTCAATCCAATTTGGTATTTTAGGCATATTTAAAACTAAATTTTTAATAGTTTCTAAAATAGATTTAAAATTATTTTCTTTGGAATTTCTTCTAAGCATAAAATGAAAATTTAAATTATTTAGAATTTCATTTTTTAAATCAAGAGTATATTGAATAGGATCTAATATT
>JAEEGK010018631.1_pt1 | contig 14999 bp, 11 predicted proteins | sample 8958771 | NCBI WGS metagenome assembly JAEEGK01 (sample SAMN16246547, study PRJNA631951) | gut metagenome | biome: gut microbiome; feature: rumen; material: SC-attached | host: Bos | place: Iran: Karaj | collected 2018-10 | reverse complement strand
AGCAGTTCATTGTCGAAGTTCTTCTTGGCGAAGTCTGCATCGAAATCTATAAGGTGACTGTAGCCCTGTGTGGTATCGGCGAATGCATCGTAGCCTTCCTTTGTGGACGTGTTCTGCTGGTATTCGCGGATCTTCACGCGGGCTGTCTCGTAGTCTCTCTGCGAAGCGGCCCACTGTCCCAGCATATTGCGGGCATAGGCACGGTTCATATAGGCCTTGGCAAAGTCGGGATAGAGATCGATGGCCTTGCTGTAGTCGTCTATCGCATTTTCATAGCGGCGCATCTCCAGGAAGACTGCAGCTCGGTTGAAATATGCAAGCACGTTCTCTGAGTTGATGTTGATGACGCGGTCATAGTCGTCCAGCGCTTTCTCGAAGTCGCCTATCTGTGAATAGATCAAGGCTCTGTTGTAGAGTGTCAGGGCATTGCCGGGGTCGTCCCGCAGCACTTTCCCAAGGTCCTCCAGGGCGCCTCCGATATCCTTGTTGTCATATTTCATAAGGCCTCTGTTGAAGTAGGCCAGGGTGTTGGTGCTGTCCAGCTGGATGGCAGTGTCCAGATCGCTTATGGCATCCTCGAACTGCTCCCTCAATGCATAGATTCTGGCGCGGCGGACAAAGGCTTCCGCATCGTGCCGGTTGAGTTTGATGGCCTGGTTGTAGTCCTCGAGTGCCTTGGTGGTGTCGCCCAGGAATAGGTGGCTGGCGCCCCTGTTGATATATGCGGAGGCATCTTCAGGTTCGTTACGGATATATCTGTTGAAGTCTTCCACCGCCTTCTCGAACTGCTGGGACATGAAGTAAACCACGCCGCGGCTGAAATAGAGGCCGGTATAGCCGGGACGCAGGCCTACGGCTGTCGCAAGGTCCTCGAGCGCTTCGTCGTATTTGCCGCTCTGGCTGCGGGCGATGGCGCGGTAGTGATAGCCAAGGGTGTATATGGGATTCTTCTGCAGTGTCAGGTCGAAGTCCTTCTCGGCGCCTGTGTAGTCGCCGAGGTCATACTTTGCTATGCCGCGGAAGAAGAATGCCTCGTAGTCCGTGGTGTCCAGCCTTGAAAGCACGTTGAAGCTTGCGATGGCATCTGCATATTTGCCGTCGGCAAGGGCACGCCGCCCGCGCATATAGAAATGGTCGGGATTGTACTGTGCGGCTGCGTTGAGGCAGGACAGTATTCCGATCAGGACGAGCAGTATGTGTCTTCTCGAAAGCATCACAGTGTCGAGTATTTGTAAATGATGTCAAAAATCAGGGCAGTGCGCTTGCGCAGCATCTCAAAGTCTATGATGTCCACAGTGTCGCTGGGCTTGTACGTGTGGTCGTGGAAGGCTGAGGTGAACAGCAGGGAGGGAATTCTCCTGTTCCTGAAAGAATACTGGTCTCCCGTGCGGTATATCATTTCCGTGAAGGCTTTGCTGCCGTAGAACGAGTAGTCAATATCCATGCCGAAACGGTCGCTGAAGTTGCTGTAGCGTATTATGCCCTGCAGCCGGTCAGGCAGGGTCTCTTCCCCGAGGACGATGAGATAGTCGGGTCGGTTGCGGTGGACGGGTACGAGCGTAGTGCCCAGCATATCCATATTGATTGCGCACACTATCTTCTCGGCAGGGAAGGGAAGGTGCCTCACGAAATAGTCGCTGCCCAGCAAGTCCAGTTCCTTGCCGTCGTATGCTACGAACACGAGATTGCGGTTAGGCCCGGCACCGTCGGCCCTCATCTTTGCGAAAACCCGTGCAAGGTCGAGCAGGGCGGTCACGCCGGAAGCGTTGTCGTCCGCTCCGTTGTAGGTGTTGCCTCCAAGCACTCCGAGGTGGTCATAGTGCGCTCCAATCACGATATATTCGTCGCTCATCCCATTGGCGGGAACCACTCCCACCACATTCCTCACGGCCAGGGTGTCCTTCGCCCTGAAAGACTGGGTGTAGTTCCAGTTGAAGGGTTTGAGCCCGTATTTGCGGAAACGCTCGCGGATGAACTGCTCTGCGCTGTGCTTGCCTTTGCTGCCGGTTGCCCTGCCCTCGGCCATATCGTTGGCAAGGTATTCCAGAGTCTCGTACAGTTCTTCCTTGCCTATCATCGACTCATACCTGAGCGTATTCTGCGCAGATGCAGAAAGCACTTGGGCCAGGAACAGCAGGCAAAGGAGAATTTTTCGCATAAAAACAATTCAATCGTGTAAAAGTAAGAAATTCATCATTTTTTATGCCTAAATTCGCCACCTGAATTAAGAATTATTATGAAAAAGATATATATCGTTGTTTTCTCCATATTGTCCAGCCTTGCGTGTATGGCGCAGGACTTGCCGGTCATCGACAGCGCAGTCCGCATCAGGCTTCCGCTGGATACTCTTGATACTCAGGACAAATATACCCGTGTGATTCTATTTGACGACAATACCTGGGCATATTATGACCTTGGACATCCGAAGATCGACACTTCAAGTCTCTTCGACGAGTACTGGACAAACACCGAGATGCACGCATACAGTTCATATCCTGCCAGCCTTATTCCTGAAGAATTCGAGCTGCTTCTGGCTGATTCTCTCAACAACTACTGCCCTCCGATCCAGGGAAAGGTGTTCAGCGGCTACAAGGTGCGCCGTGGCAGTTCCCACCAGGGGACCGACATTCCCCTGAACGTGGGTGATACTGTCCGTGCTGCATTTGACGGAATCGTGCGCTATGTGGGCACGACCAAGCAAACAGGAGGCTATGGCAACCTTGTCGTAATCAGGCATTCGAACGGTCTTGAGACATACTATGGCCATCTTTCGAAGACTCTGTGCGAACCGAACGACCCTGTCAAGGCCGGTGACGTGATCGGCCTGGGCGGAAGCACCGGACGCAGCACCGGGCCGCATCTCCATTTCGAGACAAGGTACAAGGGCCAGACCTTCGACGCTGAGCGCGTGATCAATTTCGAGACCGGTGCGCTGCGCGATTCCGTGCTCACCCTCAAGAAGCACTATTTCAGCATATATTCTCATTACGGCCAGTCCGACAACGAGTCTCAGGCCGCTTCAGACCGTATAATCTATACCGTCCGGAAAGGCGACACACTCAGCGGCATCGCCAAGAAATACGGCACCACCGTCTCGGCAATCTGCAAGCTGAACAACATATCTTCCAAAAAGACGCTGAGGATAGGGGAGCGCCTGATTGTACGATAGCCTTTTATGGATTTCCTTTCGTTGTCAGATATATGGGGCTGGATTGAGCTTGTGGCCACAATCCTGGGCATCCTTTATGTGATCAAGGAGGTTCAGCAGAGGGTGTCGATGTGGTATTACAACTTCTTCTGCGCGGCGCTTTACGTGGCCATCGGCATCCATCAGCTCCTCTGGGGGTCTGTGTGCCTCAATGTCTATTATATAGTAATGGCCTTCGTAGGCATCGTCCGGCTGACGAGAGACAAGGCTTCGGCTGCCGCCGCATCAACTTCGGAAAAGGATGTAGACATCGTCGTGAGACCTCTGGCCGGCCGTACACTGGCGATATCACTGGCGGTGTTTGCTGTCGCCGCCACCGCCCTTTATTTCGTTTTCAGGTCTCTCGACGATCCACAGCCCGTCCTGGACTCAGTGACGATGACCCTCAGCATCGTCGGCACATACTGGCTGACGAAGTCCTACATCGAGGTTTGGTTCATCTGGATAATCTCAGATATCCTGCAGATTGCAATGTATGCATTGCAGGGTATGCCGGCCCCGGCGTTTATGTTCGTAGTCTACCTTGCCGCCAGCGTCTACGGCTACTTCCACTGGCGGAAGAATATGACGGCTATAGAATAAAGCAGGCTATCTCTTCCATTCAGCTTTTCTCCAGCTTCGTCCTGTCACGACTGGAGCCGAAGTCCTCTGCTGTGTCCGTACTGCCGTGCGGGTTGCGGTCGGGGCACCGGCAGACGTCTTCCTGTTGACGGCATCGTAGGCCACAAAGTCCTCGTAGCTGCCGTCGGTGCCAAAAGCCAGTTTGTGGATTCTCTTCCAGATGGCATAGCGTGAGGGTGCGTTGAATCGTCCTTCATTGTTGTCCATAATGCTGGTCAGCGAAGGACGCCAAGCTCCGGTCGCGTGCGTGTCACCGCCTTCGAAAACACCAAGTTCATCGTACTTGTAGCGCTCGTCGGCAAGGAAAACGGACCACTTCACTTTCGCGGGGTCGGGAGTTACGTCGATGTTGGCGTACCAGCCGTAAGCGGAGTAGCTCTCGATCTGGTCTTTCCTGTCTTTCGGAAGGGGACCGGTATAATCGTAAAAATATTCGTCCAGCAATTTTCCGAAACCGTGACCGCACTCGTGACGGAGCACGACACCTGTCCTCTCGAAGCTGTCGTCGAGCTTGGTGAAGTAGACAAGGGACGGGCCGCTTGCATACTTGTCCTTAACCCACTTGTCTGGATCATACATATAGGCAGTGCCGGCGTAATACCTGAAGTCAGGCTGGTTTCCGCAGATGAGCACCAGGACTTCCTGCATACGCTCATCGTCCTTGACGGCCTTGCGGGCCATCTCGAAGCACTTCGGGTCGTTTCCTGTTATCTGTGTTCCACCGACCAAGGTCGACCCGAGGCTCTGTCCGCCGCGATCGAAACCTTCTGTTGCGGAAACCGTCGTGACGAAATAGATGTTGAAGAGGTTGCGGAACGGCCTGTATGGCTCTATGGCGAAGAATTCTTCGACGACGGCTTTCATATCATTCTGATACTTGCCACTTGCAACTTCCCTGTCTGAATATGCGTCACCCATCACGACGAGGTCTATTCCGCGCCCTTCGGAGGCTGTCTGGTAGACGGTCACTTCGCCTTCGGCGGAATAGTCGCTTGAGATATAGAAGTCCGGTTCGGGCAGATCCTTGTAGTCATAGGGCTCCATTATGTCCCAATACTGGCTCCATTCCCCATTGCTGGTGTAGATCGAAAGTGTCCTTGAAGGCACAAAAAACTTCATTTTGGGTGAATCGGTCATCTGTAGGTCGCCACGGAAAGGAGGAATGAGGCTGCGGAAGTAAACAGCCTCCAAAGAAGAGCAACCCTGTATGGGATTCCATCCTCCGAAATTCCTGAGGTTCGCTGACAGGGTCAGGGTCTTCAGGGACGTGCAATAAGCAAAGGCGTATGCGCCGATGGAAGTGACCTGGTCGCCCATCGTCACGGAACGGAGGTTCTCCCTTCCGTAGAACAGTTTATCCCCGATCCTCGTGACCTCGTCGGGGATGACATAATCTGCATCGATATTGGGCATCAGAACCATCAGTTCATTGTCTTTGTTCATAAGGCCCTTATGGTCGGACGTGGCGTATTTGCCGTTCAGGCTTTCCAGATTGTCACATCCGTCGAAAGCCATTCCTATGCTTTCCATCGATTCAGGGACAGTCAGACTCCTGAGTTTCTTGCATCCTTCGAAGGAATAATTCTCAATGTGCCGGATTCCCTCGGGAATTGTATAAGATGACTCATCCTTTCCAGCGAAGAAGGTCAGACTCATAGGAGCCCAAGCGCAATCGCGGTCGTAGAGGAATTTGCGGTCGGCGGAAATGAAATGGCTGTCTCCAAGAAGATTCCTCAGCTCGAAACACTCCTTGAAAGCGTAATGCGCCATTTCCTTGACCGATGCCGGAATCGTGACGGATTCCAGCCCGGAAGCCAGGAAACACATATCACCTATTGTTTCCAATCCTGCTGGAAGCACGATTGATTTCAGTCCCGGGGTTCTCGCGAATACTCCTTCGGTAAGCTTGACTACGCCTGAAGGAATTTCGTATGAAGAGACACCTGCCGCTGCGAAACCGTACAGCACTCCGTCGAGGATGACCAGGCGGCCGTCTTCAGAAACGTGGTGTCCGGTGAAACGTTCAAGGTTGGCTTTTTGCCAGCTTGAGAAACAGTAAGATCCGACTTCTTTCAGACTGGCGGGAATCCTGAATTCAGTGATGTTGTCATTAAACATCATCATATTATTTGCAATGGTTTCCACGCAGTCGGGAATAAGGATGCCGGTCAGCCTCTGTCCTTCTTTTTCGTCACTTACCAGCTGGCCGAATTGCTTGATGGGGCCGCTGAACTGGAGAACGCCATATCCTCTGGATGTGTTGTATTGATTGGATTTAAGTGTGGCAGATCCCTGGTTGTTGACATTGGTCAGGGCCTTTCCGTCAGAGGTGGTATACCAGACCTCGTTGTCGGCAGGCATTTCTCCTTCGGGAAAACCTTGGCCGCCCTGGATGCAGGTGATCGTGCACTTGGCGGAGAAATCGCCGCTTTGCGCTGTGATGGTGCAGGTGCCGGGGCCGACGGCGGTCACCACTCCCTTAGGGTCGACTGTCGCCACTTTGGGGTCGTCTGTGGTCCAGGCGACGGACTTGTCGGTAGCGTCGGCCGGCGATATGGTTGCCACGAGAATCAATGTTTCACCTGCATATATGGAGGCTTCCTTGAGGTCGAGGCTGATGCCGGTCACCGGTATGCGGGCGGGACTTACCGTCACCTGGCATACGGCGCTCTTGCCGCCTGCCGATGCGGTGATGTTGGCTGAGCCTTCGCCGACAGCTTTCACGACACCGTTGGATACGGTTGCCACGCTGGTGTTGGAACTAGACCAGGTGACTTCCTTGTCTGTGGCATTGGAGGGAGAGATGGTAGCGCTGAGGCTGATTGTGCTGCCTACTTCAAGAGCGGCTGTGGTCTGGCTCAACGATACGCTGGAAACTGGTACTACCGGGTCGTCAGGCGGAGTACAGCCAATCACGAAACCGAGGGTAAGAACTGCCAGTATCACAGATATGGACAAAGAGGTCGAAAGCTTTTTCATAAGGCTCAATATTGTTTGTACTAAAATAAGGATTTTTTCTGAATAGATTATATTTGTGTCAGATGACTGCAGGCAGATGGCATATATAGGTCTTATTTCAGATACGCACGGCTATTTCGACGAAAAACTCCGCAAGTTTCTCGATCCGGTCGACGTGGTGTGGCACGCGGGTGATTTCGGCACCGGCGAGGTCGCTCAGGAAATCGCAGCCTTCAAACCTCTGGTAGGGGTGTATGGCAACTGCGACGGCTACGACGTGCGGAGCTTCCATTCAGGCGTGGAGTGTTTCGAACAGGACGGTATGGGTGTGCTGATGACTCACATCGGTGGCTACCCTGGCCATTATGACCTGCGTGCCCTGCGTCTGATTGAGATGGTCCGTCCCCAGGTATTCGTATGCGGACATTCGCACATCCTCAAAGTGGTCTACGACAAACACTACGATATGATGGTTCTCAACCCGGGCGCCTGCGGCGTCGAGGGTTTCCATCTGGTGCGCACCGCCCTCCGTTTCCGCATAGAAGACGGTAAACTCAAGGATATGGAAGTGGGCGAGTGGCCCAAGTTTACCAAGTCGTGAAAGGGTGATTTGAAAGGTAGGAGTTGTAGTAACGCCTGTCGCCGGTGACTTCCTGGCCCAGCCAGGCGGGTTTGCTGATGGGCTCGTCTACGGCGTCAAGTTCGATTTCTGCGATTACGAGGCCGGCGTTTGCTCCTTCAAATACGTCGATTTCCCAGGGATGGTGTTCGTTTAGGCTGCTGACGAGGTGGCGCGTCTTTTCGATGGGTGTCGGCTCGGCGAGTTCCAGGAGTTTCTCCGCATCTTCGGCCGGGATTTCTTTCTCCCACTCGAAGCGGGAGAGTCCGCCGTCTTCAGAGGGGCCCTTCACTGTGATGTATGCCTCGCTGTTCTTCAGACGCACGCGCACGGTCCTGCCTTTCGCGGAGTTCAGATATCCTTGTACGATGTGGTGCGATTCATAGACTTCCCCGAGGAAATCTCCCTTCACCAGAAACTTGCGTTCTATTTCCTGTGCCATAACAATACTCTTTGGCGCAAAGATAAGCATTATTTCGCTGCCGTAGTGTCACAGAACTGACTTGCGGCGACCTCCGTTGTACATTACTGGGGCGCTGCCCCAACCCCCGCCGCTACGGCCTGCTATCAGCACAAGCCTGCACGCACGGCCTCCGCTAGCGGCTGCAGCCGCCCGTTCGTCCTGCGGCGCGATAACTCGTATCCAGCAGGCCCCTCCCTCTATACTACCGAGGGCGGTAGTGTCGCCGGCAAGTCAGTCTGTTTGGGCGGCTTGTCGCCGACTGGGTTTCCTTCCTTGCTCATTTCCGCCAAAGTGTGGAAGGACGAACCCTTCTGCAGGTATCTGCAGGGCCTATGTCCCTTCCACACTAGCCTTAGAACGGGTACTGTGGAAGGACAACCAGCTGCCTACGCTCTCTAGGCAACATCATCCTTCCACACTTTGGCGGAATGCGATAAGCGTACAAGTAACAGGGCGCATCAGCGCCGTGGCGGAGTGTGGGAGAGGAGCGGAAAACGGGTTTCGAACTCGCGGCTGCGCCGCGAGTGTGCCCGCGCAGTCTGATACCCCCGGCTGCTGCCGCAGCCTGCCCCGAAGGGGCGGAAGGTCGCGGCTGAAACCACATCTTCCTTAAATGCCAAACGACAGCCACGAGGGCTGTCGTTCGTCATTTGAGCGGAAAACGGGTTTCGAACCCGCGACCTTCGGCTTGGGAAGCCGACGCTCTACCGACTGAGCTACTTCCGCGGTTTGTTGTTGCAAATGTACTCCAATTAATGTAATTTTACAAGATGCGAATAGCGTAGAAACAAACCATTAAACGATAATACAAAATGCTGAATCACAAATTAGTCCTCAGATGCTTCGAAAAGCAGTTCGGACATAAGAAATGCAGCCTGTATACCTCTCCGGGCCGCATCAACCTCATCGGAGAACACACTGACTACAACGGCGGATTCGTGCTTCCCGCAGCCATCGACAAAGCTATGTCAGTGGCCATCTGCAAGAACGGAACCGATACCATCAACGTATATTCAATGGACTTCAAGGCCAAGCTGGCGATAGACATCAACGGCCCGAAACCCGAAGAGCAGTGGGCCTGCTACATCTACGGTGTAGTGGCAGAGATGAAGAAGCGCGGCGCCAACCCCGGCGGCTTCGACTGCGTGTTCGGAGGAGACGTTCCCCTCGGAGCTGGTATGTCTTCATCGGCAGCCCTCGAGTCAGTGTTCGGCTATGCCATCAACGACCAGTTCAAGCTCGGCTTCAAGCGCGAAGACCTCGCCAAGATCGGTCAGATGACCGAGCACAACTATGTCGGCGTGCGTTGCGGCATTATGGACCAGTTCGCATCTCTGTTCGGCAAGGACGGCCACGTGATCCGTCTGGACTGCCGCAGCCTCAAATACAAGAGATTCCCCTTCAATCCCCGCGGCTACAGGGTTGTCCTAATCGACACTATGGTGAAACATACCCTCGCTTCATCTGAATACAACGTTCGCCGCGCCCAGTGCGAAGAGGGCGTTGCAAGGATCGCCAAGGACCATCCCGGCGTGGAACTGCTCCGCGACGTTACTCCCAAGATGTTGGAGAGCTACAAGGACAAGCTGGATCCGATGGTATTCAAGAGATGCTCTTATGTGGTTTATGAGGACAAGCGCTTGCTCGACGGCTGCCGCGACCTTGAGAAGGGCGACCTGAAGGCATTCGGTGCCAAGATGTTCGCTACCCACGACGGCCTCAGCAAGGACTACGGCGTGAGCTGCGAGGAGCTCGACTTCATCGTCGACATCGCACGCAAGAACGAAGGCGTCATCGGTGCACGTATGATGGGCGGCGGTTTCGGCGGCTGCGTGATCAGCATCGTTAAGTCCGGCGCATATAAGGGCTACATCGAGGATGTGAAGAAAGCCTACATCAAGAAATTCGGCAAGGATCCGCGCGTGATCAACGTGGTCATCAGCGACGGTGCCAAGAAGTGGAATCTGAGAAAAATCAAATAACTATGGCAGAAATCAAACATTTCACTCTCACCAACAGCAAGGGCGAGAGCGTCGTACTCAGCAACTTCGGAGCCAGCATCCTAGCAATCAACGTTCCTGACCGTGGCGGCCGCATCGACAACGTCGTTCTGGCCTATGCAAAGGACGAAGACTACTATGACGACGGTCCCTTTATGGGCAAGACTCCCGGAAGGTATTCCAACCGTATCGCGAAGGGCCACTTTACCCTCGACGGCAAGCAATACACCCTGTCAATCAACTGCGGCACCGAGCACCTGCACGGTGGCATCAAGGAAGAAAGCTATGCCAACCGCGTGTGGGATGCAGAGCAGAAGGGCAATACAGTAGTGATGTCACTTTTCAGTCCTGACGGTGACGCCGGCTATCCCGGCAACCTCAAGGTTCAGGCCACCTACACCTGGGACGATGCCAGTTGCCTTACCCTCGACTTCGTCGCCACCACCGATGCCAAGACAGTAGTGAACCTCACCAACCACGTCTATTTCGACCTCCGCGGTGCCAGCAACAAGCAAGGAGGCATACTCAACCACGTGCTGAAGCTCAACTGCAGCAGGTATCTGCCCACCGACGACCAGCTGATCCCCACAGGCGAAATCGCTCCGGTGGCCGGAACTCCGATGGACTTCACCAAAGGCAGGATTGTAGGCAAGGACATCCACGATTATAGCTTCCCCGCACTCAAGTTCGGCAAGGGATATGACGCCTGCTGGGCTATCGACGGCTTCGACGGCACCATCAAACCGATTGCAGAGTTGTGCGAGCCCGCTACCGGCAGGAAGATGGTTCTGAGCACCAACAAGCCCGGAGTCCAACTCTACACCGGCAACTATCTCGAAGGCTGCCCCAATGGCCCTGACGGATATGTCTACAAGGAGAATGACGGCCTGGCCCTCGAGTGCCAGGACTTCCCGGACGCTCCCAACCATCCGAACTTCGGCTACAAGCCTCTGGAACCAGGCGAGACCTACCATCACACTATGAAATGGCAGTTCTTTGCTGAATAGGTCATAAGGACGCACATTTTGAACCTCAAATCAAGGGTGTCCACGTTCAATCGGTGGCGCCCTTGATTGCTTTTTTGTAAGTGAGTTTTTATTTTTGCAACGTCATATAACCTGCCGGACTACGGCATTCAGTGATTTAGTATGAGAAAAGTAAGAGTATTCGCACCTGCATCCATCGCAAATATGGGCTGCGGCTTCGACATCATAGGCCTTGCCCTTGACGAAGTTGGAGACATCATCGAAATCGTTCAAAGCGAAGGAGACGGCCTGACTATCACCAACAAGACAGACGTTCCGCTTCCCGAAGACATCGAGAAGAACGTGATAACACCGGTGGTGAGAGCTTTTCTCAAGAAGATCGGCAAGAAAGCCCAAATAGACGTCACTATCTGCGAGAAGATCTATCCCGGCAGCGGTATCGGCTCAAGCGCGGCATCCAGTGCTGCAGCAGCATATGGTATGAACGAACTCTACGGCTGCCCTCTGACAGAGGAGGAAGTGGTCGAGTGCGCGATGGAAGGTGAAAACCTCGCCTCCGGGGGCTACCACGCCGACAACGCAGCTCCCGCAGTGATGGGCGGCATCATCCTCATCCGCGGCTACGAGCCTCTGGACGTAGTGAAAATTTCCGTTCCCGGCAACTTCTACTGCGCAGTGATCCATCCCCGCATCGTCGTTACGACCAAGGAAGCCCGCGAGATCCTGCCCAAGCAGGTTCCCCTGCACACCGCCATAACCCAGTGGGGCAACGTGGGCGGTCTGGTGGCAGGCCTCTTCACCTCTGATATCGAGCTAGTCGGCCGTTCAATGAAGGATGTGATTGCTGAGCCGTACCGCAAGCAGTTCATCCCCGGCTTCGACGAGCTCCGCGAGAAAGTCCTGGAGGCCGGCGCCCTTGCGATGAACATCTCCGGCTCAGGCCCTTCAGTTTTCGCCCTCTGCAACCACAGGGACAAAGCCGAGGCCGCAGGAAAGATCATGGGTGAGCATTTCACTTCGCGCGGCATCGAGAATGAGGTTTATGTTGTGAAGGTTTCCAACAAGGGAGCCAAACTGACAAGAGTTTCCATCTGATGATTTACTATAGCACAAGAGACAAGGAAAGGCTGCATCCCTACAGCCTCAAGGAAGCTGCGTTTATGGGTCTTGCACCCGACGGCGGCCTGTTCGTTCCTGAGCGTATCCCCGCAGTCGATATGGCGGTGGTGGAGAGCAAGGCGGCTGAGTCGTATGCTGAGATGGCCTGCTATCTGGCCGGCCTGTTCTTCGGCGACGACGTGCCTGAGGCTGACCTGCGCAGGATGGTCTTCAATGCCTATAACTTCGACTGCCCGCTGGTGAAGGTGGGGGAGGGCAAGTTCACCCTCGAGTTGTTCCACGGTCCGACTTTCGCCTTCAAGGACTTCGGCGCCCGCTTTATGGGCGGAATGCTCGGACTGCTCAACCAGTCGGCCGAAGACCTGGTGGTGCTTACAGCGACATCGGGTGACACCGGAAGTGCCGTGGCAGCAGGTTTCTACAACGTGCCGGGCATCAAGGTGGTTGTGCTCTACCCGAACGGCAAGGTTTCCGACCTGCAGGAGAGTCAGATGACCACCCTGGGTGGCAACATCCGTCCAGTGCGCGTGAACGGCAATTTCGATGACTGCCAGGCTCTTGTAAAGCAGGTTTTCAATGATTCTGCGTTCCGTTCTCACGTCAACGTGACTTCGGCCAACTCCATAAACATCCTTCGCTGGATTCCCCAGTCATTCTATTATTTCTACGGCTGGTGCCAGTGGAAGAAGGCGACGGGGGCTGAACTGCCCACCATAGTCGTGCCCAGCGGCAACTACGGCAACATCACTGCCGGTATGCTGGCTCACGCAATGGGGCTGCCCGTGAAGGGATTCATCGCCGGCTCGAACGCCAACGACGTCGTGCCGGAGTATCTCCAGACAGGTGTCTACAATCCCCGCGAGAGCGTGCGCACCATCGCCAACGCTATGGATGTCGGAGCTCCGAGCAACTTCGAGCGTATGATGTATCTCTACGGTGAGGATTTCAACCGTCTCACCGGCGAGCTGGCCGGCTTCAGTAATACTGACGCTGAGATCCGGGCAGGCATCAAGGAGATGTACGATAAGTTCGGCTATGTTTCCGACCCTCACAGTGCCGTGGGCTACAACGCCTCGAAGTTCTATGGAATCGACGGCTTCTGGCTCTCAACAGCCCATCACGCCAAATTCCGCGAGGTCATCGCCGACACCCTCGGCCGCGAATTTCCCATCCCCGAAGGCCTCCAGGTCGCTATGCGCAAGGAGAAGCACTTCCACCCGATGGACGTGTCAGTAGCTGCACTCGAGGAATATATCGTGGAGTGCGTGAACGGATAATTATTCCAAACCGCTCGTCTTCTTGCCGTTGCGGATTTCGGTGGAACTGATGTCGGTGAGAGGAGCATCCAGGAGTTTGGCCTGAAGGTCCTTGCAGAGTGCTTCGGTATTTTCAACGCCGGGACGGGGATAAACCCAAATTTCGAAGTCGGTGACTATTTCCTGCCAGTCCTTCCAGCGCTTGAACCCCTCGAGATTGTCGGCACCCATCACAAGGATGAAGTGCGTGTCAGGTTCGGCGGCCTGCAGGTGGCGAAGGGTGTTGATGGTGTATGACGGGCGCTCCAGCTGATATTCGACATCGCTGACAGTGACGTCCAGTCCGAGCCGGGCAATCTGGGCGCGCACCCGGGCCAGGCGCTCGTCGTCGCTCAGCGCCGCTTCCGCCTTGAAAGGGCTGTGAGGAGACACGATCATCCGAACTTCGTCCAGTCCGCAGCCGCACAGATACTTAAGGATGTTGACGTGGCCGATGTGCAGCGGATTGAAAGTGCCGAAATAAAGCGCAACGTTCCTGTCAGTGAATATCGGGAGATGCTCCGCCTTGCGAAGGCACATATCCAAATCGTCATTTATCAGCACCACGTCGAACTTGTCGGCATATTCCATCTCCTCGGCAGCCTTGGCCACACGTTTCTCTATAGCCTCAGGGCTGTCAGTGCCGCGCTTCTCCAGACGGCGGCGCAGTTCCTCCGGCGAAGGAGCCTGGATGAAGACAGACAGAGCGTCGTCGCCGAAATACTTCTTGAGATTGACTCCGCCCTTCACGTCTACGTCGAAAAGAATGATGTTGCCATTGTTCCAGATGCGCTCCACCTCGCTCTTCAGAGTGCCATAGTATGACCCCTGATAGACCTGCTCGTATTCCACGAACTGGTCGTCGGCAATCCTGGCCTGGAATTCCTCCTGGCTCAGGAAATAGTAATCCTTGCCGTCCACCTCTGCGCCGCGGGGCTGACGCGAAGTTGCGGAGATTGAGAATTCGAGGCGGGGAAACTTGGAAATCAGATGCTTGACCACTGTGGTCTTGCCTGATCCTGAGGGGGCTGAAAAAATGACGACTTTCTTGCTCATAAAAGAGATGTTGGTCTACAAATTTATCATTTTATTTATAAATTTGCGCGGATATAAATTATTACTCAATAATATGGTTTCATACAAAGAATTAGGCCTTGTCAACACCCGCGAGATGTTTGCGAAGGCTATCAACGGCGGTTACGCCATCCCTGCTTTCAACTTCAACAATATGGAGCAGCTCCAGGCTATCATCCAGGCAGCAGCCGAGACCAAGAGTCCGGTGATCCTGCAGGTCAGCAAAGGAGCCCGCAACTATGCAAACCAGACCCTTCTCCGCTATATGGCTCAGGGTGCTGTGGAATATGCTAAAGAACTCGGTTGGGAGAAACCCCAGATCGTTCTTCACCTCGATCACGGCGACAGCTTCGAAACTTGCAAGAGCTGCGTAGATTTCGGTTTCTCATCAGTTATGATCGACGGCAGCCACCTGCCTTACGACGAGAACGTAGCACTGACCAAGAAGGTCGTTGAATACGCACACCAGTTCGACGTTACAGTTGAGGGTGAGCTCGGAGTTCTCGCAGGAGTTGAGGATGAGGTAAGCGCTGAGCATCATACATATACCCGTCCCGAAGAGGTCGTTGATTTCGTGACCAAGACAGGTTGCGACTCTCTCGCCATCTCTATCGGTACTTCACACGGTGCCTACAAGTTCAAACCCGCGCAGTGCC
>JAEEGK010018629.1_pt1 | contig 15000 bp, 6 predicted proteins | sample 8958771 | NCBI WGS metagenome assembly JAEEGK01 (sample SAMN16246547, study PRJNA631951) | gut metagenome | biome: gut microbiome; feature: rumen; material: SC-attached | host: Bos | place: Iran: Karaj | collected 2018-10 | reverse complement strand
TCCAGAAGTCATACCATAGCGCCCCCTTTGGCAGATACTTGGTAACCGTCTTGGTAGCACTCCAGTCAATACTTCTTCCATCATCCATCTTACCTCTTACATCTTTCCGGTCCCATCCCGTCATAGCGTCCTCACGGATCACTTTCTCCTGCGTGTACTGTGGGTCAAGAACGGGGGCAGCCAGAATGCTGTTACCGAACATAAACTCGTCGGTCATATCCCATACATTCCTGTCTGTGGCAAAATCGCTGAACAGTGGTCGCAAGTAGCTCCCGTTGTTGCTGGTCACTTGCCAGGCAGTGCTGTAGAGATAAGGTATCAACCTATAACGCAGGCGGATAGTTTGCTCAATAGCGTCGTAAACAGGTTCGCCCTTTTTGCCAAACTGCCATATCTCGCGTGGGGCATCAGCACCATGACTGCGGAACACAGGGCAGAACAGCCCGTATTGCATCCAGCGCACATAGAGCTCCTGGAATTGAGGGTTCTTCGGTGCCGAGGCAGGGCCCTGGGTATTGTAGGAACCACAGAAAAATCCACCGATATCTGTATTGAAATTAGGATTACCCGTCAGCGTGAAGCTCAGTCCGGCAGGCACCTGCTTGCGCAGCATGTCCCATGATGATGCCACGTCACCGCTCCACATGTTTGAACCGTAATGCTGCTGGCCTGCAAACGACGAGCGTGTCATGATGAAGACGCGCTTCCCCCTGTCATCTTTACGCTGTGACTGATAGATGCCTCTCACGGTCTCCAATGGGAAGGCATTACGCTGTGAACGCCAGGTACCGCCATACACCTTATGTGCATAGTCGCTCTCGCGGGGATTGAAGAAGTCAGGGTCGGTAGAATCCATCCACCAGGCGTCACATCCATAGTCGTAGAGTGTCTTCAGGTATTTCCAATAGATGGCGCGGGCCTCAGGGCTAAAGGCGTCATAGACCTTCACACCAGAGGGATATTTCATGACGGGAGGCCAGATATGCGAGATACCGCTCTGTGGCCATGTCTCGAAAGGCATCAGCAGCCCTTTCTCGTTCAGTTCACGGAACTGCTGTGTCTGAGGTCCAAAGCTGGCCCAGATAGAGATCATGAAGTGGGCGTGCTTGGCGTGCACATTCTTGATGAGCTGAGGACCTGTAGCAAAGTCTTCCGACAGGAAGTCCATGGCGTTCCACAAATAGTTCGAACCCCAATACTGCCAGTCCTGAATGATACCATCCAGAGGCACCTGCAAAGCACGATACTGGTCCACAATGCTCTCCGTCTCAGCAGCTGTCTTATAACGCTCCTTTGATTGCCAGAATCCGTAGGTCCACAATGGGAACATTGGCACGTCACCTGTGAGGTAACGCATCTGGGCTATCACGCCGTCGGCACTTCCGCCATACATGAAGTAGTAGTCAATGCCCTGACCGGCCTCTGAGGTGAACGACATGCCCTCGGCATTATCCTCAAACAGGGTGGGGGAATAGTTCTCCCAATAGAGTCCCCAGCCCTTGATGCTCTGCAACACGTTCTGAAAGTCCTCCAAGTTCGACTGCTCCATGCGTTTCTTCTCGCCACGACGGTTCATCTTACCATTCTGGATGGTTCCCAAACCATAAATGGCCTCATCCTTGTCGAGGGTGAAAGTTTGACGTGACCGAGTCACGTCACACACTTTTTCCTTGAGCAGCACCTTGCCCTTAGCGGTCAGGAAGGTCAAGTTGCCCTGGGCATCCTGCTTGACAGTGAGTGAACTACTCGACCAAGTATCCCCTTTCTGTTTCACTGCAACCTGTTCAGGTTTTGCAATGACGACAAGGCTCTTGGTGGGTTCACCTTTTACAACATGGACAATAGTGGGAGTTATAAACTCCACCTTTGTTTCCTGTGCCCAGCAGACAGTGGAAAATAACCAGGCTGCAGCTATGAATAGACTTTTTCTCATGAGATCTTTAACTTATAGGTTTTTCCTGGGGTTGTATCAATATCATACTCATAAACCGTCGGCAGAGTCTTTTGTCCCTGTGTCTTCAGTTCTGGAGAGGTGAGAGGCTCTTTGATTTGGGCAGGGGCGAACAACGGGTTGGGACAAGCGCCCTTGGCAGGACGGAGTCCCTTACCCTTCAAAGGTACGTATGAACGCAGTCGCAACGTACCACCGATGGTACTGCGGATGGTTGCAGCGCAAAGTTTCCCTTCGTTCCATTCCTCGTCAACGATGAAACCTCCACGGGCTCTCAGCCCCTTGACGCTACCCTGTTGCCACTCGTCAGGCAGGGCAGGCAGCAGATGAACCGCACCATCGTGACTCTGCAACAGCATCTCACAGATACCCGCGCAGACGCCGAAGTTACCATCAATCTGGAAGGGGGGATGGGCATCAAAGAGGTTCGGATAGGTACGTCCGTCGGGATATTCTCTCATCTTGCTATCATCAGGCAGAATACGAAGCATATTCTTGATAATCAAAAAGGCATGGTTACCATCAAGCATACGTGCCCACAGATTCGTCTTCCAGCCCAGACTCCAACCCGTAGCCTGATCACCACGCTGGTTCAGAGTTGTAGCAGCAGCGTTAAATAATTCTGGATGAGTGAACGGTGACAACTGATTAGAAGGATACAATCCATAGAGGTGCGACACATGACGGTGCTGGTCCTTAGGATTGTCACCATCCCACAGCCACTCCTGCAACTGTCCGTGCTTACCAATCTGCATGGGAGGAAGTTTGGAGAGGGCTGATGTAAGACGTGAGATGTAAGTATTATCCTTACCTAGTATCTTGGCAGCAGCAACGGTCTGACTCAACACATCGAAGACAATCTGGTTGTCCATCGTTGAACCAGCTGTTACCGTGGTGCGTTTACCCATTGGTCCGTGTTCAGGCGACACTGTAGGGGCGGTCACTAGCCAATGATAGGTTGGATGCTCGCAAAGATAGTCAAGTAAGAAGTCGGCAGCCCCCTTCATCACGGGATAGTATTCTTCCAGTAACTTCTTGTCACCGGTAAACAGGTACTGTTGCCAGATATGTGTCGTCAGCCAGGCGCCACCAGTAGGGAACATACCCCATGTCGTACCGTCGATAGGTCCGGCGACACGCCACAGGTCGGTATTGTGGTGAGCCACCCAACCTTTGCAGCCATACATCTGCTGGGCTGTCTTCGCACCCGTCACACTAAGGTCACGAATCATTGACAGCAGCGGCTCCTGATTCTCCACGAGGTTACCTACCAGTGATGGCCAGTAGTTCATCTCGGTATTGATATTGATGGTGTACTTCGAGTCCCATGCGGGATTCGTCTTATCGTTCCATACACCCTGCAGGTTGGCAGCCTGACCACCAGGTTGTGAACTCGATATCAAGAGATAACGACCATACTGCATCATCAAAGCAACCAACCCCAGGTCACTACCATCGAAACGCGCCAAGCGCTGGTCAGTAGACAGCGCAGCAGCCTTCACTACTCCCGCAGTATTTCCTGCGGGTCTTCCTGTGGCCCCCAGTTCCAGGCTCACCCTGTCATACTGCTCCTTGTAGGCCTTCTCGTGGCGCTTCAACAGTTGCTGATAGACTTTCCCCTTGACGGCTGCCAGTGTCTGATTGTTCTTCTTCACCGGGTTGCCAGTGATGTCTTTAAAGTTTACGAAGTTAGTGGCGGCAGTGATATACAAGGTGGCAGTAGTAGCATTGTCGACCTGTAACTTGTCTAGGCCACGTCCCACCTTACCATCTGCTTCCACCATAATACGACATTCCGCCTTCAAACCGGCCTTGATGCCCTCATGCTCTACTCCATCCACAACAGCTGCAAGTTCATTGACCTCACCTCTGATGCCTTCGTGTTTGGAGACAGTAAACACTTTCGACTGCAAGGGACTGTCAAACGACACAGCAAATGACAGGGCATCCCTCTTGCTGGCCTTCAGCTGAACAATGATAACACCATCGGCCATCGAGGCGAAGACGGTACGCTCATACTTCACGCCATTGCTAGTATAGCTGGTGGTGTTCAGTGCCATACCGATATTCAGTTCACGACGATAGCCTGTAACATCCTTATGGCCTAACGACAGTTTGACACTGCCCAAAGGTAGGAAACGCATACCGTGAGGACCCTTGAAGAAATTCTGGTCGATAATCTTGTGGGCAACCTCTTCCTTACCGGCAAAGATGCTGTCGCGCACCTCTTGCAGGTGTGCCTTGGCGGCAGGACTGTCATTGTCGTGGGGCGAACCACTCCAAAAAGTCTCTTCGTTGAGCTGTATCTCCTCAGTATCGGTGCCGCCATAGATCATGGCACCCATCTGGGAGTTACCGACAGGCAAGGCTTCCAGCCAACGACTGGCGGGTTTGTCATACCACAACTTATACTCTTGTGCAACTGTTGGCAGTGCACAGATAAAAGATAGGAATAAGAATATTTTTCTCATAGCTATTATTGAATAGTAACATCTAGGCGTTTCAGGTCTTTATCCAGTGAACTGTTGCCCACCAGTACCTCATACCTGCCGGGTTTCACACGCATAGTATTCGTCTCGCTGTCCCAACACTCGAAACTGTCACGCGACAGCTGAATGGTGGCGATAGCACTCTGTCCTGCTTTCAGCGTCACACGCTGGAAACCACGGAGTGTCTTCAGTGGGCCTTCGCTATCAGCGACATTGCGGATATACACCTGTACTATCTCCGTACCATCGCGCTTGCCGGTGTTCTTTACGGGAACGGTGATGGCAACAGAATTGCCATCCACACTACTGGTGGGGGCACCGATTTCAAACGAAGTGTAGCTCAGGCCATAGCCGAAGGGGAATAGGGCATCGTTGAAGTAACGATAGGTACGACCCTTCATAGAGTAGTCCTCATAGTCAGGCAACTGACTGCTACGCTTATAGAAAGTCACAGGCAGTTTTCCTGCAGGGTTGACATCACCAAAGAGCACGTCGGCGACAGCCGTTCCACCTTCCTGACCAGGATACCATGCCTGAACGATAGCATCACAGGTCTGCACCTCTGGCTCCAAAGCGATAGCGGAACCGGAGCAGTTGACGAAGATAACCTGCTTGCCGGCAGCTTTCAGCGCCTTCAAGAACTCACGCTGCACCTTCGGCAGTTCGATGTCGGTACGATCACCGCCCTTGAAACCTTCGATATTGACGGGCATCTCCTCACCTTCCAAACTGGGAGCGATACCACCGACAAAGATAACCTTGTCGATACCCTTCAACTGATTGATGGTCTGCTGGTAGTCCAGCGGCAGTTCACGGGCGATATTGATCTTCATGCCAGCGCCCCACGTCTTCACGGTGTTGAAGCGTACCTCTATCTGGAACTTCTCACCGGCCTTCGCCTGCAAGACGGTACGGGTAGGTGTAGAACGCCAGATATGATGATTCTCCTTGCGCTCGCCATTAACATATACCGAGAAGTCACCCGTGCCCTCAACGTTCAGTACGTACTCACCAGCTTCCTTCGGTGCAAAGGTGGTCTCATACTTTGCAGAGAAGTCCTCAATAGGCAGGTTGGGTGCAAAGACGTGCATACCATTGGTGGTGACTGCCAGCGGCTGGGTGTAATACTCCGTAGTGAAGGGTTTACCCTTCCACTCCGTATTCGTCCAGAAGGTTCCCTTCAGACCTTTCTTACCGTCAGGCGCCGTACACTCCGTCGCCATGTGACACTCCATCACCTTGTCATACGTCAGGTCACAGCCTGGCGCATAGAAAATCTTCTTCTGTTTGTTCTTGATGCCATCAAGAATGGTCACCGTATGGTTGGGCGTACCATTATAGTTACCCCACATCATGGGTTCATTATCCGCATTGGGACCAATGACAGCAATTTTTTCTGCATTCTTTTTCAACGGAAGAATATCATTCTTATTTTGCAGCAGCACTATCGTCTGACGTGCCATATCCAATGCCAACTGTGCAGAGGCCTTGGTACTCATGGCTGAATATGGAATCTTCGACCACTCCACGAGCGACGGGTCATCCATCTCACCAAGATCGAAGCGACCTTCCAACAGACGGATAACGTGCTTGTCAACCTCCTGCTCGGTGATGAGGCCACGACGGACGGCCTCAGGGATGCTACGGTAGGCATAGCCATAGCCACACTCCACATCAGTACCGGCAAGGGTTGCCTTGGCAGAAGCAGTGATGGGCGATGACGAACTCTTATGAGAGGTATAGAAGTCGCTGATCGCACCACAGTCGCTGACCACCAAATACTTAAAGCCCCACTCATCGCGAAGGATCTGTTGCAACAGACGGTTTGAGCCACAGCATGGATCGTCATCCAGGCGCTGGTAGGCACACATCACCTCACGGACATCACTCTTCGTCACGAGATATTTGAAGGCAGGCATATAGGTCTCCCAGAAGTCACGGACCGGCACATCGGTCAGGTTGGCTGAGTGACGCGTATATTCCGGACCGCTATGTACGGCATAGTGCTTGGCACAAGCCCACAGTTTGCGGTACTTGTGCTGTCCAGTTGCGCCAGTCAGCGGATCACCCTGCAGGCCACGCACCACGGCATCACCCATGATGCTGGTCAGGTACGGGTCCTCACCATAGGTCTCCTGTCCCCTGCCCCATCGTGGATCACGGAAGATATTGACATTGGGTGTCCATACCGACAGCGAGCGCATCTTCATATCCTCACCGCCAAGGTCGTAGATGCGGTGGTTATACTGTGCACGGAACTCGGTAGAGGCCACGTCGAAACACTTGTACAGCAAGGCGGGGTTAAATGACGATGCCATCGCCACAGGCTCGGGGAAGTTGGTGACATTACCCATATTGGCGGCACCATGCAGGGCCTCGCTCCACCAGAAGAACTTCTTGATTCCCAAGCGGGGAATGGCGGGGCTCTCATCGAGCATCAGCATGGCCTTCTCCTCTAACGTCAGACGACCACACAGGTCTATGGCACGCTCCTTGGCCGATAAGTTCGGATTTTTATACGGTAACTGCTGTGCTGTCATGGTCATTCCAACCATCAGGCAACATATAGCAAAAAACGATTTCTTCATTTTCAATTATCAATTATCAATTAGCGAATGCTTTACGGGTTACAGGACTTTCGTTGCCAAACAGGTACTGAGGCTGATAGCCGCCACAGTCCACGACAATCTTCTCAAAGACGATGCCCGGATGACGTGGCACGATGGTCAGTTCATGAACATCCTTTTTGCTGACAGGCAGCGTGACGGTTTTCTCTACAATACGACGAGCCACAGCAGGATAGAACTCAGAATACATATACGGCTGACGGTCGACAAGCGTCTTGTTAAAGTTCACTACCTGCGGTTCTGAACCGTCAAGGCTGACACTATACTCATGACCACCGACATTCAGGAAGTCCAACGTGGATTTTACCACCACATGCACCGTGACCTGAGCAGGCGCATTGGCAAGCAGTGCGAAACGGTAAGTCAGTGAAGCGCCATCGACAGGTTTGGTATAGGGAGTCAGTGCCACAGCACTACGTGTACGTCCATAGTAGGGATAGATGCTCCATTCCGTACCGTCGCTAGCATTACTACTATAGAAGTGTTCGGCTTCCATAGAAACATAGCCGTTGGCAGCAGTAAAAGTATAGCCACCCGTCGATGAATCAACAGGCATGGTGGCTGTACGCGGCAGCATGTCGTGGCGGAAGTCATCGTTCCAACTGCGATAGCCAATGTGTTTCTGCGTCATCATACCGTCCCACTTACCACCTGCCAGCACTTTGTTATAGTCATGACAGAGCAGCGAGTCACGACGGAAGCAGTCCTTGACACGCTCCGCCCACTCGTTAGCATCGGGTAACCCGACGCTCGCAAGATATTGGTTCATAGCCTGTGCATAGTACATATCATAGAGGTTTGCCATAGCCTGTACGGGGAACAGTACCGACTGGTAATAAGCATCGCGGGCTGCCTCAGGAATCTCTGGCAACGCACGGAGGGCACGGCGCTCCAGTCGGGCATAGTCGTCAGCCACCTGTTTCCATTCACCGGTAACGACATTATAGGTCCGTGCATCCAGCATCTCAGGTGTCACACGAGCCATATACTGGCAGTTACGGTTGTAGATGTCAGCCACCTCCTTGGCAATGCTGCATCCCAACACCCTGCGGAAGAAGCGGGTGGTATGGCGGGTGACATCCTGCTGGGTAAACTCCTTGGGATTCCATGCCATGTCCATAAACAGTTGGATGGGATACTCCATGGGCTTTAGGTCACCCACATTCAGTATCCACATGCGCTGGATACCGTGGTCATAGGCCAGCGACAGCTGCTCGAACATCTGCTGGGTCTGGGTAACATTGAGCCACTTCGTATTACGCGGTGCACCGACATAGTCTACATGGTAGTATAGTCCCCAGCCTCCTTTGTGCTTACGCTCTTCAGCGTTAGGTACTCGGCGTACATTTCCCCAGTTGTCATCACACAACAGCATAATGACATCGTCGGGTACACGCATGCCGGCATCGTAGTAGTCGAGCACCTCCTTATACAGCGCCCATACCTGCGTGGTCTGGTTGGCAGGTTTCTTGGTAACGTCCTTGATAATCTTACGCTGGTTCTCCACGATGGTCTGCAACAGTTTGGTATCTGCCTCAGCACTCATTGCCTCGTCACCATCACCACGCATACCGATGGTTACCATATCCTCAGTACCTTTCATGCGCTCAATACCCTCACGGAAGAACTGGTCGAGCTTCTGCTGGTTCTTCTGGTAGTTCCAAGGCCCCCATTCGCCACGCTTGCGGGCATATTCCTGATGGTTGCGAGCCATCGGCTCATGATGTGAGGTACCCATGATGATACCCATCTCGTCTGCAGTCTTCGAGTTCTCTGGGTCGTCAGCATAGAATGCCCAGCCCCACATGGCAGGCCACAGCATATTACCCTTCAGACGCAGGATGAGTTCAAAAACCTTGGCATAGAAGCGATGGTCACCATAGTTCGTGCCGAAGGTATTCTTCACCCATGAGGTCAGACAGGGAGCCTCGTCATTAAGGAACAGACCGCGAAACTCTACGGCAGGTTCGCCATCGGTATAGCTACCAGGCATAACGACGACCTCGTCGCGATGTTTGATGGGTACATCCATCCACCAGTACCAGGGCGATACGCCCATCTGTTGGCTGAGTTCATAGATACCAAAGACCGTACCACGACGGTCACTTCCGGCAATAACCAGCTGACCGTCGATGGTGGTAATGATATATTTCTCGCGCTTGCCCTTCAGGTCCTTCAGCACCTTCTGCTTCACCCACTGGTCAATCTGCTTGTTACTGCCAACGGTACCAATCAGGATGGTGGGGGTATTGCTTTTGATGGGGGTGAACCCCATCACACTGGCGATGTCCTTCTGCAGGTTGGCAATAGCAATCTGTACGGCCTTGGGCTCCTGATCACTATAACCGATGGTAGCACCTTTCAGCGACAATGCACCCGTCTGTTGCTTAAAGAACACAAAACGCTCTGTGGCATTCATGGGAAGAATTGCCATGAATGCCACTAAAGTCAAAAGAATCTTTTGGAAATGTCTCATTCGTAATTCGAAATTTGGAATTCGGAATTCGGTATTTGTAATTAGTTACTTCTTAAACAAGTGAGGAATAAACTCGTGGAGGCCACGACGCCATGTCAGGAACTCATGACCAGTACCCTCAGAGACCGAAGAGTCTACCTTAATGCCAAGGCCACGCAGGCCATCGACGATGGGCTGACTCTTGATGAAGTCCTCAGAACCCCAGTTCATGTACATATAGTGAATCTTCTTATTGAACTCGTCAGCATTTGCAAAGACACCGTTGTAAGCCGTCTTCACGTCAAGACCGAAAATAGCGCCACTGAAGGTTCCTACCCATGCGAACTTATCCATATTGTTGAACACGATATCGAAGGTCTGATGACCGCCCCAAGACAATCCTGCCATAGCACGGTTCTCGCGGTCGTTCTTCGTACGGAAGTTGGCATCGATGTAAGGAATGAGGTCATTCAACAGTACAGGATAGAACGAAGCACCATACTCACTCTGACCGGCACGGTTGTTACCGCCACCGAAGGGCTGCTTGATGTCACCACTCTCCATCACCACAATCATAGGCACGGCCTCACCCTTGGCAATGGCATTATCCATGATGTGCTGCATCTTACCCTGGAGCATCCAGCTGGTTTCGCCCTCACCCATACCATGCTGCAGGTAGAGCACGGGATAACGTTTCTTAGCATTCTTAGCGATGTCATACTCGGCAGGGGTATAAACCAAGGCATGACGCCATTCACCAAATTTGGAGTTGGGGCTGTGGTAGTAGATGCTACGTACACTACCATGGGCAATACCCAGTTGTGGACGGTAATAATCGCCCTCAGGACCTTCGGGAACCTCCAGGCCACCGGCCTCACGGTTGCAACCGAAGTAGGTCTCGCTGGCAGGATCGATGAAATTCACGCCATCGATATTCATGAAATAGTAGTGGAAGCCCACGGGCAGTGGGTCAGTAACCGCAATGAAGCCACCCTTACCGTCGGGCTGCATCTCGTATTTCTTACTGCAGATATCGACAACGACCTTGCGAGCCTCAGGAGCCTGAATGCGGAAGTAGGCACGACGCTGCTTGTCAATCTTGGGGAACTCATTGCCGGGGATGGCATTCTCTACCGTCACGGCATCTGCAGGAATCTCAATCTTCTTGGCAACAGGCATATCTGCCGGACGCTTAGGCTCAAAGCCAAGGTGACGGGCAACTGCCTCAGCGTAGCGGCAACCCAACTCGCGATAGCCGGCAGCATCGAAGTGCAGGCGGTCGGGACCATTCGAGCAATCATCAGAAGAAATAACCTGACAGGTATGGATGGTCTGGGGCAGTTCGTCAATCTGCTTCTTACAGCCGATGCAGACGCCCTTGCCACCCGCCTGTACGATGTTACCCACATAGAGGTTCACCTCTTCGGGTTTCAGCTGCAGGTCGCCACAGAGGTTCTCGTAGACCTGCTTCACCATACCAGCCCACTTCGGGTCACCGGTATTTGTCTCACCCTGGTGCATCAGGATACCCTTGATGACGCCATCCTTCTGGGCTTTCTTGGCCAGCTCCACCAGACGCTTGTAGGGGTTGTTGTCATAAGCGGCCAACATACCTTTCATCCAACCTGGAGCCTTCTTCTCGGCATACTCCTTGATGCTATCGGGCAGGAAGCCCTTGATATCAATACCACCAATAGCAACATGGATGACGCCAATCTTGATGTTATTAGGTGTAGAAGCCACCATGGTACGACCGAACCAGTCGGCAGGAGTCAGACCAGTATTCGGACGACACAAGGGGGCGGAAGCCTCACACCACTCACCCATCTTACGGGCAGGACGATTGCCGACTGCGGGGAAGTCCACGGCAGGCATCAACAGGAAGCGGGGACCGGGGCTTGCCAGGTCAGCAGCCTCCGGACGGGCATTGCCTTCCATATTTGATTGTCCGAAACAAAGGAAGATGTAAAAGTTAGGGTCTACAGCAGCCTGCATATTAAGGGCAGGCAGAACAGCTAGAAGCAAGCTGATAATGAATGTCTTTTTCATTGTTGTTAGTAATTGATTGGTTGTTATTATTTATTTAGGTGCAAAGATACTCATAATAAATGTAATAGGCAAGCCCCAAATGTCACAAAATCTTTTTTTTATGTATCAACTCAACAGAAGGTGTCATAAAAAACAGCAATACATTTTGTCCGACACCTTTTTTTTAGTAACTTTGCCACCGAAAACCGAAGAAAGAGATACTAGCAACTATTTAATACTTTATTATCAATGAAAAGAATTCTACTTTCACTTGTTGTACTCTTGGGCGTGACTGCTGTACAAGCAGCGCCAATCCGTTATATCTTAACGGTCAAGAACTCCCCCAAGCAGACCATTACGGGTTTTGGCGCAGCCTGCTGTGACGGTGCCATGAAACCTTTTGGTACAGATAATGGCCCTGTGTCCAAACTCTATAATACTGGTAAAAGAGGAAAAATCGGACTGAACATCATGCGTATGGAAATTTCGCCGAGCTTTGAGGGCGAAGGATGGGGTAACTATAACTGGAACGGTTCACTGCCATCTGTCAAGATTTGCAAGAATCGTGGTGGCATAGTCTTCGGCACACCCTGGTCTCCCCCCGGCGACTATAAGACCAACGGCACTGCACAGGGTGGCAATGCTGAGGACCAAGGCTACAAAGAAGGCAAGCTACGCGAAGATTGCTACGACAAGTTGTTCCCATGGTTCAACACATTCCTGGAATGGATGAAAGAGCATGAAGTCAACGTCGATGCGGTATCACTCCAAAACGAACCCGACTGGTGGGTCAGCTATTCCGGTTGTCTCTATGAACCAGATGAACAGGTCAGCCTGGTCAAGAATTATGCCCACCAGCTCGACCGCGAGACATACAACAATGTGCGCATCATGAGTGCTGAGCCATTGGGATACAGGAAAGACTATTTCGATGCTTTATTGGCCGACGAGACCTGTCGCCAGCAGGTTGACATCTTTGCGGGACACATCTATGGACACATGCCTCTACAATACATCAAGCCCGTAGCTGATGAGGCACTGCCATTAGGCAAGGAAGTGTGGATGACTGAGCATTCAGCGACAGACAACATAGACCACCTACCCTACTGGCAGGAGAACCTTATCTTTGCTGAGGAGCTCAACGAATGTATGCTGGCAGGCTGTACCGGTTATATCTACTGGTACTTTCGCGCCCATTGGTCTTTCTGTGGTACGGGAAAGTCGTGGACTTATAATGTATGGGAAAATGGCCAGGAAATCAAAAAGACTGCCAGTTCCCCTGACAACAAGAAGGACGAGCTTCTGCCTCGTGCTTTCGTGATGTCGCACTTTTCGAAGAATGTTACTGGTTCTACCCGCTTAGCGACCTCAAAAGACGCAGATGCAGGACGCGAGAAAGAGGAAATCCTACAGAACGAACAGTTCTCGGCATATATCAAGGGTGACTCCATCATTGTTATGGCTATTAATGCAAGGGAGGATACTCGCGACGTAAAAATAACCCTGCCTTACAATGTGAAGAGCGGTTTTCTGTGGTTGTCGACAGGCAATGAAAGCGACAAGCTTTGTCAGAAATCAGAGCTGGAAGACCTTACCGAGTCCACCAACGAGTATCTTTATGAAATGCCCGCTCAGAGCCTGAATACCTTTATCTTCATGATTGACAATGGTAGCACAGCCATTGAAGAGGTAAAGCAAACACGCTTTGATGGTCCAAAGACCTATTACGACCTTCGCGGCAATCGACTTCAGACTCCTAAGGGCCTCTGCATTGAAAGGTCGGAAGACGGCAGTACCAGAAAAGTCTTGTTTTAACAAGCAGTAAGCACTTTCTTTTGCAATAACAGCATAACAAAAGAGCGGCGCAGAAAAATCTGTGCCGCTCTTTATATAGAATAATGTATGTATTAGTCAGCTTTGAAGCCTTGACTAAAACTAATTTTAGTCAGCCAGTTTTGCCTTGATCATCTCGCGGTTCAGGCGAGCGATGTTAGCGATGGTTTCGTTCTTCGGGCAGACTGCCTCGCAAGCGCGAGTGTTGGTGCAGTTACCAAATCCGAGCTCGTCCATCTTGGCAATCATGTTCTTCACACGACGGGCAGCCTCTACGCGACCCTGTGGAAGCAGAGCGAGCTGAGAAACCTTAGATGATACAAACAGCATGGCGGAGCCGTTCTTACAAGCGGCAACGCAAGCGCCACAGCCGATGCAAGATGCGCAGTCCATAGCCTCATCAGCATCCTCCTTAGGAATCAGGATAGCGTTGGCATCCTGTGCCTGACCTGTACGGATCGTGGTATAACCACCTGCCTGGATGATCTTATCGAAGGCATTGCGGTCAACCATACAGTCCTTAATCACGGGGAATGCTGCAGAGCGCCAAGGCTCAACGGTGATCACATCACCATCGTTGAAGCGGCGCATGTAGAGCTGACAGGTGGTAGCACCACGCTCAGTCTTACCATGAGGTGTACCATTAATATACAGAGAGCACATACCGCAGATACCCTCGCGGCAGTCGTGATCGAACACGAATGGCTCCTTACCTTCGTTGATGAGCTCCTCGTTCAGGATGTCAAGCATCTCCAGGAAGGAGGTGTCATCGGGGATATCGTGCATCTCGTGTGTATCGAAATGTCCCTGGTCCTTGGGGCCATTCTGGCGCCAGAACTTTATAGTAAATGAAATATTCTTAGCCATACCTAATTAATTTTTATAGTTACGTGTCTGTACCTTGATTGCCTCGTACTCCAGCGGCTCCTTGATGAGCTCAGGCTCGTTGCCCTTGCCTTTGTACTCCCAGCAGCCTACGTAGAAGTAGTTCTCGTCATCGCGCTTTGCCTCGCCTTCCTCAGTCTGATACTCCTCGCGGAAATGACCACCGCAAGACTCATTACGTGAGAGAGCGTCGAAAGCAACGAGCTGACCCATGGTGAAAAAGTCGCGGAGGTGGATAGCCTTGTCAAGCTCCACATTCAGACCTTCCTTAGTGCCAGGAACGAAGAGGTTCTCGTCGAACTCCTTCTCCAGTTCGTGCATCTTCTTCAGACCTGTCTTCAGACCCTCAGCGGTGCGGCCCATACCAACATACTCCCACATGATGTGACCGAGTTCCTTGTGGATAGAGTCAACAGAGCGCTTACCCTGAATCTTCAGCAGGCGATCCATCTCGGCATCAACCTTCTTCTCGGCCTCCTCAAACTCAGGCAGATCGGTAGAAACCTTCGGCCATACAGCCTGATCAGCCAGATAGTTCTGGATGGTGTAAGGCAGCACGAAGTAACCATCAGCCAGACCCTGCATCAAAGCAGAAGCACCCAGACGGTTAGCACCGTGGTCAGAGAAGTTACACTCACCGATAGCGAACAAACCAGGAATAGTGGTCTGCAGCTCGTAGTCTACCCAGATACCACCCATGGTGTAGTGGATAGCGGGATAGATCATCATGGG
>JAEEGK010018623.1_pt1 | contig 15002 bp, 11 predicted proteins | sample 8958771 | NCBI WGS metagenome assembly JAEEGK01 (sample SAMN16246547, study PRJNA631951) | gut metagenome | biome: gut microbiome; feature: rumen; material: SC-attached | host: Bos | place: Iran: Karaj | collected 2018-10 | reverse complement strand
GGGAATGATGATTTGTCGTATATGAATACTTTAAATTACCTTTTCTTCGACGCAGAGACTACGGGAGTTCCGAGGAACTATAATGCTCCGGCGAGCAATACGCGGAATTGGCCACGGTTGGTGCAGTTGGGATGGATTGTGACTGACGAGGAGGGGAATGTGTTGTCGCAGGGCAATGAAATTGTGAAGCCGGAGGGGTTTGTCATCCCTGCCGATGCGGCACGGGTGCATGGTATCACTACAGAGAGGGCGCAATGTGAGGGCAAACCGCTCAGAGAGGTGATAGAGGAGTTTTTGAAAGATGCCAAGGATGTGAAGTGCATTGTTGGACATAATATCTCCTTTGACCAAAAGGTGGTGGGCGCGGAGTTGTATCGGTTGGGTATTCCTGACACAATAAGCACGGCGAAGAGCCTCTGCACTATGCAGGCGGGTACTGACTACTGCAAGATACCGGGCTACTATGGTTATAAGTGGCCTAAGTTGCAGGAGCTGTACCATAAACTTTTTGGCTGTGATTTCGAGGATGCACACGACGCTATGGCGGATATCACCGCCACGAAGAAGTGCTTCTTTGAGATGCGGAAGAGGGGGGTGATTTAAGGTGGGTTTTATATGCGCTTGCTCCGCAAGCAATATACATACCCCGCCACTTCGTGGCACCCCTTTGAAAAAGGGGACGGCTGACGCGCCATACGACTACACCACAGATTGAGCCTCTTTGACTCACCTTTCCAATATCATTATGTTTAAATAGAATTGCAATATAATGCGTTTTTATTTTGTCGGTTTCAAAAATAGTTGTACCTTTGCAGCGAAAATCGCAATATAATGGTACTTGACGTTAAACCTAAAGTGATGGAGTATGAGACAAGGTAAGGTATATGTAAACGGCACAGAAGCTGGCATCCTTCAGGAGGATGACAGCGGACAGTACACGTTCTCCTATGACGATGACTATCAGGGCAGACCGGTATGTCTCTCTATGCCAATACGGAATGAGGGATACAAGTCCGATTACCTGTTTCCGTTTTTTTTCAATATGCTCTCGGAGGGTGCCAACCGCAAGATTCAGTCGCAACTGCTGCATATCGACGAGTATGACGATTTTGGCATCTTGCTTGCCACAGCCCAGACCGACACTATCGGTGCCGTAACCATTAAACCGATAGTATGATGGAAGAACTGAAATATTGCCCCTCAACGCTAAAAGAAGGTTACAGCACCTATTCTCCCGAAGCCTGTCGCAAACTGTTTGGGGGGAAACAGGTGTCGCATATACTGGATTTTGACAGCCCCAATAACGATAGTGCCGACTCCACTGATTACGCCCGGCATATCAGTCGCGTCTCTCTCGCAGGTTTTCAGCCCAAAGGAGCGCTTGTATTAAGGAATGGCTCATTATCTATCCCTAAGGAAGGGAAACAGAGCCAGTATATACTGAAGCCCGCACCAGCGTCACACGCATTGCTGGAGCGTAAATACTGTCCTGCCAACGAACACCTCACCATGCAGATGGCGGCGCAAGCATACGGGATTGAGACCGCAGCCAATGCGCTATGCTTTTTCCGCGACGGTGAGACGGCCTATATTACCAAACGGTTTGATGTGGCACCCGACGGCTCGAAATACCCGCAGGAGGACTTTGCATCTTTGGCAGGACTGACGAGGGTTAACGGAGGAAGCTATTACAAGTACAACGCACTGAGCTACGAGGACTGTGCCGACATAATACGGCGGTATGTACGTGCTGCCCAAGTGGATTTGCTGCGTTTCTTCCGTGTGGTGCTTTTCAACTACATCACGCTGAACGATGATGCACACTTGAAGAACTTCTCCCTGATAGACCGTGGAAGCGGCGACTACCGCCTTGCACCAGCCTACGACCTCATCAACACAAGTCTGCATCTGCACACCCCACAAATCTTCGCGTTGGAGAAAGGTCTGTTCAAAGAAGGCATGCGGATGACCGACATCCATACCGTGGACCGAAACGATTTTGAGGAGTTTGGCCGAAGAATCGGCCTGCCCGAAAGAATGGTCAAGCGTGAGATTGACACCTTTGCAGAGGAATCGCCTCTTGCCTTGGAGTTGATAGAACGCTCATTTCTGTCGGAAGAGTTAAAAAAGAGTTACAAACAGTCTTATCAATATCGCTGTTTCACTTTAAAATGAAAATAAAAAGTTCAATCATTTGTTGTTTGCTTCTGCTGCCCATTATAGGGTGGGTGCAGAGCTAGGTGACGAGACGGGTGAGTGTAGCGGGTATAGCCCCCTACCGCAGAAGAAAAGCACTATGCAATGAACAGTGAACGGTGAATACTGCAAGAGGGTGGGGTGAAAGTCACAAGTCACATGCGTATGCTTTTGGTTATGGGTAGAGTTATATTATATAATAATATATTGATTAATAATTAATTATATTATAATAAGCTCTATCGCATAAAAAACACATTGCATGTGACATGTGACTTTTGTGACATCTCTGCAATGTGTTTGTTATTAATTGATTATGTTGTTTCGGTTGTAAAATGTGCCGTGTGACTTCTTTTGCCTTTCTGTCGAGGAAAGATGCACTATAGGCTGATATAGACTGATTTGTACGTATTCCAACCTTATCACGTAGATTGGACATTTTGCTACAGTGTTACAGTGTTACGGTTCGTTTTCTCCCTTATAAAGACCTAGAATGATAATTTATAGGGTTTCTGTTTGTCAAGAATTTGAGAATTAGTGATTTTGTTGATTGCACATTGAGAGTGGACACCTCAAATACCAACTGTAGCACTGTAGCACTGTAGCGTATCAAGCACTCTATACGGGCTTTGGTATATGATATTCAATAATATAAATAATAGTTCTGCTCAAAAACCAAAAATCATTGCATTTCACAGTTCATAGTTCATAGTTGAACGTATGTGGCTGTCGGTCATTGTGTTTGCCTTATGAACTGTGAACTGGGGTGTGAATTGGGAGGGAACAGGGGGCTCACCTCTTATTGTCATCGGGGGTCGTCTTGAGTGCTGAATAATAGTTGTCTAGAGACACACGGGTGTACTAGCTTTACCTCAAATTCGTATTGCTCCTATATCACAAAAAGAAAAACACTATGCAATGAACAGTGAACAGTGAACGCTTCAGAGATTACAGAGGGGGGAGAGGTGAAAGTCACATGTCACAAGTCACATGCGTATGTTTTTGGGTTATAGGGAGAGTAATTATAATAATATAATGATTAATAATTAGTTATAGTATAATGGACTATTTCGCATTAAAAACACATTGCATGTGACATGTGACTTTTGTGACTTCTCTGCAATGTGTTTGTTATTAATCGATTATGCTGTTTTGGGCGCAAAAGGAGCCGTGTGACTTCTTTTTACGATTCTGTGAGAAAAATATGCGTTTTAGATTGATATAGACTGACTTGAGGGTGTTTTGCCCCCTAGCAAGTAGTGAACGAAAATTGCAATTTTGCATTATTACATCGTTATGCTTTTGTAAAGGAAAGGTGTATGTAATGATAACAGTGTAAAGATTAGCTATTTGCTGCCATTTCTGGCTTTTTAATGTCAAAACACATTGCATGTAAAATGTAAAATGTAAGCGCTCTAGTATAAAGTATGACTGATTTTGCTAACTTTTCTCAATGTCGCGTCTCTTCGAGACGCTGATAGAGAGCATATTCTGTTACCGCACTGCGCAATATACGATGTTGCGCCCATTCGGTCGCGACACCGTACATTGCTTGTACGGTGTTATTAAGATTCAGCCACTTCGAGGCTGTAAAATATCAGTCTTATATTAAACTAGGGCCAATGTAAAATCTACGCTATTATTTTGCCCTCAAGAAAATCACCCCGCTTCGCGAAATCTGTAAATCCTAGGGAAATCTAATTTTCTCCAAGATTTCTGGATTTCGCCGTAGGCGGGGAGATACATTTTACAGCCTCGGGATGCAAGCTCTCAAAAGGGGTTGTATATCACCCCGCTTCGCGAAATCTGTAAATCCTAGGGAAATCTAATTTTCTCCAAGATTTCTGGATTTCCGCCGTAGGCGGGGAGATACACTTTACAGCCTCGGGATGCAAGCTCTCAAAAGGGGTTGTATATCACCCCGCTTCGCGAAATCTGTAAATCCTAGGGAAATATAATTTTCTCCAAGATTTATGGATTTCCGCCGTAGGCGGGGAGATACTTGCCCCAAAAAACTAACTTCGCATGTGACGAAAGAGAGCCTCTTTTTAAAAAAAAGGAGGTATTAGTGACACCTTTTTTCGAATAAAGTTTGTTATGTCGTAATTCTGCATTATCTTTGCATCCGGAAACAGACGTGAGGTGGCCTCTCTTGGGTTCGCTGTACCTTCGCTGTAGGTTCGCTCTGGCTCCACTTCTAAGATTGGAGACAAGGTGAACCCAAAATGGGGTGAAAAAGACTTTAACAACACCTATCTGTTTTTATGGATAAACCGGAACTTTTCATGTCGACGGCACAATAAAGATGTAGGGAGATCGTTATCAAAATATGGCACTACCAATAAACATAGAGGAGCTGCTGGGCGGCCAAATAGTAGAGGATCACCGAGTGGAATATAAGAGGGGTTGGAATCCCGACGCTATCTATCGTACAATATGCGCATTTGCAAATGATTTTGATGACATCTGCGGGGGATATATTGTGGTAGGAGTTGATGAAGTGAACGGGCGGCCGGTAAGACCTGTGGCGGGCATTGATACTAATGAAATAGAGCCGATTGAAAAGGATATGGTGGGTTTCAACAATCTTATTGTGCCATATTACCAACCACGTGTTTTCTTTGAACAGGTGGATGGAAAGACTGTAATGGTGATATGGGTGACGGCAGGGGAAAGAAGACCATACAAAGTGCCAGATAATGTGACGGCCAAAGATAGGGAGAAGAAGTCAAACTACTACATCCGATATAATTCGAGTTCGATAGTGGCCAAAGGTGACTATCTGGCAGAGTTGATGAACATGGTGAACCGAGTGCCATTTGACGACAGGGGGAATGTGAAGGCCACGCCAGAGGATGTTTCCATGTTATTGATTCGAGACTATCTGGCCGAAACGAAGAGTTCTTTGGTTCGCGAGATAGAGCATTTAACGACAATGCAAGTGTTGGAACAGATGAACTTGCTAGAGGGTCCTGCAGAGCAAACTCGTATCAAGAACGTGGCATTGATGCTGTTCTCATACCACCCTGAGCGATTCTTCCCAGGCACTCAGATAGACATAGTGTTTTATCCCAAAGGCAAGGATGGTGACCCCAATAATTTCACTGAGGCGGAACCGTTCAGAGGCCCTGTACACTTGACACTAAGAAGGGCTTTGGAGTATTTGAAATATATGGTGGTGAGGAAAAATATCCACAAACCAAAGCATGACGAACACTCTGTTGTGACGTATAACTATCCATATCAGGCACTGGAAGAAAGCTTGGTAAACGCCTACTATCACCGTCGATATGACGAATACCAGCCTGTCGAAGTGAACATCATGCCCGACCAGATAGAAATCATCAGCTATGGCGGTGCCGAGAGAAGCATCAAATTGGACGATTTAAGAGCAGGCAAAAGGATACACGCCCGTCGATATCGAAATCCACGTTTGGGTGAGTTCTTGAAAGAGCTGCATCTGACTGAAGGCAGGGGGACAGGATTCCCGACGATTTATGGAGAACTAAAAAGAAACGGCTCTCCAAGTGCTGTTATTGATGTGGATGATGAGCATACCTATTTCATCATTCGGATACCCTGCCACCCAGAGTTTGTATGCAAAGAACTGAGTATGGACAAAGAGGGCCATATCCTGCCCATAGGCGAGGTATGGAGTCCTGATGTCACTGATGATGTCATAGATAATTCTACAGGTGAAATAATTGATAATAGTGACGTTACAAATAATGTCATAGATAATGTCATAGATGATGTCATAGATGAAAGTGCAGCAGATAAGAGACGCAAGGAGGTTATTCGTCTAATGCGGCTTACTCCTACGGTTACGACGAATAATCTTGCTAATCTCCTACATGTTTCTCCAAGAACCATATTGCGAGACATTGATCTTCTTCGAGCAAATGGCAAACTTAGAAGGGATGGGGATGATAGGAGTGGCAGATGGATAGTGTTAGAGTGGAATAGTTGAAAATTGACCTTTTTTTGGTAACTTTTTTGCTTAAGGATTGAAGCGTTTTTGCTCAGAAATAATAACGGATAAATACACATTGTTATGCAGATAAAGATTGTGAATACTAGCCACCACCCGCTGCCGAAGTATGAGACGGCGCAGTCGGCTGGGATGGATTTACGGGCTTTCCTGCCCGAAGGACCGATTACGCTGAAGCCTATGCAGCGCGGATTGGTGAAGACGGGTCTCTTTATGGAACTGCCACAAGGCTATGAGGCGCAGGTGCGTCCGCGTAGCGGGCTGGCGTTGAAGAAGGGCATCACTGTGCTCAACTCGCCCGGCACCATCGATGCCGACTATCGCGGCGAGATTTGCGTCATCTTGATCAACCTATCGCAGGAGGACTTCGTCATCAACGACGGCGAGCGCATCGCCCAGATGGTTATCGCCCGACATGAGCAGGCGGAAATCATCCAGGTGGAGGAGCTGTCGGACACCGAGAGAGGAGCAGGCGGTTTCGGTCACACAGGCGCGTAGGGGCGTACCCCCGTGTACGCCCGTCTGTGTACCCGTGTACGCCCGAAAGTGCACCCCCGTGTACGCCCGAATAAATGGACAAGAATAACGGTGAGTACACCCATATATAGAAAAGATATGCAAGCGTCTATGCCAAATAGAAAGGATATCCGATGGAAGGGTTTTGATTACACTTCCGAGAGGTACTACTTTATCACTGTGAATGTCCATGATGGTAGACATTTGCTGGGTGAGGTGGAGGAAGGTGAGATGAGATGTAATGCAGCGGGAGAAATGGTGTATGAGGCAGTGTATCAAATACCAGAGAGATATGAAGGGATAGAAATAGAGAATGTTATGATAATGCCCAATCATATACATTTCATGTTATATAATGGTGGAGGATACCATATTTCGGATATTATGCGATGGTTCAAGAGCATCACTACCAACCGTTACATACATGGTGTGAAGGATAAGAGTTGGTTGCCATTTCGTAATACGTTCTGGCAGAGGAACTATTTTGACCGTGTGATTCGAGACCAAAACGAGTTTGATAATGTGAAAAGATATATAGAAGAGAACCCACAGCGATGGGAGGTCGAAGAGGAGGATGCGCATGTTGAGAAAAGAGGGCGTACACGGGGGTACGCCCTTACGGAGGAAGCGGGGGGTGTACATGGAAGTACACCCATACGGAGGGGTATACCCGTACGGAGGATGATATTGTGGTTGATGTTGTTGGCTTCTTGCCACGCACAAACCACACCTACTCCAGCCCCTCGTTTGCAGGTGGGTGCAGAGGAATTGCTCTTGTGCATGCGTCGGCACCTCGACCTTCAGGTGTGCAACTTTGCTGGGATGGTTAGCGATGGCAATAGTGTCGCTGTGGTGGCAAACCAAACATCTATGGTTGGCAACACTCATTTGGTCGACACTCTTCTCCAGCGAGAGGTCAACGTAGTCAAAATCTTTTGTCCCGAACATGGCTTCCGCGGTACGGCGGAGGCGGGGGCGCATGTGGACAACAGCGTCGACCCCAAGACAGGGTTGCCCATCATCTCCCTCTATGGCAAGAACAAGAAGCCCACGCAGGAACAACTCGCGGATGTGAATGTGGTCATCTTCGACTTACAGGATGTGGGGTGCCGTTTTTATACCTATCTCTCTACGTTGCACTACGTTATGGAGGCTTGCGCAGAACGGGGCATTCCGCTTATTGTCCTCGACCGCCCCAACCCCAATGGCCATTACATCGATGGTCCTGTGTTGGACACGGCAAAGTTCCGTTCGTTTGTGGGGATGCATCCCGTGCCCATCGTCTATGGCATGACCATTGGGGAATATGCTCGCATGATTAATGGCGAACACTGGCTGGTAGGGGGCAAGGAGTGTTGGCTCTTCGTTGTGCCGATGCAGGGCTATTGCCGTGACAGCGTCTACACCCTTCCCGTCCCACCGTCGCCCAACCTGCGCAATGCCCATGCCATCGCCCTCTACCCCTCATTGTGCCTCTTCGAAGGCACCAATTGTGGTGTGGGGCGCGGAACGACGACACCCTTTGAGATAGTCACCTACGGCAAGGATACGATGGACCTCACGTCGTTCGTTCCCTCGGACAACTGTATGCACCTTGATTTCCTGTTCGAAATGTACCGTCGTGTGCCGAAGGGGAAGTTCTTCTTAAAGAACAACTTCTTCGACCGACTGGCGGGGACTGACCTGCTGCGCCGACAAATAGCGCAAGGCAAGACGGAAGAGGAGATACGCGCCTCGTGGCAGCCTGCGCTTGACCATTTCAAGACCATCCGCAGCCGCTATCTATTGTATCCTGATATTGAGAGTAAATAAAGAAAGTGATACTTTTTTTTACTTATGTCAGAAAAATTGTGTAATTTAGCACATTAATTTAGTGTGTTGCGAGAGGCATAATTTGCCGCGCAATATACTAATATGGTTATAATTGCGTTATTGAGTAAAATAAAAATTTATATATGAAAATGATAAAAAAAGGTTTCGTCCTCATGGTTGTGGCCCTACTTTGGGGCAGCACGGCGATGGCTCAAAACAGTGTCGCGTCGAAGGCAGATGAGCAGTTCAAGAACAAGCAGTACATCCTTGCCCTAGAGAGCTACCAGAAGGCTTACGACCGTGTGTCGAGCAACCGAGCTGAGAAGAACCGCATCTATTTCCAAATTGGCGAGTGCTACCGCTTGATGTACAATTACCCCAAGGCAGAGCATACCTACCTGCGCCTGATTCAGGCGGGGTACTATAATGTGGAGCCCAAGTTGTATTTCTATATGGCTGAGATGTGCCGTTTCAACGGTAAGTTTGACGAGGCTGACGGCTACTACGACAAGTATCTGGAGTTGGTGCCGGGTGACAAACTGGGTACCAGCCGTAAGAAGTCTCTGATAGAGGTGACGCGCTGGGCTGCTGACCGTAGCCGCCATGTCATCACCAAGTTGGTGGACTGGAGCACGGAATATAACGACTGGGCACCTCATTTTGTGGGCACTGATACTAATACGCTGGTGTTCACCTCCAGCCGTTACGGAATGGACGAAAATAAGGACGTGGACCTTTGGACTGGCCAGAACTTCTCGTCGCTGTATAAGGTCTACAAGGATCGCAACGAACGTTGGACCGATGAGCCCGAGTTGTTTGACAACAGCCAGCGCATCAATACGATGAGTAACGAAGGTGAGGCCTGTTTCTCGCCCGACGGCATGACTATCTATTTCACCCGATGCGAGATTGTGACAGGCGAGACTCACGGCTGCGCCATCTACACCTCGGTGAAGCAGGCCGCTGCCGACAAGAAAAAGAAGGCGGCTAAGAAGTCGACTAAGAAAGATAGCAAGAAGGGCGACAAGGGTGAGAAGGAAGAGGAGGAAGTGGCTCCCGGTGAGTGGCACGACCCCGTGCGTATCAACCTGGGCGACACGAATTACAACTATCTTTATCCTGCCATCACCAGTGACGGGTTGACCCTCTATTTCTGCTCTGATATGCCGGGCGGAGAGGGCGACTACGACCTATGGAAGGTACAGCGCGCCTCGGTGGCCGACGACTTTGGCAAGCCGGTGAATATGGGTCCGATTGTCAACACCCCCGGCCGTGAGGCTTTCCCCATCCTGAGGGGTGACTCGACACTTTATTTCTCATCAAACGGCCTGCCCGGTATCGGTGGCTATGATATCTTCAAGACTATCATCGGCAAGCGCGTTCCCTCGCGTCCCCAGAACTTGGGTGTTCCTATCAACTCGTCGTATGATGAAATGTCTATCATCTACTATCCTGAGAGTGACGACAACCCCATGTTGGAGCGCGGCTACTTCTCCTCCAACCGTCCGTTTGAAGACCCCCTCAACAAGAATACCGACAAGAAGGGCAAGAAGATTCCTCTGCCCAACTTGAACCTCTTCAAGTTTGAGTTGCCTCCGCTGCTGTACACCATCGAGGGTACGGTACGCGACGAGAAGTCGATGCAGCTCATCAAGGGCGCCAAGGTGAAGATTGTGGGTTCCGACGGTTCTGAAGCAGAGACCTATACCGACAAGAAAGGTCACTACAAATTCAACAACAGCCAGGTGAAAGGCCAGGTGGTGTACAAGATGTACTTCTCCAAGGTCGATTACTTCAGCCTCGAGCAGTCGGAGAGCACCAAGGGCTACACGGTGGATAAGGATATCGTCCACGATTGCCGCATGGAGCCTGTGCCACAGCAGCCCGTCGTTCTCCCCGAGATTCGCTACGACCTCTCCAAATGGGATATCAAGGAGGAGTTTATGGACTCGCTGATGGACCTCTACTTGGTGATGATGAACAACCCCGGCATTGTGGTTGAGATTCGCGCCCACACCGACTGCCGTCCCTTTATCGGCCTGACCAACGATACCCTCAGCCAGCGCCGTGCGCAGAGCGTGGTGGACTACCTTGCCAACCGTGGTATCGAGCGCGGACGCATGGTGGCCAAGGGCTATGCCGATCGTGTGCCTCGTACGCTCGACCGCGATGTCTATATCGAAGTGGGTGGCAAGCCCTTCATCTTCTCGGCTGGCACCACGCTCGACTGCGACTATATCCACGACCTCCCCACTCCTGAGCATCAAGAGGCTGCCCACCAGTTGAACCGCCGTATTGAGTTCCTCATCCTCCGTTCCGACTATGTCTCCAAGCGTGTGACCGACAACATGGCTTCCGATACTGCCTTGATTAAGCAGAACGAGGACGGCACTTATATCGACCTCGTCAACGCACCGGTTGACACCAGCTCGCGCGATATTGCTGTCATTATCCACGACGAGGGCACCATCCCCGTGACTATGATCAACACCCAGAAGGGCGAGGTGCAGGCCATTATCAATGGCATGCAGATTCCGATGCTCATCGACGAGCGCTACAAGGAGCCTATCGCCATCTCGTGGGAAGAGGCTATGAACCTCCTCTATCAGCGTCGTATCAATAAGGAAGACTTCCCCGACCGCGACCACGCCTTCGACCCCGAGGGCAATATCCTCGACAAAGCCAAGCTGGTGTTTAAGGAAATCCAGATTGGACAGAAGCATCTCTACAATGTGGAGACCATCGTGGTGAAGGGTATCGACTACAAGTTTATCATCAACCGCGCTGCCTTGGGCGACTTCGGCGAATACGAGTTCGACAAGCAGCAGGGCAAGCTCTATTTCTTTGACGACTAAATTGCTTACCATAACAGGCCCTACGGCTTGCGGTAAGACAAGCCTCGCCGCCGAACTGGCATACCAGCTCGGCGGCGAGATTATTAGTGCCGACTCACGGCAGGTATTTCGCGGCATGGACATCGGCACAGGCAAGGACCTGGCTGACTACCACCTCCATGGGGTGGACATCCCCTACCACCTTATCGACATCCACGACGCGGGGTATGAGTACAATGTCTACCAGTTCCAGAACGACTTCATCCGCGCCTTCAACGATATCACTAGCCGTGGCCGCCAGCCTATCCTTTGTGGCGGGACGGGCATGTATATCGAGGCGGTTGTGAAGGGCTACCAGTTGGCGGATGCCCCTATCGACCTCGAGTTCCGTCAGCGCATGGAGGCTTACAGCGACGAGGAACTCACCGCGCGGCTCGCCAGCCTCATCAAGCTGCATAACCACACCGACACCGAGACCCGCGACCGCCTGTTGCGTGCCCTCGAAATACAGGAGTACCATCTCCAACATCCCGACGAGTACCCCCACATGCCCGACATGGAGCATCTTATCATCGGGGTCAGTTACCCCCGTGCACAGGTCATAGAGCGTATCGGCATCCGCCTGCGTCAGCGTCTGGAGGAGGGGATGGTGGAAGAGGTGCAACGCCTGCTTGACAGCGGTGTCCCAGCTGAGCGGCTATTACGCTATGGGTTAGAATACAAACATATCACCCGCTATCTGCGCAACGAGTGCAGCTATGAAGAGATGTACGAGAACCTCTACACCGACATCCGTCGTTTCTCCAAGCGTCAGATGACCTGGTTCCGCCGCATGGAGCGTCAGGGCATCCCCATCCATTGGATTGACGGCACCCAGCCTATGGAGGCAAAGGTGAGTGAAGTGATGGCTCTTTTCAGAGGGTAGTGGTTTTCGTCCCCACCGCAATAAAATAGTGACAATTGCGTTATTGCAGGAAATGTCTGCTTAATGAGGCGTCTCAAGAATTTCTTTCATCGTAATCACGACACCTTTTGGTACAAGGTGATGCCGATTGCCAACCTGCTGTTGGTGTTGCTCTGTATTTGGGGTAATAGCGTTACCAATGCGGGGTTCTGCCGGCCGGTGCTATGGGCGGCTGTGGTGCAAGGTATCAGTTTTGTCAACATCATCACCTTCACATGGCTGGAGCGTACTCGCTTGCGAGGGTTTAATGCCCTGCTATGTGGCATCAGCACGGGCGTTTATACCTATTGGTGTCTGTTCCTCGGCGGCTGGGTGGTGGTGATGCCTGTGCCTCTATGGTTCTTAATGCTCTTGGTGTGGCGCAACCTTGTCAAACCTGCGGCAAAAGGTATTCGCCTTTGGTATGTGGCGGGAATGTTGCTTTGTGTCCTCATGGCTCTTGGCGCAGGGAAAGCGTATCGTGCTTCGTGCGATGCGTATGATAGGGGAGAGGTGCCCGACCGCAACCCGATGACTGAGCGCATCGCCGGTATGCACTTCCTATACCATACTAGTTTCTGCATCTACGACGGCTGGCGCCCACCCCTGCACGACCCCGCCATGGTGCTAGGCATGAGGCTGAACAAGGGCAGAGACCCACTCGGTGGAATGAAACTAAAAGACAGGGTGGCCCTCTACCATAACATGTACCCCGACCGCTCCGTCAAGTCGCGCTGTGCCTGCTGCCGTGAGTCAGAGTGCAACGGCTACTTCACCGACACCCTTTGGGAGACGGAAACCGCTGAATAGCCGAGGACGTATTTCGGTAAAACTGCACACTATACTGAGCAGAAAATGTAAAAATCTGCACGTCGAAGTGTGCAATTTTGTTTTTTTTCGTATCCGTTGCGGCAGATTTGCAATCTGACGCAAAATATTATAAGGATTTTCAATCCGTAATACAAGAAACCTTCTGCGTTTTCCGCAAAAAACAAGCTTTAGCTTGCCCAAACCATTCTGCGTTTTATGCGCTTTCCGCGAGACATCAACCCCGCGCCAGCCATTCATGATTAATCCAGTTCCAAATCTTTGTCGCGATCTCCTCGTTTTCTTCTCGTTTTCTTCTTGCTATCTACACTTTTGAACGAACGAGAATGTGCCAATCAATTGTATGATTTATAGTAAGATGTATTAATGCAACAGAAAAGGGTGCCTTGTAGGTACCCTTTTCTTAAAGACAACCACTAAAAAAGCACGTATGAACTTTATTAGGTTGCCTAAATGTGATATTAATCAGATGAATTAGAGTCGTTTCATCTTAATTACGATGGTCATTTTTGCCGTGTCCATCTCCTCAGTATAGGTGATGTTGCATTCTTTTTTGTTGAGTTTGTCGATGGTGTAGACCATGGCATAGTCATCATCAACAATGGTCAACTTGTCGCCATCGATAGACCATGTGCCATTATCCTCAGATTCATCGTACTCAGAGACATACGTGAGCGAATAGGTGTGGTCGTCCTTAAAGGTCATCTTGACGATATCACCCTCTTCGAGCATGGATTCAGTCCGGATTTGTTGACCGTCATTATACTCGGTGTAAGTTACTTCGGTTTCCTGCCAGGTACCGATAATCAGGTCTTCATTGCTCTTGGAGCATGATACCATAGCCATTGAGAAAAAGGATGCCATCAGGACTAATAATACTTTTTTCATTTTGTTTAAGATTTGTAGTGAATAATAAAATGATTAAAACTTCCTATTGATTACTTTTGTTTAAATAACACATTGAATATTAAACACTTGTTATATAACCATAATTTCTTTCTTTTGTTTCTTGAGTGCAAATATACAAATTATTTTTAAAATGAAAAATTTCTAATCGGCCAAATGACCGATTGGGGTTGAAACAACGTGACTGGATAAAAGTGGTTTTTATTACCCACAATGCTGATTATTGAAAATCTTTTTGTATTTTTGCATGATAATTTAGGGCGGGGCAGGGAGGTTTAAGTCCTAAGTATAAAGTAGTTTTTTAGTTTTGATTATGTTCGACGACACTTATCATACTTTAGCGGCTCCATCCGAGGGGCTATACAAGGAAAAAGGGAGCAAGTTTCTGGCCTTTGCCTACCCTGTGCGCACCACCGAGGAGGTGAAGCAACACTTGGAGGCTCTGCGCAAAGAGTACTATGACGCACGGCACCATTGCTATGCCTATATCTTAGGGCCCACGAAGGATGCATACCGCATGGTGGACGACGGGGAACCCTCAGGCACCGGTGGTCGCCCCATACACGGCCAGCTCCTTTCGGCCGACCTGACGGACACGCTCATCGTGGTGGTGCGTTATTTTGGGGGCGTGCTGCTGGGAGCCTCGGGCCTGGCCAACGCCTATAAGGCAGCGGCACGTGATGCCATAGCCAACGCCACCATCAAGGAATGCACCATCGACGTGACCTACCGGCTGCACTTTGAGTACCCACTGATGAACGATGTGATGCGCATCATCAAGGACTTTAACCTGGTGCCCACCCATCAGGACTTCAACCTCGACTGCCGCATGGAAGTGAGCGTGAGGCAGTCGCAGAGCAACAGGCTCTACGACGCTTTGGCCAAACTGCACGGAGTGAGGATTGAAAACTGAATCCTTCAAAAAATGAAAAATAAGAACTAAACCAACCACTACTCACAATTATATAATTTCTAT
>JAEEGK010018622.1_pt1 | contig 15002 bp, 10 predicted proteins | sample 8958771 | NCBI WGS metagenome assembly JAEEGK01 (sample SAMN16246547, study PRJNA631951) | gut metagenome | biome: gut microbiome; feature: rumen; material: SC-attached | host: Bos | place: Iran: Karaj | collected 2018-10 | reverse complement strand
AGCTTTGCCATGAACAGTGGAAACTTGCTGTGCGCTGTGTGATGAATGAGGAAGAAGCGGATGTGGATCTTTCTAGTTCGGAGCAAAATGCAGAAGAAAAAGAATACGACTGTTCCGTGACGGATGGCGTTAGGGTTGTCTCGCCAGCAGGCGGAGAGACCTTTAGAATTGGAGATTCAGTAAATGTGGTTTTTGGTTCAGATCAGGATTATGCCGGATTTATGGTAGAATTGCGTTTTAATGATGGGGCTTCGAGGGTTCTTTTGCTCGATGAGACTTTAGAAGGCATTACTGATGGGAAAACATGTAATGAGAAGAAAATTCTTCTTAGTGCTGAACTTGGAGTTGAGGTTGCTAATGATGCCTATATATATGTTGCTCCTTATACTAGGCAGTCTAGAGCGGGTAAATCTGGAACATTCAATATTTTAAATGCCTGCCAAAGACCTGCCTACTGCTACAGGACAACCGTAGATAGCCAAAGGCACTGCGACCTCGACAAGGAAGTTACCGAAGTCAAGGTACAACAGGCCAAGGATGAGGGAATCTTCAAAGAAGAATTTGAAGATTGTTGGGATTTGTAATTAAATAAAGGTTCTTGCGTTATGAAACGATTGACTCTTTTACTTTTGGCAGTTCTCCTTTTGGCAGGCGCGTCCTTCGCGAAGTTTGTTGCCGTTCTCGAGACGGTTGCCGACAACAAGGACATCCTGACGCTTTCGGAACGCCAGTACCTCACGAATATGCTTCGTGAGCAGGCCGTGCAGGAACTCCCTGCGGAACTCAACTTTACCATCATGACGCGCGAGAACATCATGATGATGCTTCCTCCGGGCAAGTCCATCGAGGATTGCGAGGGCAGTTGCCTTGCCGAGACGGGTAAGAACATTGCTGCCGACTACGTGGCGCAGGCACGTATCGGTAAGGTGGGCTCGAACATCTCTATCAGCGTGGAACTGTACGAGACTGCGGGCAGCAAACTTGTGGCGAGTTTCAACGGCCTGGGTGCCGATGTGGATGCTCTCATGGCGGTCATCAAGGCGAAGGCTCCGGAATTCTTCCGCAAGGCGCGTGGCGGTGCTACGGGTATTGTGCGTACGGGCTTTGACGGTGCCGAGAACCAGTCGTTTGTCGTGAACGTTTCTACCAACCCGCAGGGCGCATCGCTAAGTATAGATGGCCGTCCGGTTAGGCAGTGCGTGGCGACTCCTTGCCAGATTATGGTAGATGCGGGCGAACACCGTTTCGTCGCGGTGCTTGACCATCACGAAGATGCCGAAGGGCTCGTTACGGTCAGTGCAAACAATCAGGAAATTACCCTTGACCTAGTTCCGCGCTACGGTACATTGAATCTGGATCTCGCCTTCCCGACAGGTGGCTCGTACGAGGAACTCAAGATTAAGGTGGATGGCGATCTGGTGCCTGCGGCAAACAAGGTGCTGATGGACCCGGGTAATCGCGAGGTTTCTATCGCTCACCGCTGTTACAATCCGGTAACCTTCAAGGTCGGTGTAGTCCGGGACAAGGAAGAAACGTTCAAGGAATCTTTGCGACCTGTTATGGGCGGGCTCACGCTCAAGGCGCATGCCGCATCCGGTGAAGAGAAGAATATGTCTGTTATCGTGAACGGCGAGAAGGTCGGCACAACTCCTTATACGGGGAGCGTTCCTGTGTGCGCGAAAATTATGGTAGCCGATGATGCGGGTGAACATCCCGTCGATGTGAAAATGGAACAAGGCCAGGTAACCACGTTCGACTACGTTGAATCTGTTAACAAAATTGACGTTGCTGCCCAGCCGGATGTTACATCTCCGCAGCCGGGTGATACGATCCCCACGAACGTGGAACAGCCCAAGAGCGGCGTGCGTACCGGGCTCCGGATAACAAGCGGTGTCGTTTCTGTACTGGGCTTTACCGCTGCTATTCTCGGTAATGTCTGGGCAAAGCAGACTTCTGAAAAAGAACCGGAGGACGAGTCCGACTACAATCACCTTCTTGATAGTATCAATAGTTATGAGAAACTTCGCGGGATTGGCTTGATTGTTGGTGGTGTTGGACTTGTCGGCTTTGGCCTTACGTTCGTGTTTTAGGGGAGGGATATATGATGTTTGATAAAAGAAAAAATGTCATTGCGAGCGTAGCGACGATAGGATCCATCCCCGCGTCGTCATCCTCGCGTAGGCGAGGATCCATACATTTCATATTTGCTCTTGTTTTATTGTTCCTCCTCACCGCCTGTACCAGTTACTACGAGGAATTCGAGGATGAATATGGCTATGGCAAGAGCAGCAAGGGCTATAAAATCGATGGCACGACGTTGACGGATCTCCGCGATGAACATACCTATAATGTTGCCAAGGTAGGGAACCTCTACTGGATGTTAGACAACGTTGCCTACAAGTTCTACCGCAACCATGACGAAGAGGACAAGGCGGATTGCCCGAGACCTAGCGAGAGGACTTGCGTTGAAACGGGATTCCTTTACCCTGGCACAAAACTGGATTACGTGTGCCCGAACGGCTGGCGTTTGCCTAGTTACGAAGAATGGGAAGAGTTCTACAATTCCTCGGCTTTTAGGAACTATTCGCTTGACAATGACGTGTATAAGGGGTATATGAGTGGAGATAGGTCCTTGAACAAGGATGGGGAAGCTGCCTATTTCTGGACCAATGACGAAGCGGACGGCAGCCATTACCGAAAGTGCTTATCCATCACTCCGGAGAGTGGCTCGTTCCAAATTGCAGGACCTTGCCACGAACAGTGGAAACTCGCCGTGCGCTGTGTGAAGGAAGTCAATGGTGGGTCTTCTCAGTCGGGTGACTCGGGTAATGATGAACCTGTTGATTATCACCATTTGCTGGATCAGTATAACTGTTCCGTATCGGATGGCGTTAAGGTCTTGTATCCGGAAGGTGGCGAATCGTTCAAGGTGGGCGAGACCATCCCTGTGATATATGGTTCCGATGTGAAGGGCTCGGGTTTCCGGTTCGTGTTCAAGACATCGGAAGATGATGCGGGTGTCGACCTGCTTGAAGAATCTGCCGGAGAAGAAAATCCGAATGGTCAGTCGTGCTATGTGCAAGAAGTTACGCTGTCGGCAGATCTTGTCGGGGTTGCTTCCACAGGCATCATTCGCGTTGTTCCCTATGAAAACTCGAGTAAGGGTGCAAATTCTGGAGCATTCAAAATATCTAATAATGGAAGTTCCTCACCCTCATCGGATTCTGAAAACGAGGGGCGCACGGTTAAGTTAGATGACTCCCGCGATGGACAAGAATACAAGGCTGTGATAATCGGCGGCAGGGCATGGATGGTGGAAAATCTGCGTTATGAAGCTGAAGGAAGTTACTGCTTCAAGGATGACGAATCTTGTGATGAGTACGGACATTTTTATACGTGGGATGTTGCGAAGAAATCGTGTCCCGAAGGCTGGCACCTGCCTTCCCAGAATGAATGGAGCGGCTTTTTCTCCACGGATTGGGGGAAGGATCTGGCTAAGGAAATGAAAGGCTGGTCTTGCGCTTTGTCCGATAAATATATGCCCGCAGCGAATATCATGGTATCGATAAAGCCGACTTCTTATCAAGAAGAAAGTTGCGGGACTCTAAAGGAATGCTCACAATTGTTCGTCAGGGTCGTCAACAATGATGACGTTGATTACGAAAATGTGGCGTTGCGCCTGTATCTGGGGGCCGAACCATACGGGGATGCTCCTGTTAGCAACATTATGCAGGTATTTAGCGCTTCTGGGGAGGTTTCGCCTATAAGCATATCCTTCGATACAGCAGTAGAAGATGATAGCGGAGAATACTTCTTGCCGGTTATAATTCATGGAACGCTCCCGGCATCTGGGAAAATCTATTTCCAGGTCAAGTGGCGGACGTTGGACGCTTTCCGTTTTGGCTGGTCGATTATTGCTCATCCTTACAGCGACTACATAGAACCGTTCGACGGTGTCGAGCTCGAACAGGCTCAATACTTCAAGGGTAGCGAGACGGTTGAAGTGGAAAAAAATTCGAAAGGGGAAGAAGTACAGTCCTATACGGAGGATCCTTATGTTCCGGTATATGTGAATGGCGAACTGGTCTCGGGCTTTGCGCCGGACGGCTCCACGGAAAGTCAACTATTGGTGACTCAGTGTTCTGAGGTGAATACCGAAGCGTCTTCTTACTGGACTTCTGATGAGGACGGGCCGGAGATGGCTTATTTTATGGTTTGGACCAATCAAAAGTCCAATGAGGATTATTATTACGACACGAAGGGTGGGCGTGCGCTCTCCGTCCGCTGCGTCAAGGACTAAATTTCTAGATTTATCGCATGTACATTATCGTAGGTCTCGGAAATCCTGGAACTCAGTATTCTAACACGCACCACAACGCGGGCTTTATGGCGGTCGAAAAACTTGCCGACCCGAACAAGGACTGGAAGAGCGAACACAAGGCGCTCACCATGAAGGTGAACATAGCAGGCGAGGAATGCCTGCTTGCAAAGCCGCAAACCTACATGAATCTTTCGGGCGAGGCCGTGCAGGCCCTGATGACCTGGTACAAGGTGAAGGTCGACCATCTGCTGGTCTTTAGCGACGACATTAATTTGGACGTAGGCCGCATCCGTTGCCGCAAGGATGGCAGTCACGGTGGCCAGAACGGGCTCAGGAATATTATCGAGCACGTGGGCGACAAGTTCCCGCGCATCCGCTTTGGCGTGGGCAAGTGCCCCCCGAAATTCGACCTCAGCAACTGGGTCTTGGCGAAGTTCTCGCCCGAGGACCGCCCGGTCTTTGAAGAGGCTATCGCGAAAGTTCCGGCTCTCGTGGAATGCTACTTCAAGCTCGGCATTGAAAAGTGCATGGAACGCTACAATGGGAAATGACTCGTAGAGTCATCCTGAGGCTGAAAGCCGAGGGATCCAATGGCGTTTTCTTGCTACAAAATGCGTCTTTTTTTGCCAGACCCGTGACATTTTTGCTATATTCTATGCGCAAAAGAGGTAATTTATGAAACTTTTGCCAGAAGCTTTGACGTTTGACGACGTCCTCCTTGTTCCCGCTGAATCTTCTGTCTTGCCGGCCCAGACCGACGTGAGCACACAGCTCGCTCCGAATATCAAGCTGAACATTCCTATCATCAGTGCCGCCATGGATACCGTGACGACGGCTCCCTTGGCTATTTCGCTCGCCCTGCAGGGTGGTCTTGGCATCATCCACAAGAACATGTCTATCGAAGACCAGGCCGAAGAAGTCCGCAAGGTCAAGCGGTGGCAGTCCGGTATCGTTGTGAACCCGGTGACGCTCGATGCCGACCAGCCGGTCTCCGCTGCTTTTGAACTCCGCGCCCGCAACAAGGTGAGCGGCTTCCCGATTCTTTCGAAGGGCAAGCTTGTGGGCATGCTCACGAGCCGCGACCTCCGTACCGTGAGCGACATGAACGTGAAGATCAGTTCCGTGATGACGAAGAACCCGGTGACGGCTAGCCCGAAGGTGAGCCTCGCGAAGGCGAAGGAAATCCTCGCCGAAAAGCGCATCGAGAAGCTCCCGCTGGTGGATGCCTCCGGTGCACTGAAGGGCCTCATTACGATGACTGACATCCTGAAGCGCGAAAATAACCCGAACGCTAGCCTCGACAAGAACGGCCAGTTGCTCGTGGGTGCCGCGGTCAGCACTTCTGCAAATACTCTTGAACGCGTCGCCGCCCTCGTGGAAGCCGGTGTTGACCTGCTCATTATCGATACGGCTCACGGCCACCACATCGGTGTGCGCAACATGGTGAAGACCGTCCGTAAGAAATACCCGAAGCTCACGATTTGTGCCGGTAACGTCTGCACGCCGGAAGCGGTTGCTGAACTTGCCAAGTGCGGTGCGAACATCGTGAAGGTCGGTATCGGCCCGGGTTCTATCTGCACGACTCGTATCGTTGCCGGTGTGGGTTACCCGCAGTTCTCCGCAGTCGTGGAATGCGGCAAGATGGCCCGCAAGGTTGGCGTGAAGATTATCGCCGACGGTGGCCTCAAGTTCTCGGGCGACATCGTGAAGGCTCTCGCTGCCGGCGGTCACGCCGTGATGGTGGGCTCCCTGTTCGCCGGTACCGAAGAAGCTCCGGGCGAAGTCATTCTCGCCGATGGCCGTAGCTACAAGAGCTACCGCGGTATGGGTTCCCTCGGTGCAATGAAGGCCGGCTCTGCCGACCGCTACTTCCAGGGTGGCGTGCAGGAACCGCGCAAGTTCGTCCCCGAAGGCATTGAAGGCCGCGTGCCCTACAAGGGCCCGCTCCGCGACACCGTTTACCAGCTGATTGGCGGTATCCATTCCGCAATGGGCTATGCAGGTGCAGCAAACCTCGATGAACTCTACAAGAAGGCGACGTTCGTGCGTATTACGGGCGCAGGCCTGCGTGAATCGCACCCGCACGATGTGACCATCACGAAGGAAGCCCCGAACTATCGCACTGGCGACTAGTTCGCGCGACTAAACCCGCATCAAAACTTTATCCTTTCGCATCCGCGAGGGGATTTTTGCTATTTTATAAGTAAAAAAGGAGTTTGTATGAAAACCAAGTTGGTTGCCCTTTGTTTGTTAGTGTTACTTTTTGTTGGCTGCTCGTCGGAACGTCAGTTCCTGGATGCTGACTGGACGCAGAAACCCGCAAAGATGAAGATCCTATTCACGAAGCCAAAGGTCATAGTCGGGGGTACGGAGTTCAAGTCGACGAGCCCGGACTACGAATCCACATCGAATGCTATTATAGAGTGGTTCTTTAAGAGCGACGAACCCGAGATACCCGAGGCGATGGAGGTTATCTCGGACTGGTTCAGGGCAAAGATTGATAACGTGATGCAGTTCAATTCGAATGTCCCGAGCGTGGTGGAGCGTGTGTCGAAGAAGAATATCTCTCGTGACACCGAGAACATGGATGGCGTCGAGGTCAAGATTCCTAAGGTGCAGGCGATGTCGGATAGTTTCGATGTCTACCTGATTCTCGACGAAATCGAGATGCATATTTCGAAGGTCGTGACGACTATGAATATGGGGCCCGCCTATAATCCGAGTACGGGCATGCCGATGGGAGGTGCTATCGGCCCTACGTTCAAGGGAGAATCTACAAGAATCGATGCCAATTACGTCGTTTATGACGTGAAGACGGGTAAGCGCCTTGCGTATGGTCACCTGGAAGATAGTATGTACCACGAAGATGTTGCCGCCGAGACGGGCTGGTACGATAACCTTCGCCAGTTGATGCTGAGAATACTTGGCACGACTCCGGTAACCCGTTTTAAATAAACGCTTGTTTTTTATATTATAAAAAAAGAGGTCCTATGAAATTTCTAAAGCTCGTTATTTTGTCTATAATTGCGGGAGTGTTCTTTACGGCGTGTGCCGCCCCGCGCTATTACATCGATGCGGAGTGGAAAAGCATGCCGAAACCCACTACGGCAAAGGTCGTGTTTGCAAAGCCTACGGTTGCCAATCCCGACGACTTGAAAGACGACTTGCCCGAATACGTGGATAACTTTGCCAAGTGGTTCGGCCCGCAGGTGAAAGAATACCTGAATGCGGAATCACGGAATCAAATCAAGTTCTCCATGAAGCAGGTGCAGCCGGGGGATATCTCTTACACAAAGCAAAAATTGGGTAAGGAGGACTTCGATACGCCTGCGTTCGCGAATATGGAGGACAATGTCGATTTGTACATCGTCGTGTCCGATATCTGGCTTGGTCGCGATACCGAGGTACACCACTACGAGGCGGGTACTGTGCAGGCGAGGTCGATGGACCCCTTGGGAATGAATCCAATGGGAGGCTCGTATTCCACAAATGTGTTTATTTCAAAATGCAAGTATGCGTTCTACGATGCCAAGACGAAGAAGCTTCTGGGCTATGGCCATGCTGAAGGCTCTATGGGGTATTCGTTTGCCGTTACTAAGGGAGACTGGGAAGGTGCGGTGCGCAGTATGGTTGTGAACCTTGCCTGGAATACTCCGATTGTAAGTTGGTAAAAAGGGCGCTCCGGGATTAACAAAAAAAGGCCTGTCCATTCGGACGGGCCTTTTGCAAATGCACGGGAAGGTGCGGGTTACATGTCCCAGCAGTCCTCGAATTCTTCCTTGAAGATTCCTGCGTCCTTCGCCTGCTGCACCTTGACTTCGGTAACTTCCTTGTCGAGGTCGCAATGCCTCTGGGTGTCTTCTGTCGTCCTGTAGCAGTAGGCGGGCTTCTGGCAGGCCTTGGCGGAATTGCTGTCACCGCATGCGGCGAGCATGAGCGCTGCGATGGCGAGTGCGGGTATCATAAGTCTCTTCATAAACATCCTCTTTTTTTTCTAATTTACATTTTATTGTGACGTAGCGTACATTTTTTCCTGAAAAAATTTACTTTATTCCACAAAAAACCTCTTTTGGGTGCATATAATGCGTGAAAATCCCTTTTTCGGAGGTTTTCGGCGCGTTTCTTGGCGTGCTTTTGGGGCTCATCAAGTGCATTTTGCTAAATTCATATACGATGAAACAGTATTTTTCAAGACTGCTCCTGCTTTTTGCGTTCTGTATTTTGGCGGTGTCGTGTTCCGACGAGGAAGAAGGGACCGAGTTCCTGTTTGACCGCGAAATCATGGAACTGAGCGTAATCCAGGGGTGTGCCGACGAAAACGACACTTCTGCGTGTTTTAGCGTCCGTTACCGTTTGCCCATCGACAGGGAAGACTTTGCCTACATTCATGTTTGGATAGATACGACCGTCGTGGACGATACCTCGAAGGCGGTTTCTTCGAAGCAGATTGACAAGGCGACCAAGTCCATAGACTATTCTTCGGGTACCGAACGTGTTTACGATACGCTTGACTTGACCGAGCTGGTCAAGGACTATGTGGACCAGGGCTACGATAGCGTGCAGGTGGCCCTGTTCTGCGAGTACACCGATGGCGACCCCGGTTCCGTACAGCGCGTGTTCCTGCATTTTGGTGACGACATTCCGCCTTCGCGGGTGACGGTGTACGATTCCGTGTGGACGACAGGCGCTCTTTTTGAATGGTACCGCCCGACTGACCAGACCAACTTCTACAAGCCGATGTACCTTTCGGGGATGATTGTCGGTTACAACGTGGTTATCTGGTCTTCGGACAAGGACGAGGACCTGCGCGACCTGAAGATTACGCTGACCGGCCCCGACGGGGTGGATTCTACCGGTTCGACCTACTACACGCGGCATTCCAGGATTCGTGCAAGCTCTGATTCCGTGTGGTTCGATTCCGTTTCGCACGGCGATAACGTGAAGAACTACCTGCGCATTTCCATTACCGACGGGAAGGGCTTTGATTTCGATGCCGATTCGCTGAACCGGTTCCGCATGGTGATCGAGGGACTCAAGTCCATGTCGGAATACACGATTGGCATTTCGGCCTGGGATTCCGTGGGCAATTCCTCGGGAACGGAAGGCCTTTCTACGGTCGAGACGAACCAGCTGTTCCTGACTACGGATTCCGTTGCGCCCGTAATGCCTACGCGCCTCTACTTTATGGAGGATTCTCTGTTCCCGGGAATGGCACGGCTCGATAGCAACAACCGCCTGCGTATTTTCTGGAGCAGGGGAGTGGACCCCTACAAGGCGGACCACCCGATTGAATCCGATACAGTCGTGCTGATTCCGGATACGTGCCTGTTCACGCTGTGTTACGATACGGTCGCGGTCTATGTCGTGGAACATTACGACGTGAACTTGAAGGAGTGGAAGGAATACGGCTATGCGGGCGGTTCGGGCCGCTTCAACAAGCTTTACGCGGTCGATGGCGATACCATGGCGGTGTCCGCGACGAGAACATTCGTGACCGATACTATCCGCTGGGTTTCCCCGGGCGATACGATTATTTTCCGCATCCGTGCGAAGGACAAGTCCGGGTATTACTCGACGGCGCTTATCGACACCATTGCGGTTTCTCCCGGCAAGCTTGCATCCGAGATGGAATGCCCCGAAGGCTTTGTGCCTGTTTCTACGGGCGATTCGGCTAGCTTCTGCATGGAGAAGTTTGAACACAGGAACGATTCGGGCGAGTTCGTCTACAACGTGCTCCATTCCGAGGCAGTTGCCGCGTGCGAGGGCGTTTCGGCAAGCGGGTTCACCGTCAGCCTATGCAAGGAACGCGACTGGGAACTGGTTTGCCTTTCGGGCGGTTCGCTTTCGTACGGCGTGCTGAACGAACTCAACGTAGATGCGAGCGAATACCTGTTCAGCTACTGCAACGTGGGAACGAACGATTCCGCTTCTGCGGCGGATGTCTCGAAGCGCGATTACCGGTGCGTGAACCCGATGGGCGTGCGCGACATGCCTGGCCAGTACCAGGAATGGGTCATTGGCAGGTCCGAAGATACGGTTGCCGTAGCGAAGGGTTCTAGCTACAAGATTTATAGCGGGCTTGACCGAGAATCGCTTGCGCTTTGCACGAACCGCTCGTTCCCGTATTTCACGAGGCCCGCATACACGACCGATTCCGTGTACCTGTACCGAGAAGGCTCGAAGGTCGATACCGTGTTTGCTGCCGATACTTCGCGCACGCTCTTCAAGGTACTTTCGCAGAAGGATTTCACGGACAGCCTGCAGTTCTTTACCGTGCAGGATTCTTCGGGCAATACCATCGGCGAGGACTACGCGCTGTACTCCGAGTACAAGAAGGGTGGCGACGCGTGGCTCGACACGCTGGGCAACGGCCTGAAGTACGTTCCCTCCGAAGTCAAGGTGGTGTTCCTCACGGGCGAGAAGGTCATGTACCGTGCGGCCGCAGGGTTCTACAAGTCGCCGACGATTGGCTTCCGTTGCTGCGCTTATCCGGAATAATAGATGCAAGAAATTCAGAATTTTTTATCGGTTGCCGAAACGCTAGCCAAGCGTGCCGGTGACCTCTGCCTTGAAATCCAGAAGGATTTGGGCGAGGTCCACTACAAGTCCAAGAAGGATGTTGTTACCCGCGCCGACATCGCGAGCGAGAAGTTGATTGTCGAGGGAATCCGCGAGGCTTTCCCGACGCATTCCATCCGTACCGAGGAGGCGGGCGTCATCGAGGGCTCTGACCCGCGATACCGCTGGATTATCGACCCGGTGGATGGAACCGTGAACTTCAGCCGCGGGATTCCGCTCTGGGGAATCTCCATCGCGCTCCATTTTGAGGGCAAACCGCTGGTGGCCGCAGTTAACCTGCCAAAACTGGGCGAACTCTATACGGCCAGCAAGGGCGGTGGAGCCTTCATGAACGGGAAGGCTATCCACGTGAGTTGCGAGAGCGATTCCGTTCACGCCATCGTGAGCAACGGCGATTTCAATGTGGGCGATGCCGCAAAAATCAACGAGCAGAATTCCCGCAATTTTGCCCGCGAGGCGATTGCTTTCGAGCGCGTCAAGTGCCTGGGGGCCGCAGTCATCGAGCGCTGTTTTACTGCCTGCTCGCGCATCTACTGCGTCGTGATGACGATGAGCTACCCGTGGGATATCGGGGCGATTGCCTTGCTGGTAGAGGAAGCGGGCGGGAAATCTACCCGCATTGACGGAAAACCGCTTGAATTCGTGGATGCCGAACAGGCGATTTTCACGAATGGCCTGCTTCATGAGACTTTAGTCACGACTTTGGCCGTGTAAACAATCTTTTCGTGTGATTTTTCGCTAAAAAATCTTATATTGTTGCCCGGTGGGTATGGGTGTACTTACCGGAGAACACATGAATTGTAGAAAAGTTATCGTTTCGGCCCTTTCCCTAATGGCCTTTATACCCTCTGCCAGTCTTGCGGCTCTCAGTACAGACGACTACATCGAAGCGGCATGGATGACCACGCGTTTCTTTGGAGCCCAGCGTTCGGGTAACGGACCGAACTGGATTCTTGACGGCACCAATTATACGAAGAGTTTCACGAAGGACAACTATAACGGAAAGGATGTTTCCGGTGGTTGGTTCGACTGTGGTGACCACGTGATGTACGGACAGTCCCAGGGCTATGCCTCGTACATTCTCGCATTGGGGTATTCTGAATTCACCAAGGGATTTTACGACCTCTATACCGGTGACTACACCGACTACAAGGAAAGCAAGGACTACACGCGCAAGGGTGGTAAGCCCAATGGTGTGCGTGACCTGCTCGAAGAACTCCGTTACGAGGCGGATTTCTGGGTGAAGGCCGCTATCAGCAGTTCGAACTTCGTTACCGTCAAGGGTGATGGAAATGCCGACCATACCAAGTGGGTGACGGCGGGCAAGATGAGTACGCTCAGCTCGAGTGAGGGTGGCGAGACCCGATATGTCAAGGGCGATGCCAATGATGCCTTCACGCCGGGCCTTGCTGCCGCAATGCTGGCCGTGATGGCTCGTGTTGATCCCGATGAATCGAACCAGAAAAAATATCTTGCCGCTGCAAAAACCGCCTATTCCTATGCCAAGAAACATGAAGGTGTTACGAATTCCAGCGGCTTCTACGAATCTAGCTGGTGGGATGGCAGATGGCAAGATGGTCCGTTCCTGGGTGCACTCGAACTCTGGCGCACGACTAAGGATTCCACGTACATTAAGGATGCCGAAGCATGGTACTTTGACCTGCCATACAATCTGGGCAGTACCACGCGTCTCAACTACTCGAACGTTATTCCGCTTTCTGTAGTCATGGCGGAAGGCGTGTTTCATTGGGCTCCGCAGGGCGGCCAGATTTATGAGGCTGAGGGGTACCTCAAGAAGCTTTATAACGAGAAAATGAAGAATGGCGTGTTCATGGGTGAAACCGGTGGCCCTGGTTCATTCTCTGTCCGTAGCCCTGCTGGTGGCGCCTTCCTTTATGCACTCTATTCGAAGTTCTACGGAATGGATGAATTCGACGAAATGATTGAAAAGAATGTGGGCTACCTTCTCGGGGACAACAGCAACAAGAAATCGTACGTGGTGGGGTTCACCAAGAACGGAGCGAATGCCCCGACAAAACCGCACCATCGTGGCTACTATGGCAACGAAAATCCTGATTGCGATGTAAATTGCGTTGGCAGTGCTCCCGAAAAGAACAAGCTCCTGGGTGGCTTGATTGCGGGTGATTTCACTAGCGGTAGCCATAATGGCAGCGCTGCGCAGTGGAACGTGAACGAGGTCTGCGTCGACATGAACGCTCCTCTTGTTGGTGCCCTCGGCTATATCCTGAGCAAGAAGGCTCCGGTAAAGATGGATGGCGAGGAAGAGGAAGAAGAAAAGAAGGATACTGTCGATGTCATTCCCGTGATGGCAAAGATTTCGAACTTCAGCCTTGTCCAGAACGGCTCCTCCATTACGCTTTCCGGTATGGACGCCTCCGCGTTCGATGTGCAGGTATTTGACCTGACCGGCAAGATGGTCCAGCAGTTCAAGAGTCTGCAGGGAACATCCACCCTCCAGCTCAACACGAAGGGTGTACTTCAGGTCCGCGTGATTTCTGCAAAATCCCGCCACACGTTTACGGTTAAGTCGCTGTAACCCCTCCTGTCATTCTGGAACGCGGCTCCACGCGATAGAATCCATAAAATTCAAAAAACGCCCCGCAAAATGCGGAGCGTTTAATTTTTTCCTGAATAATACCAGCTTTTATACTGCACATCGCAGATGTGCCCCACCGACAAACATGTTTGTCGGTGAATTTATTCTCTTAGAGCGGGATGTTCCCGTGCTTCCTCCAGAGCCTTGCCTTCTTCTTGTTCTTGAGGTAGTCGAAGGCGGTGGCCAGGCGGTCGCGCACGTTCGCGGGCGAAATCACCTCGTCGATGTAGCCGTTCTTCGCGGCGATATACGGGTTGAGGTACTTCGCCTCGTATTCGGCAATGAGCTGCTTGCGCGTTTCCTGCGGGGTGGCGGAGGCGGCGATTTCCTTCCTATGAAGGATGTCGACGGCACCTTCAGCGCCCATCACGGCGAGCTGTGCAATCGGGAGTGCGAACACGTAGTCGGCACCCAGGTTCTTGCTGTTCATGGCGATATAGGCGCCACCGTATGCCTTGCGGAGGATAAGCGTCACCTTAGGCACGGTCGCTTCAGCGTAGGCGTACAAGAGCTTTGCGCCGTGACGGATGATGCCGTTGTGTTCCTGCTTGGTGCCCGGCATGTAGCCCGGAACGTCTTCCAGCGTGAGGATAGGAATGTTGAAGCAGTCGCAGAAGCGCACGAAACGGCTTGCCTTGTCGCTAGCATCCACGTCGAGCGAACCCGCGATGAAGTTCGGCTGGTTCGCGACGATGCCCACGACGTTACCGTCCATGCGTGCGAAACCGATGACCACGTTGCGGGCGAAGTCCTTCTGGATTTCAAGGAAGCTTTCCTTGTCGGCGAAAGTCGCGATGACTTCGCGAACATCGTAGCCCTTCTTGAAGTTGTCGGGGACGATTTCCTCGATTTCCTTCGACTTGTCGACGGCCTTCGACTTTTCGGCGACGGGAGGCTTCTCGAGGTTCGACTGCGGCAGGTAGCTGAGCAGGTTGCGCACGGCTTCGAGGGTTTCCTTGTCGTCCTTACATACAAAGTGCGAAACACCGGATTTGGTGGAGTGCACGCCTGCACCGCCGAGGCCTTCGGGGGAGACCGTCTCTGCGGTCACAGCCTTCACGACGCCTGGGCCCGTGATGAACATCTGGCTCGTCTTTTCGGTCATGAAGATAAAGTCGGTAATGGCGGGGGAGTAGCAGGCGCCACCGGCACAGGGTCCGAGGATTACGGAAATCTGCGGGATGATGCCCGAGGCGAGCGTGTTGCGGGTAAAGATGCCGCTGTAGCCGTCGAGGGAGTTCACGCCTTCCTCGATGCGGGCGCCACCGCCGTCGTTGATGCACACGAACGGTGCCATGGATTCGAGAGCGAGGTCCATCGCCTGGCAGATCTTCTTGGCGTGAGCAGAACCGAGGGAGCCACCGCTAACGGTAAAGTCCTGCGAAGCCACATAGACGGTCCTGCCGTTCACCTTGCCGTAGCCGGTCACGACGCCGTCGCCAAAAATGCGCTTGGATTCGGGCAAATCGAGGCTCGTAGAAACGC